>Ga0209373_10001305_pt1 | contig 30479 bp, 36 predicted proteins | sample Higcelweek5metaG_FD_187173 | JGI IMG/M metagenome (GOLD analysis project Ga0209373, IMG submission 187173) | Freshwater pond sediment microbial communities from the University of Edinburgh, under environmental carbon perturbations - High... | ecosystem: Environmental > Aquatic > Freshwater >... | reverse complement strand
CAGAGTTTCAACGTAGTGTAAATATAGGTAGAGTGAATAATCAAAGCTTTGTAAATATTCCTATCGGGCAATTTAAAGATAAGATCAAATATTACTGTGAACTTCGTGGAATTGAATTTGTAGAGCAAGAAGAATCATATACAAGTAAATCAAGCTTCTTTGATGATGATATTTTACCTGTGTATAAAAAAGAAAATACCACCAAATATCAATTTAGTGGTAAGCGAATTAGTCGAGGACAATATAAGTGCAGTAACGGTAAAATTATTAATGCAGATGTTAATGGAGCATTAAACATATTAAGAAAAAGTAAGCTGGTGGATGTAAAAATCCTACAGTCTAGAGGCAATGTGGATGTGCCTTTGAGGATTAGGATCGCTTAAGATTCTGATTGCTTAAGAAGCTCCCATCTTCTATAAGTGGGAGTGATTCACTATCGATATCTTAACGGGTATGGATTCGATTCTGAGAATATTAAATTATATGAGCCAACAGGATTATATTTTTACAACTAGTTAAAACCAAGGGTAATATTTACTGAAATTGGAACCTTTATAAGTATGTTCATGTTTATTTTACCGTGGTTATTGCGTTATATTTCAGAGACAAAAAAGATTAGATTTTAAAATATAAAAAAAGATAAAATTTCTTTTACACTTTTTAAAATACATGTCATATATAATTGTAATTTAAAAAATCTAAATAGTTTATCAATCGCTGTCAATTATGATAAACATGAAAGGAGTTGAGAATATGCATAGTCCACCGTTGAAAAATTGTTATTGTTATATTTATTAATATTTTTTCGGCTGCCGGCGATCATGCGATCCAATAAAAGAACAGACTATGCAATAATGTCTGGGAAAGGAGGAAATAAAATGCCTATATCAAGGAAAAAACCATTTACTTAGCTTAATGGCTGATATTAATATTTTTAATAATTTAATTGCGGTAGACCGCCAGTGATTTGCGAACAAAGCTTCCTTTGATTTTAGGGAGCTTTGTTTCTGTTAAAAAAGAAGGGATGATTTTTAAATGATTAAAAGAAAAATTTCATTATTATTACTGATTTTATTTATGTTTAATATTTCGGTAATTGCATCTACTCAAAGTAAAAATAAAGTAAAAATTGACGGCAAGGATACTAAGATTGAAGCAGTAGTCATAAGTAATCAAAATTACATTCAGGCGAAACAACTAGATTTGTATTTAAAAACTACAACAAGTTACGAAAGTAAAACGAAAACTGTAATTATAAAACAAAAAAATAAAACTATAAAATTCCAAATTGGAAAACATGGCTCAAAAATAATAAATGGAAGAACTATGATTCCAGTGGGGCGAACTCGTATTCTTTGAATTCTTCTATTAATTCTTCTGTTATCTGCTTCATTAAAAAAGCTTCCCTGTTGATAATATTGTCATTTGCTAAAAAAACCATATTGAAGCCGCCGCCGTTATTGCCAATTAAAATCAATAGAGAGCTGAATTCTTCAATTGCTTTCACTCCTATGTTATATTCTATTTTACTATTGCTAGTTTCATGAATGGTAAAATAGAACTCATTGTTGGGCTTCAAATTAACACACATTTTGGCAATCTTTCAATAATTATTTCATTCATAAAAATATATTCCTTTCTTCGCAAGCTTTTTAAAAAGCTTTATTTTTGTATTTGCATATTATAGGTATGACACAAAAATACTTAAGTGTAAAACTAAAAGGAAGCCAATTAAATTAGCTTCCTTTATTTGTTTATTATTTAAAATAAAATAGTAACAACATCGATGATGCAAAAAGCGAAGATGATATAAATACCATAATTGTCATTACAGCGAAATCTTTTATTTTATTTTCTTTATTTCTTTTTAACAATTCCTGTCTCATTTTAAAATCCTTTCTAAATTAAATATTGTAAAGCTTCCCAATAACGCAAATCTTCAAATGTTTCGAGTTTGTTTTCGTAAAATGGAATCATATTACAATCATATATATTGTTGTTTTTAATATAAAACCATTTGCTATGGGTTGTTACTTTACACATTAAATCTATCCTTGTCATGCCATTCTCTTCTTCAATACTAAGGAGACTTATTAAAGGCTCTTTGCTTTCTTTTAATCTTTCTCTGTATTCTTTAAGGTAAAGTGGCAGCATATTAATCATTCCTTTCTCTTTTTTACGAAATTTTTAAATTTAGTAAATTAAATATTTCCTCATTATTCATTTCGCTTATCCATTTCATATTTGATTTTGGCATTATGTCGTCAGATAAAGCTCTTTTCTTCGCTTGATTTTCATCAATTTTTTCTTCAATTGTACCTTTTGTTATTAGTTTGTAAACCTTTACGTCTTTGTCTTGTCCAATTCTGTAAGTTCTATCAGTAGCTTGGTTTTCTATTGCAGGATTCCACCACTCATCGAAGTGAACAACATGATTAGCTTTTGTTAGGTTTAGTCCTACTCCACCAGCTTTTATAGAAAGAACCATGTAAGGGACATATTCATCGCTCTGGAACTTATCGACGATATCCTTTCTTTTACCTACAGGTATTTCTCCGTGAAAAACAAGTCCATCATGACCGAAAACTTTTTTCAAATAATCAGCAATTTTATCAGTCAACTCCCTGAATTGTGTAAATATTATTACTCGCTCTTTTGCTTCAAATATCTTTTTGCAAATTTTACGAAGAATTTTTAATTTACCACTATCAGCTTCGTCATATGACCCGTTTTTCAGATACTGAGAAGGATGATTACATACTTGCTTAAGTTTTGTTAATGTTCCAAGGATAATACCTTTTCTCTCAATAAAGGAAGAGCTGTTTAGTTTTTGTTTTAAGTCTTCAGCTATTGAATTATATAACTCAATCTGCTTGTCTTCCATTACAGTGTATATCTTTTCTTCACTTTTGCTTGGTAGATCCAAAATACTTTTATCTGTTTTGAGTCTTCTCAAAATAAATGGTGAAATTATCTGCTTTAACTTATCAATATTTTGAGGATCTTTAACAAATTTGCTAAACTCGCTTTTGGTTCCCAGTAATCCATTATTTAAAAAATCAAATATTGACCAAAGATCTAATAATCTGTTTTCAATTGGTGTTCCTGTTAATGCTATACGGCTCTTTGATTTCAGATTTTTTATTCTCTTTGACTGCTTCGTATTGTAATTTTTAATAGATTGTGCTTCGTCAATTACAATAAGATCCCAAACTTCTTCAAAAAACCATTCGGTCTTTGTTGATGTTCCATATGTTGTAATGTAGATATTTCCTCCGTTATTTACACCCATGGTTGGATGAATGATGTTGTATTTAAGACTTGGAGCAAATTTCTGAATTTCTGAAGCCCAATTATTAACCAACGAAGCTGGTACTATCAATAGAGTTTTTTGATCTTTTGGTATACTGCTTAGCAAAGCTATAATTTGTATAGTTTTACCAAGTCCCATGTCATCGGCTAAACAAGCACCAAAACCTAACTCTTTTAGAGTATTAAGCCATTGAATTCCAATAGCTTGATACCCTTTTAAATCTGCTGTAATGTTTATACTTGGTTGCTGAATGTAAGGAATTGCTTTTGAGAATCCGTCATCGATATTTACTTTTATTTGTTGGTATTTTGAAAGCTCGAAGTTTAATTTAATTGCATCAAATAGAGGTAGAGTACTATTGTTTTTAACTCGCATGTAATTATCAACAATGGTATTCTTGATTTTCAAAACATCAATTCTGTACATTTTGTCGTTTATACTTGATAAACCACCATATGTAACCATGATATTTTGCAACTCTTGCAATGAAATTTTCTGGCCATCAAAAAACAACTCAGCTTCCAATGTAACAGACATATTAGAATTCGATTTCATGTATATTGTCATCTCTACAGGGTTTGGATTGAATTCAATGTCTGATATTTGGTTGTTTTCTCCTTTTTCTGTTTTGCAATACTTTTCGAATTCTTGAAAAAGTATAATGCTTTTTGTCAACAAAGACTCATTTAATCCTGTTTCATCAGCTTCAATTGGTAAATACCTGAAGTATTTTTTGATGAAGAACGAAGCTGCCTCACTTTCGTAAGAATAAGCCAATTTTTGCAGGATAAAAAGCAGTGATTTGAGTTTTTGTTTGCTATCTACAAGTGCATTTGTGAAATATCCTCTACCTTGAATGGCTTTGAATAAATCGATTAATTCATCATTACAGCTCGCAGATAAAAATTCGTTAAATTTAACTTGAACATTCATTATAAAACTTCCTTTCACAGCAATAAATTTGCTTACTCTCGTTTCTCAATACTTTCGTATTTGCGATAAATAACTTTGGTTACTCATGACACAAAAACTATCCGAAGGAAAGCTTTTCTTTTCTTTTCTTTTCTTTTTTTTTCTTTTTTTTCTTTTTTTTCTTTTCTTTTCTTTTCTTTTCTTTAATTTGCAAAAGTTTCAATATAATTTGTCAAAAATAAAAAATGACGTCATATACTACAGAATATAATTAGTGAAAGTTTTAATTTAATTTGTAAACTAAGAAAGGATGATTTTGCTATGAGGAATTTAAGTGATTGCAAGATTTATAAAGCGGTAAAAGAAGGTATCTTTGTTGACGAAGGAGCTTTGTATGAGGTACATATATCTTCTAAGGGTGTTAAATTAATTAAGATAAATAAAGCAACTTCTGATTTTGATGCTGTGAATGTATCAAAGATAATGCTAAATGAGTGTATAAAAGAAGGAACTCTTGTTGAAGTTTAAAACAGGAAAAAAATCCAGCAAAGATATACTGGAAGTTGTAATAAATGGTTTTGCCGTCATTGAGATAAACATAGGCATTAATGATTGTACCTTTACCACAAATATAGCAGATGGAATAGACAACGTTGCTATCGGAAGCAAATCAAAAATAAAAGCATATTCCGTAGATATTACACGAAAAGTGCAAATCAATGGCGATAAAGTCAAAGAAATAAAAATGCCAGCCCAAAATTAAAATAATTTCAAAAGCTTCTTTTTTAAGAGGCTTTTGTTTTTTAATATTTTAAAAGGAAGCTGAAATGACCAGCTTCCTTTCCTTTTCGTTTCCCTTTTTATTTTTTCTTATTTTGATTTACTTGCAACCATCATTGAAATCATCGTAAGCAGTGCTGCATCTTTTGTGTCTTTCGAGCTTTCAACAACAGTTTCGATACTGTTTAAAAGTTCACTTCCATCTCCATGATCTTTTTCTGGATCTCTTGTCACGTATTTTTCATCATACACTTTTATTGCAGTGAAGCTCTTGATATGATTAATAGATTTGGCATCTCCACGCCTTGTAGCTATTTCTATTGCCTTTTCTACCGCTTTATTATAATCCAAAGCGTTAAAATATCTCTCTTTTGAAATATTTGAATTATAGAAGTTAACAACACATAAATCGGTACTCGCGTGGTTTGCTCCAAGACCAAATGTATAAATACAATACATTGGCTCAGATGCTTCTTTATACAATATGCCATCTACAATGAGATAACCAGCCATATCCTTTTCAGCTCTTGCAACAATATCTTCTCTTTGCTCTCTTTTACTTTCATAACAAAATAATCTGCGTTTGGATCAATTTCAGATCCGTCAACTTTTTGATTTTATACTTACCATATAATCCTTTTTCCATAATCTTAAATCTTCTCCTTTATTTTAATATATATTAAAAAACAAATCCAGTCCATCAAAAGCGATTTACTAATTTTTTCTTTTAATAGCCTCCTAATGAAGTGTCGATTATTCGGAGGCTTCTTAGTGTTTTCATTAAATTATTCCTTCCCAATAATAACCATATTTCAAACATTTACAATAATGGTATTCTGTTCCTAATTCCGAATCCCACTCTGATGTATGTAGATAAAATTGGCAATCACATCCAACTATATAAACGTTGCCTGATTTTCTGTATATATCACAGTTATCATTTTTCATTTCTTCCATTTTTTCACCTACCTATAAATTTAAAAACAAATCCAGCTCCAGCAAAAGCAATTACAAATAAAATAACAAAGATTACGATAAATTTTGTTTTCAATTCTTTCTTTACTTCACTTCTAATTTCTTTTGTTTCGACTTCCTTTTTCCAATACTCTACCTCTTTTTGCATCCATTGATCATCATTATCTTTTTTAACTCTATCAATTTGAGTTGTAAGCCAATCTTCATCTTCTTTTTTTTCTTCTATTGTTATGTCTTTTTCTTTCGAAGAAGTAGAGTTAAATAAATTATCAATATCAAATTTGTCAGTAATTAATTCAGAAATATTGTCATTAGATATCACAGATATTGTTGAAGGATTTTCTCCTATCTCCAAAGTATCCAAGATAAGCTTTTCGTTTTCGAACATTTTTTTAAAAACGATAAAAAATATAGCCCCGATACTTTCCGTAGATGGATTTATACTCTGAAACGGATAAATATCATTAAGAAGCTTTCCACTATATATATCTATCATTTGCTGTGTTATTGTCTTTACTCTTGCATATATCATCTCTTCCTTGGAAGTAATGTGTAAACATAATTCCCAAGTATGCGGATGTATATTACTTTTTTCGTTACCGAAAATTGTTTGATGTCTTCCATTAATATAAATCTTAATTTTGTATTCTCTCACTCTTCACACCCTCTTTCGCAGAAAAGTTTTAACGTTTTACTTTTGTACAAATGACACAAAATATTAATTTTGTAAAATAAAAATACGAATATACTTTTTAAAATGTTGTCAAAGTAAGTGAATTATGTCATATATAAATAAAATTTTAAGGAGATATTCATTATGTTTAAGATTTTTAGAAAAATATTTAATTTTAAAAGTAAAGAAATTCATAGTGACTCAGATAAGCAAACTAATACAAATAAAAACCCTACAAAAGAAAATTCAAGCGATTGCCCAATTTATCCGATAAAGATTACGGATTCAGATAAAGAAGATTCATTACTTAAAGAAAATTCTACAAATTTAATAAATACCTTAAATAAAATTATTTTAATAAAAATAAATACCTTAAACAATGAGGATATCTATGATTTAATTAATTTCGAAGTAACAGAGGATTCTGGTAGCTGGGTTTTATATGAATCTATTTGTCAACTTGGGGGATGTAGTTTTAATGGTGTGTATTTTCAATCTGAACGCGAAGCTCTTTTAGAAGCTCTTAATCTTACTTTAAAAAATCAAAAACCATCATACTATGCTTGCCCAGAGTGTTATAGAGAATACATGAAGGAGTGTTACTGATACATAACAAAAAACAAAAGGAAGCTAAAATTAGCTTCCTTTTGTTTTTTAATTTTTATTAATCTTTATCAAATTTTAGCTCAATACCATTCCATCCTTTTTTAAATCCATAAAAATCAGAAATAATTCCATTATCTAATTTTTTCTGTATATCTTTTAAAACACCTTTAGGTATCTTAACTACTATCTCTCTTTCTTTTTCATATTCATTAAATTTTACCAATAATATAGTTTCATAATACATTTTACTCAAATTTTCAGTGTTTTTAATTTCTAAGATACTTCCTGAAATATTAAAAGAATAAGCAACCTGAAATTGATTGGATTTTCCGAGCTTTGTAATTTTCCCAGTCGGAAAACCTTTTAAATATAATTCTTCCATTAATAATTTGTAAATTTTCCAATCAATAGGTTCAGTTGTAGTTACTAAATTTAAAAAATTATCAATATCGTCAAAACACAAAAGCGCTTCCTTTTTTTGGGATATTTTTTCAAGCTCTTTATTCTTCTCAATATTAAATAATGTTTCTTTTTCCAATATTTCATTATTTAACATTTCTTTTGCTGCCTCAAAGATATAATTGATAATCTCATCAGTTGATATACTACTGATATCCATTCCGTATAAATCAACGAAATCACCGTATAAGGTCATTCTACTACTGTCTGTAGTCAGGAAACTTATTATTTTTTCTTTATCAAAAACATCATTACCGAGTTTTGATAAATCGATTTCGATTGCAGAAATATTGTTTGCTATTATTACATTTTCTTTTTCAGAATCAATTTTATGTGTAACGAATATTTCTACGGCATATCTATCATTTATTAAAACATCTGCAATCATACCATTCATATTAACCTCAATCTGAACCTTATCTATTACTATTTCAAGATCTTTTTTAAATTGATATTTTTCTCTAATATATTTTTCACATTGAAGTTTAATCCAGCTCCTTAACAAAATAGAAGAGTTAACTTCCTTTGTAGTAGGAAAATAATTTTTAAAATACCATCCTTTTATCCATATACCTTTTTCTCTTAGATCACTTTCAATACTTTTTCTAAAATCTACATACATTTCGCTTATTTTTTTCTGGATTTTACTTATTTCATTTCTTAAATATAGATTTAAAATACTCGGTAATATAATCTTTTTACCAATTAAATCTTTGTATACGTTTTTTGCCCAAATATGCAAAACTGTTTCATAACCAGAACAATTGTCTGTCGTAAGATGTGAAAAATGAGAAATGACTTTTGTAGAATTCAGAGCTTTTGGAATTAATTCTTTCTTACATTCAGGACAACACAGTTGTGAGTTATCTTTGATTTCGTTAAAATCAGATATATGTATCAATTCTCCAGTTGACACCAATATAGCAAATGGATTTTTTAAATCTCCTTTCATAGAGAACTCCTTCCTTATTCATAAATGAATTAGTTAGACTTTATAATTTTAAATTACATCTTATACAAATGACATAAATAATCAAATTTGTCAAAGCAAAGAGACTACAAGAAGACATATAATAAGGAAGCTATTCATTCAGCTTCCTTTGTTTTTTAATTCATTAATATTTTAAATTCAAATTTAAAATCTCATTCCATCCCCTAGAAAACATTAATGGTAATAACTTGTAATCGCTAAATCCATATAATCCAACGGAATAAAATTTATGAATTTCCAATATAAATGTTCCATTCTCATTTATTCCAACGTCTAAGGTATATACTTGATTGTTATCATAATCTTTTATCATTTCTTTTATAAGTCTTATATCTGGTAGCATAGTAAAATCTCCCATATAATTCTGAATACCTACAAGCTTGCCTTGAAAAACAAAACATCTCCATTCGGATTCAATTTCAATAAGTTCTGAAATCAAATATTCACCAGGATCATATCCTTGATTTGGGTCAACAATACTCGTAAAGCCTTTAATTTTACTATTATCTTTTACAAAAATAGGGCCATTACCGCAATTAAAAGTAGTTTTATCGCTAATGTGTATTCTTACCCATCTCTTCAGATATTCTGTCTTCATTAATTCTTTTGGAATGTTTACTGGCCTTAACTCGTCGATATTATAGTATTTTTTAAGGTACCCGTGTACAAACTCTACGGAGCCTATTGGCACTACATTATCTAGTGAATAATATTGAATTCCATTATCCATAATGGGTTGATTTATACTTTCAGATAATACAAAGTCATAACTAGAACTTTTCCCATAGTACCATTTGTGCCAATCTATCGCCTGAATTAAGGAAAATCCAAAATCATGCAATGGAACAAGACCGTATTTACTCACTTTTGATTGTATCAAAAAAATTTTCATAAGTGTCTACTAACTGGAACCCTGACTTTAATCACGGGGAAGAAAGTTATCTCTTGACACGACAACTAACCAGTCTTTCTCCTTTCTATTAATAGAGTTTTTGATTTTTCTATAAGTTGTAACTTACGGTACGATACTCCTGCTGATATTTTAGTTCCATCTAATTTTCGTATATCAAAACTTCCACTTGAACGTCTGCCGAAAATAAAACATTCTTGTCCATTGTAAGTTACTTTATCAAAAAGCCTATATCCATAAACATACTTTATCGACTGATTCTTCTTACGAATACCACCTTTTAGTATAGTACATTTATGAATTTGACGATTATGTTTTCTTACAAACTTATACTGATAATATCCATCTAATTTTTTAGCATTAATATTACCCACTATACAATAAGCGTCAATCCTGTGTTCTTTGGATAAACCTAAATTTATACGTTGGTTTTTAGTGATGTACCCGAATGTATTTTGCACATCTGTATATAACTCTTTGAGTTTGTTGTAAAATGTCCAACGCATAATACCCATAAACGCAGCATCTTTAAATGAATGTCCTCGTTTAAAAATTAATTTAAGTTTTCCTGTGTGAAACTCTTTATGACATTCTTCACATAAAGTAATAAGGTTACTAGGTGAATCCCCACCTGTTTTTCTACTTTCGATATGATGAACGTTTAATATTTTACATTTACAATTAGATTTACCTTGACATTTATATCCATCTCTAAATAATACATACTCCCTTACATTCCAAAATCCTAATTGGTCTCCTTGTTGGTACTGTTCATTATGAATATCTGGATGTAATATTTTTTGAATATCAAAACTTGCCGTTTCAACGATAATTTTTGATATGGGCAATATTTTGTGTGTATTTGCAACTACTTTAAGGTGACTATTAATTTTGTGATGAATTGAGGGAGCTAACCAGCCTTTTGCTATGTATTTATTAGATACTCCTGGTTTCCTGTAACGTGTTTTGCGACTGCGTCTATTTCGTCTTAAAGCTTTCCTTTGTGACAAAAGCTCTACAATGTCATTACGTAATGCAACCTCTGCTGAATATAATTCTTTTTTCTTTGTAGATGCAGATAGACCTATATGCTTTGATCCAGAGTCAACTCCTAATGCAATATCCTGTTTATAGCCACTGCTACCGTAAATTAATTGGATAACAAATGGTGTCTTTGAAATAACTTTTGCTTTGCTATGTTGCAGGAGTAACCTTGCTTTACGTGGCTTGCATGGCATAAGTGGTTGATTATTTTGATTAAGTACATAGACCAACATCGCTTGGTTCCTCCTTTGTTATATTTGTAGTTTTTATAACGGTTAAAATTAAACCGTTCAGGTACTGCTCCTGTAAGGTGCCCATCGCCAATGTTATAAAGGCTTTTTACATCTACCACACTGTCCTTAACCCTTTAAGACTGTTTAATAGTAGATAACAACGGACTGAAACTTGGGCTACATATTTCAGATTGTTATGACCTAAATAACGTAGTGCTAACTTGGTGTTGCACTAAGGCTAGTCAACTTGGCTTTTTGTAGTTTTGCTACTCCAAGCCCTGACTTTAGTCACGGGGTAGTTGACTATTTCATGATTACCTAATTGAAACTTCACATCCCTTAAAATATACAAAGTATCTTCATCTTGCAAGTTAATTATTTTAACATTTCTTTATATTCTACATATGACACAATTCAAATATTTTGTAAAAAAGTAATCAATGGAGTAAATAGCAAAAGGAAGCTAAGTAATCAGCTTCCTTTTAACATACTATTTTTCAAAGCAATCGCAGCCATCTGCTATACACTTTTCTACATCTTTAGGTTTTCCATCCTCATTAAGATTTTGACAATCTGGACTGCAAGGAATAGAATTATCTACCTCGCATCCTTCGCATTCTGAACAAACATTTCCACACCATTTTTTGTGCATATTTCCTTCCTCCTTATAATTATTATAAGTCTTGCCTTTTTATAAAGCCGCAGCCATATGCTTTGTAATCGATAGAACATTCTTCGCAAATATATTCCTTGTCATAAATGGTTTTGTTATAATTTTTACCAGAGAATACAACAGTAGGAGATGCTCCGTCTTGGGTATAACATGTTTTCTGACAACAGCAACAAGTTTTTGCTCCAAAAGCTTCATTCCAATCATTTTCATTAAAGCAATCTTTGTAATCCTCTAATAATTGTCCAAAACTTTCAATAATATCATTAAGATCAATTACAAAAGTATGTTCGAAAAGTTTTACATCGCAGCCACCAACAAGCCAGTCGCTTCCTACAATTTCAATAAACTTTTGTACATCTAAATGATTAACATGAACATAAGCAATTGCTACATTTGTATTCCTATCATAAAATATACCTGTCTCATTCTCTTTTAAGAAATTATACAATTTAGCTTCTTTCACACTCATTTTCTTTCCTCCATTAAATTCTAGATTCTAACCATTTTTCCCAATCTGGCATTTCAATACCGCAAATGCCTCCATAATTAAAATGAAAATTTAATTCATCTTTTCTTTCAGCCAACGATTCAGAATTATCACTATACAGCAAATAAATAGTTGCACCTTTTTCAAACAGCTCTAACGCTCGTTCTCTGAAAAGAGGAAGCATTTTATTTTTATTATCATACTTGTATCCATATGACTCCATCATAGATATTGATATTTCATTGTCTGGAATTATACTCATTCTTGATTTCTCCTCTCACAAACTAAAAAGTTTTAATACAATAGTAAAATATCAATTTAAATATGACACCATTATAACAAAATGGAAAAGTTAACTGTGTCCATAAATCAATTCTTTTCATGCACAAAAAATAAACCATTAAAAATTATTCTTAAGCCGATAAAAATTAATAGAAAGTCTACAAAATTTGTCTATTATATTTGAATATATTTTCATAGACAGTTATAATTATTGTGGAGGGATTGTATGATTTTTGGATATATGAGGATAAGCACTAAAGATAAACAAACTACGAAAAGACAGGAACTAACGTTAATGAAATACTCTTATGAGAATAATTTCAATTTTGATAATCTTACTACCGAAAAAATTAGCGGTACCGTAAAAGCAAATAATAGAATTGAGTATTGTAAGCTTAAGGAAAGAATGAGAGATGGAGATATTCTTGTAGTTACTGATCTGGACCGACTCGGAAGAAATGCCGATGACATTATAAGGGAATTAAAAGAACTTAAGGAAGTTGGAATTAAAATTGTTGTCCTGGATATGCCATACTTAAATGAATGGAATAGAGTAAGTGATAACTCTCTTTATAATATGGTCATAGATATAGTTATTACAATTAAAGCACATATGGCTCAGCAGGAACGTGAAAAAATCGTAACAAGAATAAATCAAGGAATTGCAGCTGCGAAAGAAAAAGGAACGAAGCTTGGGCGTCCAAAAGTTCAATTACCTGATAGCTTCTTAAAAGAGTACACGAAATTTAAGCAAGGTAAGTATGGAAATATGTCATCTTCCTCTCTTGCAAAGATGTTAGGTATAGGAAGATCAACATTGTACAAATATATCAAGATCTATACTGAGAAGGAAGCTGATATGCTTATCGATTAAGAATTATACGATTTTAAAAATTCATCTAGCGACATAATTGGAGATTTTTTCAAACTTTTTTTACTTATTTTAAACTCTTTATAGCTTCCAGTATCATTATGTGTGAACTACCACTACCTAAAGAGGTAGATGGTTTCTTGGTCAATATAGCTAATGCTACAAGTTTACCCAAGCTCTAAAGGTTGTTCCAACCTCAGTAATAGCAGTTTACATCGCCAATTTTAGTAAATTTTTGCTTGCATTTATGTCTCTATCATGGATTTGTCCACATTCAGGGCAAATCCATTCTCTTACCACGAGATTTTTTACATCTGAATTTTTGTAACCACATCCAGAACATAATTGACTACTAGCATAATTAGATGGGGCGATAACAATATTCCTTCCGTACCATTGAGCTTTGCACTCTAATATTCGTCTAAATTCAGCCCAACTTACTTCGGAAATAGCTTTAGCTAATTTGTGATTTTGCTGCATATTTTTAACCCTTAAGTCCTCTATTACTACTACTTGGTTTTCGTGTAATAATGTCGTACTTAGTTTATGCAGAAAGTCATTTCGTTGATTAGCTATTTTCTCATGTAATTTAGCAACCTTCAGCCTAGCTTTATTCCTGTTTTTACTACCTAACTGTTTACGACTTAACGATTTTTGAAGTTGTGCAAGTCTTTTTTCAGACTTCCTGAGCCATTTAGGATTTGAATACTTATCACCATTTGATGTTGTTGCAAATTCTTTAATACCTACATCAACTCCTATTGCATTATCAATTTTATTAAATTGTTTATTTTCGGAATCAACCAAAATAGATATAAAATACTTGCCTGATGGAGCCTTTCTTATTGTTGCAGACTTTATCACTCCGATAAAATTGCGATGTAGTTTGATTTTTATTGTCCCGATCTTAGGTAGTTTAATTTTGCCATCAATTAAGGTTATGGTACCGTTTTGATTGTTGGTAGTGTAAGAATAATCGTATTTTTTCTTGCTTTTGAATTTAGGGAATCCCTGGTCTTTATTTCCTTTTTGGATTTCTCTGAAGAAGTTTTTATACGCTTTATCAAGGTTTAGTTGAGCATTTGCAAGTGCTAAACTATCAACTTCTTTTAACCAAGGGAATTCAGATTTGTATTGAGCTGGTGTAGGATATTTGCTTTTTTCACCACTATCTTTATGCTTCTCGTATGCTTGAATTCTGTCATTTAGCATCTTATTGTAAATAAATCTAACACAACCAAATGTTTTATTGAAAAATACTTGCTGTTCTTTAGTTGGGTACAGTCTATATTTATAAGCCTTTAACATACATAATTCACCACCTTCGTAGTTAGAGATTGTAATTATATATGACACGTAAAATTTATTTTGTAAAAGAAAAGTTAAAGAGTCTTTGCAGTACTAATTCATCTCACTACTTAAAGAAGATGGGAGAATTCTTGGCGTGTTAGTTAAACTTTTTATCATTCTCACATTTTTTCCTTCTTAAAATTTACACCCTTACTCCTGTTAATTTATGATATTGATCTACGATATCAATTATGTTAATTTCAAAATAGTTATACCTTAATTCATTTTTTATTTTTTCTATTATACAATTCACTTCTTTATTTTTCATTCTTTTTAGTGCACCAATTTGTTGTAATAATTGAGATTTTTCATATAACTTATGAGAAATAAATTTAATCACATAGTCAACTTCTTCTTTTGATTTCCCTTCATATATAACTTGAAAAGATTTTTCAAAATTTTTAGGGTTATAACTTACTAAATCATATTTCTTACAACGACCTAAATGCACAAATTTTTCACCTATCTCCAATAAACATTCAGCAGTATTAAATATTTCAAAATGATGATTCTTATTATTTAGCCATATAGAAGTTTTCATAACTCTTTTCCTTCCACTACCATCAACTAACTCTATAATTAACTGGGTTTCCTGCTATAAAAGTTTTGAATTAAATCCTAAATTCCTTAATTCTTCTTCTATTTGTTTTAATTTTCCTTATTCTTTACTAAAATATCTTTCTTGATAATTTGAAGAGTTAATAATAGAGAATTTGGTGTCGTTATATATAAAATCACCATTTTCATAATCAATCATTTTAAATTCAAAATCACCACTAAAGTCATTCATATTTTTTATACTATACCCTTGAAGCAATCAACTTGATAGCCTATTATTTTATGATTGTGTCTTTTAAAAACAATTTTAAGTTTTCAGTTGATTGAAAATTTATAATATTCTCAGGTTTAACTGGGTTTATTTCATTTGCAGTTAGCATCGCAACCAATGCTACTGCCACAGCAGTTATAGTTATTATGATTTCTATAGAGCTTCCTGTTTTTATTCTTTTTGGGAATTTAATTTTTTTATTATAAGGAAAAAGAAAGACAACCCCCATTTCTGTAAACATATCTGCCAATAAATGACTCAAGACGCCTATTGCTAGGTATATAGCAAAATCCATTCTTCCAAAAATTGAATTAGATGCAACAAACACAGCAATAACGGTTAATAAAGAATGGCTATATCCCCTATGGGGAGAAAATGATAAAGTTGCAAGTAAGACGCCAGAGATAATATAATCATATCTTTTGTAATATACTCCATAAGCACAAATTCCAGCAGATAAAGCAATAACAAATACTTTATTAAATTTACTCGTACTACCGAAACACAGACCAATGAGCCCGACAGATATTAAAATAGAAAGTAAATACTTCTGGTTAAAATTCAGCATTAGATATGCAGACAGTATTACGTAAGCCGTTATAATAATCTTTCTTAACATTTTGGATTTTAAAGGATTGAGTTTATTGGAGATTGTACTATTATTTGTATCTATATCAGGCAATAAGGCTCCTGCATAAGATAATGCAAATGGCAACAACTGAATATGAGCTTCGTTAGGATTCAATACGATTACTGATAATTGAGCCAATGAAGCTGCGGCAAGTCCAATTGCTCCATGGGTAATTCCCTTCATATAAACAACTCCTTGTTTTTCGTATATACTTATATGACACATATTTTTTATTGTGTAAAGATGTATTTATATTCTCCAGACAAATTCAAGACAACAGTCTTCGCTTTCGCAAGACTTTTGTTCCTTGAATACACTCCTACCACAATTCGGGCACTCATATTTATCATTTTTCGGTATTGGGCAATAGTAATCTGTCTCCATATCATATATGATTTGTTCACACTCTAATTCTGATAAACCGCTTTCTAGTAGACATTCTATCGCTTCTCTACGAGTTCTATTTAAATGTATAGAAAACAAAACTTCCTTCATCGTCTTAATATTAGATTCATTCATCAGTCTATAATTTCGACCATATTGAATTCTCTTCCACTTCTCGTATTTTTCTCTATCCATGAATTCTGATACAAACCCATCTGATATTGATGAAAAGCAAGCCCATTTCCCTTTGTGTTCTACATCGAACCTTGGCATATAAATCACTCCTATCAATATCATATGACGCATAATTTTCATTTTGTAAAATCAAGACAATAATATTTCCAAATAATACCCAGTTGAAGAAAGTTCGAATCTGATTTTAAAACTATTTTTAACGCTTATTATTACGAAATCTTTTCTATTATCTTTTTCATGATTATATTTCACATATGACACATTTTTTTTATTGTGTCAAAGGTATATTTGTGAATAAAAAGAGGAAAGGAAGCTAATTATTTTAGCTTCCTTCCTTAGTGTCTGAAATATTATAAAACACAAAAGGGTCAAATTCCAAATCAGGATCTAACTCTGCGAAATACGATTGTTTCTTAACACATTCAACTCTTTCCCAATCAGGCGATTCAGTATCATAGCGTACGAAGCCATCTGGATATATTTTTAATGGCACTACAATTTTTATGCATCGATACCCTTCTATTGCATTTTTTGAATGCCATGTTTTTATGATATTATCAAATGTTGCTCCTTTTGCCTTTAATTCATCTTTTACAGGATATACATTTCCGAGATAAATAAATGTTGTTCCGTCTTCATTGATTCCTCTTTTTGCAAAAAACTCTTCTGTTTTTTCGGCAAATTGTATTTTGAACCAATCAGGAGATTCGAGATCGTAACTAATATAACCATTGACTACTTTTAATGGTATCTTTACCTTCTCGCATGAGTAACCCTCAATTGCCTCTTTTGAATGCATTCTTCTTATCTGACGGTCATATGTTGCTCCTTCGCACATTAATTCATCCTTTACAGGATAAGTGTCTCCAAGATAGATATACGTTGTTCCGTCTTCATTAATCCCTCTTTCTTCAAGGAACTGCTCATTATACCTCTTCTTTTGTCTTTCTTCAGTCTTTATACTTCTTTTCTCAAGCACGAAACTGTATTTATATGTATATATTTTGTATATTTCAGGTTTGGTTTCGCCACTTCCTTTGCAGTGATAACATTTTACGGTATATTCTTCTTTCCATTTCCCAACGCCATTGCATCTTAGACACACTTCTGTATTGTAATGCCAAACGCCATCTTCATCCACGCTTGAGTTTTCGAATTTTCCAGATCCATTGCAAGCATAGCATGTTTTAATGCTCTCTTTTTGCCATGTTCCTACACCTTCGCACGATTCGCATTTTCCATGACGATACTCGTAATACAGAGTACCATTTTTATCTGTTTTTATTAATTTTATTTTTGGATTATTTTCTAGATCGAGCAATATTTCAGGAACCTTTTTTCCATATGGATTAGTAATAATTTTTGAGTTATCCTCACTGAACTGAAACCACATAATTAACAATCTCCTTCTAATATAATATACTCATATGACACATTATTTTCATTGTGTAAAAAAGACAATTAAAAAAGTTATCAAAAAAAGATAACCTTTTTAATTTATTTTACAAAATTTTAATTATCATTGTGTCATAAACACAAATCTCAGATGTTTCATCTTCGTATTTTACGCAAACCGCCTTATATCCAGACACAAGAGTCAATTCTCTTACAGATGGAACACCTTCTTCTTCTTCATAAGATATATCAGGAAAAAGCTTTTTCAGTCCAACATAGTTAATATTTAACATTTCACTATATGGTATTTCTACACTGATTATAGCACTGCCAAAATTCTGTGCATCCGATACGGAATTAGCAAAACATGAAGCTTAGCCAAATCTTCCATAATACGTCCTGAAACCTTTTCGGATAACGATGCTTTTTGACTCTTCAGTAGTTCCATGATACACCTTCACTCACAATCAGCTCCTTGTGTCGCACTCTTCAGAGTTTTGATATATTCATTTGCATACTCAATGGCATCTTTATATTGTTTATTAACAAATCTACCACCATTCGGCTCTTTTTCGTGCCAAAAACTATTACCCGTTCTGCGATAAGTTCCGTCTATATTTCTTTCTAAGATTTCAACATCTATATTTGAGTTGTTGCCAATCCATTTCACTCTTTGAATAATTCGAAAAGCTGTATTGTTATTGATTTTTCCGTACTTAATAATCCTCTGTTCGCTTTTCTTATATGATTTACCACCATGTATTTTTTCTTCTTCTTTAAACATTTCTTGTGCTTTCATATACTCACTTGTTCCTTTCGCACCATTTCTGGTTTATTGATTTATAAATTTATTATCTTATGACACAATAATGGAATTTTGAAAAGAAAAAAGAGCAAAAAAATACTTCCTTAAGCAAGGAAGTAAACACATATATAGGAGGTTTTTATATATTCATATGACATATTTTTTTAAAAGTGTAAAGCAAATTATTTATTAATTCTAGCTTTGTTTTTAATATTACTTTTATTCTTCAGATCTACTCTTATCTTTTTGAATTGACTCAAGAACTTGTTTTCAGCTTCAAGATCCCCAGAATCTATTTTTTTAGTCCACTGATTATTATCATACCCATACCAATTGAAATGATAACCATTATCTTTTAATGTTTTGTAGCAAAATTTTGTCCCCTCTCCCGATACAACAATATAATAAGTTGTATTGATTGATAAGCTGCTTGATGATGAAATTAAAATATTATATTCATCTATTAAACCCAGCAACTTCGTTTTTTCTGAATCTAAATCTTTTTTCTGAATTTCTTTATACCAGCTTTTGCTGATTTCATCCAAATCGTATCCCATTGAAGAAAGTTTGAATCTGATTTTAAAACTATTTTTAACACTTATTATTACGAAATCTTTTCTATTATCTTTTTCAGGATTATATTTCGAATTTAAAGAGCCCAGTAATCTCTCCATTACTGTTATGTCGGAATAATCGCATTCAGCGAAGATTTTTTTCTTTTCTATAAACCCTATTTCTATTGCTGTTTCAATGATTTTTTTATATGTTTTATAAAAATCTTTATCATGACCGCTTTTTAAGTATAAGGAAGCGACCACATGATGGGATATTTCATGAAGACAAGTCAAAATCGTATTCGTATTAGAGAAGCTTAAATTAAATATATTAATAGTACCTACGTAATTATTCCGCTGACTTAAGCGATAATCTCCATGTTTAGTTTTTAGTTCTTTTTTTACAATATTTATATTGAAGTCTTTTATTTCAGAAAACTTTTCAGGGAATGATAATTTTAATATATATATAATCCTAGATTTTAATAAATTGACCATAATTTTAATTCTCCCTATAATAATTTTACTTTGTTATGACACAAATATTTTTATTTGTATAATCCTTGAATTTGATTTACAAATATTTTTTTTCATGTCATTAGATTATAATAATTTGTATTTTTGCTTGTATCGAGCATGAAAGGAGCTAAATTAATGATTATAAAATTTAAAAATTTAGATATGGCATTAAAATTATTTTCTATTATTGAAAACATAGAAAATATAGAAGAAAAAGAGAAGGAAAAAATAATAAATTTAAAATCTCAAATGTCTGGAAGCGACATCGTTCAAATATCTGAATTATTAATCAGTCATATAGAGAAAAATAATTGGAAAATTCCAGAAATAAAGGATTGGTTATTCATATTAAAGACATCGGTAAAAACATACGAAGAATGGGATAAGGATTTAAGTGAATATCTTGACATTGGAGACTTAGTTGATAAAGAAATGGTAAATTACTTTGTCGAAACACTTCCTCCTGCTTGTAATAGATCGGATCTTATTCAAATAGGAGAACCCTATTCTCATAAAGAAGATCCTGAAGATGGTAAATGGAAAGGCACATATGCAACTTTGTGCAAAACTCCTGAAGGATGGAGATATGCAGGACATTGTTTTAGAGGTAAAAAGATAAATCAAACGATTTTTTAACATAAAAACTAACAACTCTAAGATACATAAAATATGAAAGGATGATAAATATGAATATGATTATTGGAATCGATGTAGATGAAAATATGTTAAAAACACAAGCTGGTGATGGTGAAAGTCTTAAAAATGCCTTAGCTATAGAGTTTGGATGGCTTCAAGGTAGTGGCATTGTATTTAATTATATTATTGAAAAAAAAGAAAGCGAAATGCTTATCGAGATTGGAGTTAATGTAGATGTTTTAAAAGAAACATCTGATGAAGATGAGAGCATCGAAAGTATCTTGGCAAAAGAATTCGGATGGTTACAACAAAGTGGAATTACATTCAAAGGAATTATTTTATTTAAAAACTAATTTAATAATCCACTAGCTAAATAAAAAAGAAGCTCAACGAAAGTAGTTAGCTTCTTTTTTATTTAGCTAAATGTACGAATAAATTCAAATGCATTTCTAAATATTTTTTTAAAATTTCCTGAAAAAGCTTCCTGAAAAATTTTAATTTCCTCATAAAGCGTCAAAGCTTTCCACTTACCTTCAGAATTAATACTATTTATTATTCCTGCTACACGTATCCAATACAAAACAAATCTATATAATGGCATAAATACCATACAGTGAAAATTTTTCAATGAAAATTTCAACAAATGTTTTTGGGTATTAATAAATAATAATGATGAAGCAAAATGGATTAAAGTTATCATTAAATAAACCAAGTATAATAAAATATTAAATCCAATTAAATTATAATAATCTCCGATACTTACAAAATAATAGATAGATGCAACTATCCAAAGAGATTTTAATATTGCCATACTATGGTCCGCGACAATAGTTCTAAAGAATGATGAAAAAATCCCCTTCGACAATCTTTTCGGATAGAACTCCTGGAACAATTTAGCGACTTCAATCTCTGAACGTTGCCATCTCTGTCTTTGACTATAAAGCTTTCCAAAATTCTCAATAGGATCTACAAAAAAGAAAGCATCTTCACATAATTCTATCTTACCTCCATCAAACTTTCTTATCTGGAAAGTCATATGAGTATCTTCGCCCAAAGTATCTCCATTATACAATTGGGTTTTAAATAAAGATTCCCTTTTAAATGCAGAAAAAGCTCCTGCGACTGTATATATATTATCAGTTATAGATTTAAAATTTCTACCCACCAAGAAAGCATCTATATATTCAAAATACTCACATTTACAAGCAGTTGAAGAAATAATATTTCCAGTTATAAGACTAGAGTCAATAAGAACAGATCCAGTTATACCTGATACATTAGAGTTATTTTCAAATCTTAAGACGATTTTATATATAGCCTCGGTATCAAGCCAGCCATCACTGTCAATATTTATTATATATTTCCCTTGACTCATAAAAACTCCCTGATTAAGAGCTTGTGATTTTCCTTTTTCTGAATAATAAAATTTTATATTCAGATCAGGATAATCTTGCTGCACTTTTTCGAAAATCTTATAAGATAATTCTGAATATTCTCCATTATCAACAACCATAACTTCTATGTGAGATAATGGATAAGTTTGATTAATAATGGATATTAAGCACGATTTAAGAGTCTTTTCAGAATTATAAACAGGTACAATGATAGTAACTATTGGATGGTAATTTAATATTTGTTGTTTGGAGAATATTTTTTTTATAACTAATGCTACGCAGCTTATCACAGAACCGAATAATTCATAAATAAGAGGTATGACTATCCACAAAACCCACATATACATATGACCACTTATATCATTAAACATACAAATTCTCCTTTAATGCAACTGTCCTATTTTTTGACTAAAAACATGCGGTTTGGTAAAAAAATTATAATAAAGCATAGTTATAAAGACAAAATAAATTGACCTTGATATTACAATAATAATAATTGATTCATTTCTATAATCTAAGAAATATATAAACAATAATTCTAAAAACATTAAAAACAAATTTATCATTATTATATAAATTACACTAAGAATTATATTTATTATTTTCCTTTTTATATTGTAAACAGGAAAAAATATAGCAAGACATACTACAATTATTACTTCAATTACTTCGTAATGGTATCTATTAATGTAAATTCCTTGAAATGTATTTCTTATCAAATCAACCTCCGGCACATGAAGATAATTCATTATACATGTAAATTCATATAGGAAAGTATCAAAAATGGTTTCAAGGCCAAATTTAAGCATATCAAAAAATAATATATTAAATAATAAAAATAAACCAAAAGTACCTAAAATAAATTTAAAAAATCTCAATTGTTTAGTATGACATACATATATGGAGTAAATCCAAATTATAATAATAACAATGCCAAATATCATTACAGTTCTCCAATTAATTTAATAATAACTTATGACACAAATTATTAATTGTGCAAAAAAATATTTCTAAGTTAATTATTAATTTTGCCAGATGTAATTATTCTCCAAGTACCTGTGTAAATTGTAGGATTGCCTACTGTTACAAACAATCCATTTCCATAAACAACTGATTTACAATACATAGCTGGTTGTAATCTTTTTAACCAATTAACCCCATCTTTTGATGTGAATATAACTGTAGTTCCAACTGCTACAAAGATTCCATTTCCGTATGTTACCGAATACAAAGCATCAGCAAATGTTGTTTGTACTAGTGTCCAGTTGATTCCATCTGTCGATTTCATTATTTTTATACCGCCTTTTCCTGAATTGGCAGTCGCAATAAATAACCCATTGCCATATGTTACTGATACCCAAGATCCATCTATTGATACCCTAGATATCCAATTAACACCATCTTCTGATGTCATTACTTTATTCCCTGCTGCATTGGAAACTGCTACAAATAATCCATTGCCATAAGTCACCGATGTCCAATTATTTGCTGCTGAAGTCCTTGAAGTCCAATTAATACCGTCATGTGAAGTCATCACCCCTGCATTGGAGACTGCTACAAATAAACCATTACCATATGTCACTGAAGTCCATTGATTATCTGCTGCTGATGTTCTAGGAGTCCAATTAATGCCATCAAGCGAAGTCATTACTCTGTTTCCTACACCAGTATTGGAGATAGCTACAAACAAACCATCGCCAAATGTCACTGAAGTCCAAATATTATTAACTGCTGGTGTTCTTGTTACCCAATCAATTCCATCTATTGATGTCATTACACCACCATTTGTAGTTACTGCCACAAATATACCATTTCCATATGTTACTGAATTAAAGTTATTACTGGTTTTACCAATCATCTGAGGCTCCCAATAAACACCAGCTGGAAGTATGTAATCTGATAAACCGAAGATGAATGTTATTCTGTATGTTGACGTAATAGATATCGAAAAAGATCTCCCATATTTTCCCGATATAGATAATATCGTTTCTTGATTAGGTGATAATACACCCATATTTTTAATAAGATTATCATCAGAAGCCTCATACACTTCTTCAGTCGATAAATTCCACGCTGAAATCTTATTTCGGGATAAAGATAGCGATATTTTACTTACACTATCTTTTACTCCCATACTAACCCATTGTTCGTCAGTGTAATCAGTCATCTTTACAGGATTATTTAAAAGTCCTCCAGAATATTTAAAGTTTTTTATACCAACATCTAAAGGGGCTGTGGATAAGTTTTTAATTTTAATATCTGATGAGACGAGCCCATTGTTAATATTTGGATTAATTGCAAATGAGACTTCTACTGGTACTTGGAAACTCACTATCGTTGGTTCGACAGTACCATAAATATAAATAGGCCATTCAATACTTTCCGCAAAAATATTCGAATATGAATTTACAATTACAAAAAAAGCAAATAGAACTAAGATTTTTTTATAAAACATACCACTAACTCCTTTCTTTAACTACTTAGAAAACTGTTTTAGATAAACTCTTTCTTGAAACTTTTGATAGCAAAAGTTTCGGTCAACGCAATAGTATTACGCCTGTTTCAAGACGTTTAATTTTAATTTTAAATTACATTTTTTAATGTTTTAGACAATATGACATAAATATAATATTTTGACAAGAAGCATTTAATCAAAAAATAAAGTTCAATAGCTTAGTTAGACATATTTGAATATTTTTTGACAGCCGTATAATAGAAATAGCTTTTTATTCTTCAAGAAGTTTATCTTTTATTTTATTCTTCAAGAAGTTTATCTTTTATATCATAACCATACTTACAAGCTAAACAATAAAAAGAAACTAATGAAAATCCTTGCTTGCCTTTTTCTATTCTTTGGTTACTTATTTTTTTAGAAATACTAAGATAAAATATCATATTTTGTTGAATCAGTAATGCTTCGCTCAATGTTTTATGTTGTAATATTTTATATGCAGCTGCCATGCTTAATTCGCCGATTTCAGAAGTAAAATTTTGACATTCTTTATATAACTGTTTCCAATTCTGAGATAATGCATGAATCATATCGTTTATATTCTCACTCTTATCCTTATCCTTATTTTTATCCTTATCGTCTTTTATTGGCAATAAGTTACTATAAACAAATCTAACAGCTTCAACTTTTTTGCCTTTTTTAAACTCTTCTATAAAAAAATCAATATGTTTTGATATTTCTTTTTGGGCAGGATTTAAAACATCCCTTTTAAAGGTTTTATATTCGGCGTATTCGGTATTTTTCATTCCTAATAACGATTTCATATCCGAAATAGAAATCCAACTGCTATATTTGTGAAATTTATATCTCGAAACAATTTCAAACATCCTTAGAGTATTTGCAGATTTAAATCTCATTAATTCCTGAAAAGGATATTTTGTATAATTCTCTTTCAATTGAAGCAAATACGGCTTAAGTTTCTCAGAAATTTCTATTTCAATAATTCCTTTGTATGGGATTATTTCAACGGAGCTTATCCACTGAACCATCAGGAAGCTTCCATCTTGTTTTTTAGCTGAAAATGTTTTCTTTTGCAATCCTTTACATATTGCAACCAAACCATTTTCTTTGGAATAAAGATTATCTCCCTCAACACCAATCAATTCTCCAAATTGCTTAATAGAAATCTTTATTATTTTGAAATCTGTATCATTGTAAAAATCTATTTGAGAACATATAAAAAATATAATTCTCTGCTCTGTAATAGTTAGTCTCTCATATAGCGGCGCATCAATAAGCTCATTTGATTTTGCAATAACTTCTCTTGTAATCATAATAACCCCATCCTAAACAAAAATTTAGAATAATAATGACACATATTTTTTATTTGGTTAAATAATTTTGCTTTTTATTTTTTTAGACTACATTTTCTCTCACCATAGACTACATTTTGTATCACCATAGACTACATTTTCTCTCACCATAGACTACATTTTCTCTCACTTTAAAGTCTCAAAAGTATTGCGCTTATTAGTTTGTAGACCCCCTATAATATATATTAATATATAATAATATATAATATACGCTTTCCATCCTAAATCCTGGTATTTTTATTCTGTTGTGTTCTTTTCTTTTATTTTTTCTTTTATTCTTATTTAAGTATGCCTCTGTAGAAACTATACTTATAGTTTTATCGTTCTAATTTTGTTTTAATTTTTATTTTAAATACAGTCCAATTTATCCGAAAGAAATAATTGGGCGTTGTTCAGTATTTTTTATTCTGCCGATGTTGTAGAGAATGAACAAAGACTACATTTTGTATCACCTAAAATCCATAAATATTATACTAGAACTCACTACATTTTATATCACCTTGAAAAATTTTTAAAATTGCTTTACACTTTTTAAAATACATGTCATATATTATTATGTTTATTTATTAAGGAATGCAAGATATGCCGTCCTACTAATATTCAAACATAATAATTGTATGTTTTTCTGTTTATTCAGAAACGGAAATTTCATAAATAACCCCCCTATTTATTGCTTCCTTTAAAATAAGGAAGTAATTTTTTTGTTTTATATTTTACAAGTTTTTATAATTGTGTCATAAGCAATTAACGAATATAAATTTAAAAATCATTTTTATATGGTTATGAAAGGATGAATATCTATGAAATCAAAGTTATTGTATGTCTGTTTGTTTTTAGAATTATTAATCGCATTTTTATTTTTTGGAATTCTTGTAAAACCATTAAAAGTAAGCGCATTAACTAATACAACAGTTGAAAGCCAAATTGACACTCTCAACGTTATTGTTTCAGATGAAATTAACGAATGGAGCGAATCAGATAGTGAGCACATTTATGATCTTAAAGATACTGTATCAACATCAACATTAATTACAACACTAATCAGTGAATGTGGTATTCTTGAAAAAGCTTGTTCTGAACTAAACAAAACAGCATATGTTACAAAATCTAATACTTTGGTGTATCATCCAGTAACATCAGTTAAAATATCATTAATAAGAAATGGTATCTATCAGAGACAAAAATTATTAAATCTACTTCAAAAGGGCGAGACTACTCAAAGTTATACTTATAATACTGCGCAACTAGTCGACATTTTAGACATTAATCAGTATTATATTAGCAAAAGCGAAACAAATTATTCACTAAAAGATATGACTTCTTTTTTTAACGATGTAGTAACAATTTTAGATTCAGAAATGTTCTCAAATGGTTTAACTTCTGGTGTGAAGATTTATATTTTGCCTTACATGATGGAAAAAAGAACTTCGTTATCAAACTCTAACTATATTTTTGTAAGCGAACGCATCGGTGGGTATGCTTCCAGCATGTATACTGACGGCAAGGAAGAAGTTATAGTTTGCAGTATGTCTAATATGGCATACCTTATTCATGAGATAGGTCATGTATATTTCAATGAGGTATTAGGCACAAGCTTCACTCCAACTGTTACAGGATATTATATTCACAATACTGAGCTCTGGAAAAAATATCTTGCAATATATCCAGAGGTTAATTTCGACTTAGAAAATTTTGCTTCAAAAAAATGGATCGACTCAATCATTGAGAATTGCGCTGAAGATTTTAAATGTTTTTATAGTAATAAGTTAAAAAACATCACAAATCTTAATACGGTTACAAAAAAACAACTTAAATCAACATGTAAGTTTACAACAAGTGAATACAAGGAAGCCGATTTTTTGAATTTTATAAACTCAATATCTGATAAGAAATTTAATTTAAATGCAACATTCCCTACAATAACTATGAGTTTATATAATATGGGTGTCGCTGATATTTATGTTAATCAAAATGGTTATAAAAAGGTTACTAGTGATAAAGAATTAAAAATTGAATTTTTAGATAATGATAAATCAATAATGAAAATCATTTATATAATTATCACTGGACCTGATTCTGCAAAACAAACTATTAATTTTGTGGATAACATTGTTAACATTAATTCAGAAAAACCTGGTACGTATATAATCGATTTCGTAATTCAGACACCAACAGGAGAAGAGTATATTGTCAATACTCAAACAATAACAAAAATTTAAAACAAACAAAAAGAAGCTGTAATTAGCTTCTTTTTGTTTGTTTTTATCAATTCTAAGAGAAGACGCCCATCTTCTATAAGCGGGAGAGGTTCACGCTATTGATTTTAGATCAAACACAGGCGTGTTATCATTGTCACAATTACAGATGTCAATAATGATAATTTCTCCTTTCTTGTTAATAATGTAGCTGAAATCAAAGTTTTTAGTTCTAATTAATGTAACACCGCAGCTTAATTCTAACGCTGGTATATATGTCATTACTTTAAGAATTGTTTCCAAATTTTCTTTATCAACAGGAAACATAAATTTAACATTATCTACTATAACCATAATGTACCATCCTTTCACACCCGTGATAATTATTATCTGGGTTAAAACATTAAGTTGTTATATAACTGTTATGACGTATTTTAAAAAAAGTGTTAATATAAAATTGACATTTTTAAAACAAAAAAAAGAAGCTATCATGAAAAATTAGCTTCTTTTTTGTTATAATACTTATAAATAGTTTTTTAAGCATTAGATATCTCATATCATATCTTTGTTATTTCGAATTTCCTTTACTTGCAGCCATGCATTCATAAAAAAATAATCCATGTATTGTTTCTTTTTTTTCTTGAATTGCTCCTTGTATTTTTCTTGTGCAGTCTGAATTTCTATGAGAAGCCCAAGCTTTGTGAGATTTACACCAGCCTAATGAATTTTTATGTATGCAATCTATGCAGTTTGATGCATTTTTGATTTTAGTTTTTTGATTTTGTCCTTTTAAATCGTCTGAATTCTTTATAGCAGTTGAACTCATTTTAATCCCTCTCCTTTTAAATTTTAATAGAGAGTTATGACACAAATTTTTATAAGTGTCAAATTTATTATGGCTATAACTGAGAAATATTAATTTTCCAAATTAAATTTTATGTGTCATATTAGCAAGTAAAAATAATTTTATCAAAGGTGGTAATTGTATGTTTAAAAAAATCATTTCGATTATTTTAATAATATCATTAATACAATCCTATCAAGTTAATGCAATTGAGGTAATTAATAAAGCTCCAACATCAAGTTTTAATGTAATTAAAAGAAATAAAGTCGATATAGTTGTAGCTACAGATTATATTGGAAAGAAGCTCGCAGATTTACAAACGAAGCTCAATAATTTAAAAATCGAGAATTTAAATAATAACGGGGTTGATATTAATTATATTATTGTTGGAAATAAAGTTAAGATAGGCACTGTAACGAAACCAACAATAACAAAATATAATTATGCTAGGTATATAACGCTTAAATTGAAACTTAATGGGCCAGTGGGGCCTTATACTTATTATCGCGATTACGAGTATACAACGAATATTCCATATGAGGAAACTTCTCTATATGATGACGAACATTCATCATCATATAGAGCTGGAAAACCCGTTGTATACGCTGATAATAATGATTATTATGGTTTAAGAAATCTCCCAACTTTTTTAAAGAGTTCCAACGTTTATTTTGAACACAAATACAAAACGTCAAAATATGGTGGTACTGGCGAGGCAGATTATTCTAAGGGTAGCGGAGATAAAGATTCCTATACACACGCAGAATACATTTCTTCTAATTATCAAAAGTATTATTTTGAGTATTATTTTTATGATCTTAATAATAGAGATACAACACTTGTATGGGATAAAATAAGTGTAGATCCATCCTGGTTGTTAAAAGCAGAACTTATTAGTTATAGTGATGGATATAAGTGGACATATGCAAATAGTGAAACTCTATATAATAAAACAAGTGATATGTATGCAATTGATTTTTCGAAATTAAACAGTGTTTCGACGAGAAAAGACGCAGAAAAATACATAATGCTTTTATCGGATAATGATACATTCAATACCTACAATCGGTCGTATGGGCAATATTATGGGTTGGGCAACATGAGAAATGACAATATCAAAAGTTTTATTGATGAAAATAAAGCACATTTTATCGCAGTAACTCCAGAAACTATGAAGGATGAAAAAATAGGAACGCATGGAGTTATATTTTCAGACACAAAAAAACAACAAAATATTTCAATAGATGAGTTATTAAAATCTACAAGTAATTACGAGTCAAGATATTACACAAATACAGAGCTAGATAAAGCATTGAATAATATTGCATTCGATAACCAAGCAGTTGTTTCTAAAAACATTGATTATGTTATTTCTACTGATTACTCTGGGGATAAATTAGCAGCCTTAGAAAATAAGTTCAACACACTAAAGACTGAGCTTGCTGAGAAAAATTATAATTTAAATTATAAAATATTCAATAATAGCGTAACAGTAGGAAAAGGTAAAACAACTAATTTAAAAATAGTCAAGGGCTGCGGAAATATATTTTATTTAAAAACAGATAATTCACTTTGGGTCACTGGAACTAATAATGCGGGAATAACAGGATACTCTCCTGGGGGTTCTGTTATAAAAGTAGAAGATAATGTCAAGGATGTAGCTGTTTCAAATGGACATATTTGTATATTAAAAACAGATGGAACCGTTTGGGTT
>Ga0209373_10001303_pt1 | contig 30509 bp, 25 predicted proteins | sample Higcelweek5metaG_FD_187173 | JGI IMG/M metagenome (GOLD analysis project Ga0209373, IMG submission 187173) | Freshwater pond sediment microbial communities from the University of Edinburgh, under environmental carbon perturbations - High... | ecosystem: Environmental > Aquatic > Freshwater >... | reverse complement strand
TGAAAAAGGGAACCTCAACAACCCACGGTTCAAAATATTGGAGAACAGTTATTGTGTTCAGCGTTCGGGCGATGTGCTTTTACTCTTGGAAGAGGGCTGGCAGCCTACGTCAAAATATAGCGAGACTGATTATTCTACTGAAAACATTATCCCTGTAATTTTCTATGGTTCATTGATAAAGCATATTGAAATCAAAGAACAGGTAGAGGCAATCGACATTGTTCCAACAGTATGCAACTTTCTAAATATACTTCCTCCTGACGATGCCCGTGGAAAAATAATTTACGAAACTGAATGGTAAAGCTTGTAGCTTTCTTTGTTCAATTCAATCAAAATTCAAAATATCGACATAAAAATAAAGAGAAGCACAACTGTACTTCTCTTTTTTAATATCATCAAAATGAGAACTTTCTATTTGTAGAATAAATTGTCGCTCAATTTCTGTAATGTTTCTTTCTTGTATTTTGTTTCAACCAGAATTGACACATTATAGTGGCTTCCTCCATAAGAAATCATCCTTACTGGAATGCCCTCAATAGCATCAAAAATTAATTTTGAGAAAACAGTTGCTTCCGAAATCATATCACCAACAACACATACAATTGTAAGTTCCCTGTCTACTTCTACCTCACCTAATTCATTCAAATCGGCAAGTATTTTGTCCAAATTTTTATCGTTATCTATTGTAAGCGAAATGGCAACTTCAGATGTAGTAATCACATCAATAGAAGTTTTGTATTTCTCAAAAATGTCGAACACTGTACGAAGGAAACCATAAGCCATAAGCATACGGTATGATCGGATTCTGATTGCAATAATACCATCTTTAGCTGCAACAGCTTTTAACCCTGCTCCACTATTATCGTTTGAAATTAAAGTTCCAGGATCCGATGGACTCATTGTGTTTTTTAATCGAACAGGAATATTTGCTTCTTTAGCTGGCAAAACAGTTAGTGGGTGAAGGATTTTTGCGCCAAAATAAGCCAACTCGGCTGCCTCAACAAAAAGCAAGTTATCAACTCGTGTTGTTCTATTTACGATACGAGGGTCGTTATTATGAAGCCCATCGATATCGGTCCAAATCTGAACTTCTTCCGAATTAATTGCTGCTCCTAACAAAGAAGCAGTATAATCGCTTCCACCGCGCTGCAAATTGTCGATATCGCCATTAGCATTTCGGCAAATAAAGCCTTGGGTAATATAAATTTCATGCTGACCAGCCTTATCAAGAACTGGCGTAATCAATTCTTTGATTTTTTTAAGATCGGCTTGTTTGTCTTCATCAATACGCATAAAATTAAGAGCGGGAAGCAATACCGTTTTAACTCCGCTCTCTTTCAAGAACTCGGTAAACATAGCAGTTGAAATCAACTCTCCTTGTGCAATTATGATCTGCTCCTTAATTGCATCGAACTCGCCCTCAACTTGTTCCTGTAATAAATCAAATTGAGTATCAATAATTTTATGACCTTCGGCTTTTGCTTCGTTGGTTTTATAGAGCTCTTCTATAACTTTTATATACTTATCTTTAAGATCTGAAATTAGCTTGGTAGCAGCACTTTTATCTGCATCGTAAAGTTTGTTACTAATTTCGACAAGGGAATTAGTTGTTCCCGACATAGCTGAAAGAACCACAATCTTTGGTTCTCCGTCTTCGGTTATGATTTGCATTACCGAACGCATATTTTCAGGTGAACCAACAGAGGTTCCACCAAACTTAAAAACTTTCATCTATACAATTTTTAGTTGTTTTTCAAAATTGAGCGAAAATATGAAAAAATTGCTCTTACCACTTTCAGTATATCACTTAATTGAGCTAAAAAGTTAACATTTCTAACATTCACTTGATCTATCGACATAAAATGAAAAACGTCCTCTCGTGAAGGACGCCTTTTAAATATCACGAATAGATATTAGTTCCAAAGAATTGATGGATATTTTCCTTCCGAGATCAATTGTTTAACCCTATCGATAACAACAGGCTTATCTTCCTGATAAGTTACACCAAACCAAGCAGCATCGCTTGTTAATACTTTAACTTTTGCCTTGTCCGCTTTAATCAGTTCATCAACATACATTGGGATAAAAAATTCGGACTTCAATTCTGTGCCTTTTTCCTCAAGGAATTCAACAAACCCTTCTTCCAGATAATTAAAAAGCGAAGGGTGGAAACCCCAAAAATTCATCGAAACAGTTTCATTTCCTTTTAACGGATTTTTCTGGTCATCGCGATAATAGAAAATACCATCTGCCTCGAGCGATATTTTAGTAAGCTCTTCAATATCAACAAGATTTTGATCACTATCAGTAACACACAACCCACGAGAGACCGTGCCATTTTCTGAAAGTGTATTGTCCATTCGGTAGCCAACCATTGCATAATTATCAGAAGCAACGTCGCCCGTCAAGAACTTAACAACCGTTTCATAAGCTTCTTTCCCATAAAAATCATCGGCATTAATAGCTGCAAAAGGAGTTGTTACTACACTTCGAGCAGAACGAATGGCATGTGCTGTTCCCCATGGTTTTTCACGGCCTTCAGGAACTGAAAAACCTTCAGGCAGGTCAGTTAAATCCTGAAAAACATATTCAACATCAATTTTACCTTGAAGTTTCTGATCAAAACGGGCTTTAAATGCATCCTCAAAATCGTGACGAATGATAAAAACTACTTTTCCAAAACCTGCCCTGATCGCATCAAAAAGAGAATAGTCGATTATTGCTTCGCCATTAGGTCCAATTTCATCGAGTTGCTTCAACCCCCCATAACGGCTTCCCATTCCTGCAGCAAGAATTACTAGTGTCGGTTTCATTATTGTTCTGATTATATTTCTAATTATAAAATGAATATGATATTTTAACTAAACAAATCAATCTGTTCTTCCATTTGAAAATGAAAAGCCAAAAATAAGAATTATTCAAACATTGCGTTTTTATGGTGCATATTAGGTGAAAAACATTTAACTTGAGAATCCAATCTAACTAAACAAACGTATTATAGTCTCAACTTTACGAACTAAATTTTACAGACAAGCCAATTAAATTGGCCATAAAATTAAATACGAATGAAAATTGCAATTTCCGGATCTGAAGACTTTGTAGGAGCCTACGTAGCCAAGTTTTTCAAAGATTTCGCGTCCGATATATTTCTTCTTAACGAATATGAAGATCAAGCTAAATGGAAAGATATTATTAGTAATAGCGATGTAATTATAAATCTTTCAGGAAGCCAAATTATTGGACGTTGGACAAAAGAGACAAGAAAAATCATACATGATTCAAGAATTAACGCAACCAAAAGAATTGTATCAATTTTAAACGATCTTCAGGAAAGCTCAAAAAAAATAACCTTTATCTCGGCATCAACAACGGGCATTTACCCTGAAGATAAGATACATCCATTCACGACACTATTTTCACCGAAAGAAGTTAGTTTTCTTGCAGAGATAACAGCAAAATGGGAGGCCGAGGTCGAAGATGTTGTAAACCCGTCGGTTAGAATAATAATTGCCCGACTTGGAGTAATATTGTGCAAAGAGGGAGGAATGATTAAGAACATTCTACCTGCATTCAAAAAAGGTTTTGGATATTCAGTAGGAAGTGGCAATCAGATAATCTCATTTGTTCATATAAAAGATGTAGCTGAAGCTTTGAAATTTTTTATAAAAAACACTGGGATCTCAGGTTTCTTTAACATTGTAGCCCCACACCCTGCAACAAATAACGAATTAACAAAAACCCTTGCCTACCAACTTAAAAGACCTAGGTTAATACGGATTCCCGCCTTTCTACTTAAAGCTATTTTAGGCGAATCGGCATGTGTTCTACTTAATGGAATTGAAATATACCCGGATGATTTGCTTGCAAAAAAATTCTCTTTCGAGTACCCAACTATTGATAAAGCAATAGCCGAGATTGTGAATTCGTAAGAATTCAGAATCTCGAAAATCGCAAAAAACAACAGAGAACAACGCAATTCTCAAAACCCACTAATTTAATTATAAGGAAGCGTGAGTTCCGTCGCAGAAAGGTTTCTTTTTCGAATGTTTACATTGACAAAGGAAATATTTCTTTGCCTCAACCACCTCAAATTCAAGAGGTAGAAATTCAGTTCCACTATGAGATCCATCACAAAATGGCTGATTCTTGCTTTGACCACAAGCACACCAATGATATTTACCAGGTTTTAGCTCAACAGCTGCTGATTTCTTTTCTGCAATTTTTGGTTCCATATTTTTTTAAATAATTAAAAACTATCAAAACAAGTTAATGCAATTAATTGTTATTGCATTCAAAACAATAATAAATTATCAAAATCGTCGTTTACTAATAAAATGAAAGCTCAGAATTGATAAAACATGAATTTGTAACCAATTAGCCCCAAAAAATTAAGTTTCAATATTAACATCGATCATAAATCGAAATATGGATTTTGATTTTTAAATAATATTTATACATTTGTTGCCATAACAAAAGAAGAAAAATGAAAAATTTACTGAACACATCCATTTTAGATATCATCCTACTAGTAGTGGTGGTCGTCATTTCGAAGAAATGAGAATGGTTCCGTAATACAGTAAATTGAAAAAATATTTGCAAACCATTCTCGATAAAGAGGATGGTTTTTTTATTTTATAAAATATTCTTAAATGAAAACTCTCAGAAGTGCAACTACAACACAAGGCCGCAAAATGGCCGGAGCCCGAGCCTTATGGCGGGCAAACGGAATGACTGAAGAACAGTTTAACCGTCCAGTTATAGCAATAGTGAACTCATTCACTCAATTTGTGCCAGGACATGCCCATCTCCATGAAATTGGCCAAATCGTTAAAAAAAGAATCGAACAAAAAGGCTGTTTTGCCGCTGAGTTTAACACTATTGCAATTGACGATGGAATTGCAATGGGCCACGACGGAATGCTCTATTCGCTACCTTCTCGCGACCTGATTGCCGACAGTGTTGAATACATGTGCAACGCGCACAAAGTTGACGCAATGATTTGCATTTCAAACTGCGACAAAATTACCCCGGGCATGATGATGGCCGCAATGAGATTAAATATCCCTGCCGTCTTTGTCTCAGGAGGACCAATGGAATCAGGTAAAATAGATGATAAGAAATACGACCTGATTGACGCCATGGTTATGGGCGCCGACAAGAACATTTCGGAAGAAACCCTAAAAGAAGTTGAAAGCGCTGCTTGCCCAACTTGTGGCTCTTGCTCAGGATTGTTTACCGCAAACTCAATGAACTGCCTTACCGAGGCTCTCGGAATATCCTTACCTGGCAATGGGTCGGTTGTTGCAACTCATGCCCAACGTATGGAACTCTTCTTTGAAGCCGCAGATCTGATTGTGAAAAATGCAGAAGAATATTACTTCAACAACAACGAAAAAGTTCTTCCACGTGCTATTGCAACCAAAGCCGCTTTCATGAATGCAATGACCCTCGATATTGCAATGGGCGGAAGCACAAATACAATACTCCATTTGTTAGCTATTGCACACGAAGCTGAGGTTGATTTCAAAATGAGTGATATTGACTCACTCTCACGGAAAATTCCAAACCTCTGCAAAGTTGCCCCAAGTTCAAAATTCTACATGGAAGATGTTAACCGTGCAGGTGGAATAATTGGAATACTTGGTGAACTTGACCGTGCTAAATTGATTGACAGAACAACCAATAGGGTTGACAATATGACTCTTGGCGAAGCAATTGATCAGTTCGACATTATGCGTAGCACCGCTATCGAAAAAGCGAAAAAAAGATATTTAGCCGCAGCCGGAAATAAAATCAATTTGGTGATGGGCTCTCAGGAAAATTACTACAAAGAAGCCGACGTTGACCGTGAAAAAGGTTGTATCCGAAGCCTCGAAAATGCTTACAATAAAGAAGGAGGGCTTGCCGTACTCTTTGGTAATATTGCCAAAGACGGCTGCATTGTCAAAACAGCCGGTGTCGATCCTTCGGTTTACCAATTTAATGGAACAGCCAAAGTATTTCATTCGCAAGAAGCAGCCTGCAACGGCATTCTTGGCGAAGAAGTGCAAGCTGGCGATGTAGTTTTCATTTTGTATGAAGGGCCAAAAGGAGGACCAGGCATGCAAGAAATGTTGTACCCAACATCGTACATTAAGTCAGTAAAATTAGACAAAGCTTGTGCCCTTGTTACCGATGGACGTTTCTCTGGTGGAACTTCAGGATTATCAATAGGACATGCTTCGCCCGAAGCTGCTGCTGGCGGTGAAATAGGACTAGTGAGAAATGGCGATAAAATCGAGATTGACATACCGGCTCGAAAAATCAATTTATTAATTAGTGAGAATGAGATGGAACAACGCCGCAGCGAAGAGATGGCGAAAGGCAATCTTGCCTTCAAACCAAACAGAAATCGCATTGTAAGCAAAGCATTACAAGCTTATGCCAAAATGGTTACATCGTCGGATAAAGGTGCTGTTCGAAATATTTAAAAAACAAAAAAAAAGATAAAATGGCTGAAAGAATAAATGGCTCAGAAGCAATTATCCGTTCGCTCATTGAAGAAGGAGTTGAAACAATTTTTGGATATCCTGGTGGGGCAATCATGCCGGTTTACGATGCTCTTTATGATCATCGAGAAACATTACATCACATACTTACCCGCCACGAACAAGGGGCAATTCATGCCGCTCAGGGATTCGCCAGGGCAACTGGCAAAGTTGGGGTTTGCATAGCAACATCGGGGCCTGGTGCTACAAATCTGGTAACAGGTATTGCCGATGCAATGATCGATTCGACCGCAGTTGTATGCATTACTGGTCAAGTATCATCGCCGCTGCTAGGCACAGACGCATTTCAAGAATCGGATATTGTTGGCATGTCGATGCCTGTAACGAAATGGAATCATCAGATTACAAATGTAGAGGAGATTCCTGAAGTAATGGCAAAAGCCTTCTACATTGCTCGTTCGGGAAGACCTGGTCCTGTTTTAATCGATGTTGCTAAAGACGTTCAATTTGCCGAGCTCGATTTCGAATACTCAAAATGCACGGCAATAAGAAGTTATATCCCATACTTCCCAATCGACAATAAACAGATTGAAGATGCAGCCGAAGCAATTAACAAAGCAAAGAAGCCTTTCCTCTTAATTGGACAGGGTGTTATAATTTCTCAGGCCGAAGACGAATTGAGAGAATTGCTTGAAAAAGCAGATATACCAGCAGCATGGACTTTATTAGGCAATTCAGCCCTACCATCAAACCATCCGCTTAATGTTGGAATGCTAGGTATGCACGGAAATTACGGGCCAAATATCAAAACCAATGAATGCGATTTGCTGATTGGTTTAGGCATGCGCTTCGACGACCGTGTTACAGGTAAACTCACGGCTTATGCCCGTCAGGCTAAAATCATGCACATTGAAGTTGATCCATCGGAAATAGACAAAATTGTAAAGGCCGATTATCCTGTTCTTGGAGATGCTAAAAGTGTTTTGAAAAAACTGATTCCTCTTATTGAAAAAAACTCTCACAAAGAGTGGATTCAGGGATTTAAAGATGCCTACGAAATTGAATATGAAAAGGTTATCAAAAACGATATCTACCGTGAAAATGGAAAAATATCGATGGGCGAAGCAGTTCGTATTGCCTCTGAAAAAACTAATGGCAATGCAATTTGTGTTACAGATGTTGGTCAGCAACAAATGATTGCGTCGAGATACTTCAAGTTTAACCAAACCAAAAGCATGGTAACATCAGGTGGGTTAGGCACTATGGGATTTGGATTACCCGCCGCAGTTGGTGCTCAAATGGGCAGACCCGACCGAACCGTTATTGCATTTATTGGCGATGGTGGATTTCAGATGACAATGCAAGAAATGGGGACTATTGCGCAAGAAAAAATTCCGGTTAAAGTTGTTATCCTTAATAATAATTTTCTGGGAATGGTGCGCCAGTGGCAAGAACTCTTCTTCGAAAAAAGATACTCATTCACTGAACTTATAAATCCCGATTTCATAAAACTTGCTGAAGCTTTTGGTATAAAAGCCCGAAAAGTAACTGAAAATTCAGAGCTTGAAGATGCAATGGACGAGATGATTAAACACGATGGGCCTTTTTTGCTAGAGGTTGTTGTCGAAAAAGAAGATAACGTATTTCCAATGGTTCCAACAGGGGCAAGTGTTTCTGAAATCATACTGGAAAAACCCAAAGCTTAATAACCATCTTAAAATTTAGAAAATGAAAAAAGAGTATAACATAACAGCCTATTCAGAGAACCATATTGGATTGCTCAACAGGGTAACAATCATTTTCACACGTAGAAAAGTAAATATTGAAAGCTTAACAGTTTCAGCATCAGCAATAAAAGGAGTTAGCAAATTCACTATTGTTGTTGAGGTAACCGAAGAACAGGTAAAGAAAATTGTTCAGCAAATAGAAAAACAGGTTGAAGTACTAAAGGCTTACTACCTCAGTAACGATGAAATAATTTATCAGGAAGTTGCTCTCTATAAGGTTTCTACCGAAGCATTAATTGGAGGCGATCAAATAGAGAAATTGGTTCGCAAACACAATGCCCGCATTCTTGAAATTACAAAAGATTATACTGTAATTGAGAAAACCGGTCATAGCGAAGAAACACAAGATTTCTTTAACGAACTGAACGAATTTAAAGTCTTACAGTTTGTTCGCTCAGGGAAAGTCGCAATTACCCGGTCGCCTATCGAAAGGCTTTCTGAGTTTCTAAAGAAACGCGATGAAATGCTAAAGGTTCTCGACAAGTAACTACACTCTAGCACCATAAAAAAACTCCGTGAAAGACGTATCTATCACGGAGTTTCTTTTTTAAGTATCTCATATTGCTAAAGCGATTCCAAAATCATTTTCAATGCAGCCTGAGCCGAAACCACACGGTTAGCTGCTTCAGGAATAACGATTGAATTTGGGCTTTCAATTACGTCGTCGGTAACAATCATGTTGCGGCGGACAGGAAGACAGTGCATAAATTTTGCCTCATTGGTAATGGCCATTTGGCGGTCAGAAACTGTCCAGTTCATATCCTTCGAAAGAATTTTGCCATAATCGGTATACGATGCCCAGTTCTTTGCGTAAATAAAGTCGGCATCTTTAAAAGCTTTCATTTGATCGTATTCAACTTTCGCATCGCCCATAAATTCGGGAGCAAGCTCATAACCTTCGGGGTGAGTAACCACCAAATCGAAGTCAGCAGCACGCATCCATTCAACAAAAGAATTAGGAACAGCCTGCGGCAGTGCCCGTGGATGAGGTGCCCAAGTGATAACAACTTTCGGACGTTTAACTTTCTTATATTCCTCAATAGTAATAAGATCGGCAAAACTTTGCAGCGGATGACGTGTTGCAGCTTCCATACTTACAATAGGAACTCCTGCATATTTCACAAACTGACTGATAATGTTTTCGCTATAATCGTCGGCTCTATTTTCGAGCTGGGCAAAGGAGCGAACACCAATAACATCGGCATAAGAACCAATTACGGGGATTGCTTCTAGCAAATGCTCAGCTTTATCACCATCCATAATTACACCACGCTCTGTTTCAAGCTTCCATGCTCCAAGGTTAACATCAAGAACCATCACTTTCATTCCCAAGTTTTCGGCAGCTTTTTGTGTGCTTAATCGAGTACGAAGGCTCGAATTGAAAAACATGAGTATCATGGTTTTATTCTTTCCCAAATGCTGAAAATCGTAAGGATTTTTCTTAACAATGAAAGCCTCTTTCAACGCTTCATCTAAACTTGGCAAGTCGTATACTGATGTAAAATTCCTCATAATTAAGTCGTTATTAATTTGAAAATTACAAATTTATCTAAAAATCAACTATCGATAACCTTTAAGATCGAATTTGACCGTCACCCTCAATAATCCATTTATATGTATTCAACGCCTCAAGAGCCATGGGGCCACGGGCATGGAGTTTCTGTGTCGAAATACCAATCTCGGCACCCAATCCAAACTGAGCGCCATCGGTATAAGCAGTGGATGTATTTGAATAAACCGACGAAGCATCGACCATTTTCTGAAACATTGCAATCCGTTCAACATTCTCAGAAACAATCGATTCGCTATGTTTAGAACTGTAAACCGAAATATGTTCGAGTGCTTCTTCAAAAGATCCCACTGTTTTAATTGCCATTTTATAAGAAAGGAATTCTGTTCCAAACGATTCATCGGTAGCATGTTCAAGCAATTCAGCAGGATAACTATTCTTTATTGAATCGTAAGATTTTTCATCGGCATAAATTACAACATTCGATTTTTGAAGTAATTCGACAATATATGGTAGATCTGACAATCGTTTTTCATTGATAATCAAACAATCGAGCGCATTACAAACACTTACCCTTCGTGTTTTCGAATTATTTACAATTAAACGCCCCTTCTCTTTGTCTCCATATTCATCAAAATATACATGGCAAATACCTGCTCCTGTTTCAATTACTGGAATTGAAGCATTCTTCCGGGTAAAATCGATCAGACTTTGGCTTCCGCGGGGAATTATAAGATCGACATAACCGCGAGCATTTAAAAGTTGAGCTGTCTCTTCGTGACCTGCAGGCAACAAAGTCAACACATTCTCGTCAATTTGATGCTTTTTCAGCACATCGCGAATAACTTTCACAATTGCAGTGTTCGAATCAATTGCATCGCTCCCACCTTTCAGAATACAAGCATTGCCCGATTTCAGGCAAAGTGAAAATACATCGAAAGTTACATTTGGACGTGCTTCATAAATAATACCGATCACCCCAAAAGGAACAGCAATACGTGTTATTTTTAACCCATTAGGTCGGACTGTTTCAGACAAAACCCTGCCAACAGGAGAGGGCAAATCAACAACATTTCTGATGTCGGATGCAATTCCGCTAATCCTGTCAGTTGTTAATTGCAACCTGTCGTATTTCGGATCAGCCATATCCATGCGCAAAAGATCTTTCTGATTTTCAGCAAGAATAAAATCAGAATTAGCCTCTGCGGCATCGGCAACATCTGTCAACACCTTATTTATTGTGTCTACACTTAGCAAGTTTAGCTTCCGACTTGCCTTCAACACTTGTTCGAAAATTGGTGTACAGTCCATACTTTTTATGATTTATTTATTCGTACAAATACATGTAATCGTAATGAATCAAAGGCTTAGCATCCTTCATCCCAATAAGTTCAAACGCCTCTTCCGAATCGTATTGAGATTTTCCAATCCCAAGCTGATTACCTTGTTCGTCTTGAATAGTAATGATATCGTCCTTCTTGAAAAAACCATTTAATTCAATAACACCAACAGGCAACAAGCTCGTTGCACTCTCTCCTGTAAGCGCTTCTTTTGCTCCTCGGTTTATAACAACAATTCCTTTAGCAAAACTTGTAGAATGAGCCAACCATTTTTGGTTACTCTTCAACTTTTTACCATTCGGATTGAAGCGGGTGCAAGTAACATTTTCTCCATTAACAATATCTGTGATAATGTTTTGCTTCTTTCCATTAGCAATGAACACAGGAATTCCTTCAAGCGCTATTTTCCTGGCAACACTATATTTTGTATGCATTCCACCACGGCCAAAACCTGATTTTAGCGAAGAAATATACCCTTCCATGCTATTATCGCTGGCACAAATTTCAGGAATTACAGTAACACCTTCGTCGCCAGGAGTTCCATTGAAAATACCGTCGACATTAGAAAGTATCAACAGTGCATCGCAATCCATCATTGAAGAAATTAAGCCCGAAAGTTCGTCGTTATCAGTAAACATTAGTTCGGTAACAGCAACCGTATCGTTCTCATTTACAATTGGAACTACATTATTTTCGAGCAGAGTGGAGATACAATTCTTCATATTCAGGTAATGCCTCCGATCGATGAAATTCTCTTTGGTTGCTAAAACCTGAGCACAAAATAATTTGTGTTTTTCGAAAAGCTCAGAATAGGTGTTCATCAGTTTGACTTGCCCAATTGCCGACCACAACTGACGTGCTGAAACAGGATCGATATGGCTTTCGACGGGAAATGATGCTCTACCAGAAGCAACTGCCCCTGACGAAATGAGTACAACATCAACTCCTTGATTTTTTAATATAGAGACTTGATTGACAATATTGTACATACATTCCTGATCGAGAAAACCATCTTTCCCTGCAAGCACATTACTGCCAATTTTAACTGCAATACGAATGAATTTTGTTTTTTTCATTTTTGAAATAGATAAAACATGACAAATGTCACTATTTTAACCCAAATAACAAAGAAAACCGGGAACTAAAGAATTAATAAACCAAGTAAGATAAACGAACCTGCTATTAATGTTCCATTTTGTTGAAAGCAGCAACTATTCCCTGAATTATTGACGAGCTGAAACCTGCATGTTCCATTTCATTTAATCCGGTGATAGTTATACCTTTGGGTGTAGTAACTTTATCTATTTCTGCTTCAGGATGAGTATTATTCTGCAAAATTAATTCGGCAGCACCTTTCGCAATTTGAGCAGCCATAACTTTAGCATCATTGGCAGTAAAACCAATTTCAACACCTGCTTCGGTACATGCGCGGATAAAGCGGAGGGCAAACGCAATACCACAACCGGCAAGGGCTGTAGCTGCTGGCATTAACTCCTCTGTAATGAAAAGAACTTGGCCTAGCTGGCTGAAAATTTTATGGATTGCCTCTTTTTGTTCAGGCGTTTCGTTAAAAGAAGCGATGCACGACATTGAATCTCCGACTGCAACACCAGTGTTTGGCATAACACGGAACAACGTAGGATTGATCCCTAATTTTGAAAAAATATGGCTAGAGCCCACCCCAGTAACACATGAAACAATTACTTGGCTATCAACCTTTATATCAGACTTAATCTCTTCTAAAACCGAATCAATTTGGTATGGCTTTACAACCAACATTACCAAATTGGCCGATTTAACAGCCGTTGTGTTGCTATCGGTTACAGTGTAACCTTCTTTGCTCAAATCGTCTATTCTATTCTGGCTTTTCTCTGTCAGAATAAGGTTTTCTTTTTTGATTAAGCCCGACGAAATTAAGCCCTGAGCAATAGATAAACCGAGGTTTCCTGCTCCAATTATTGCGATTTTATTAAATTCCATAACACTATATTTAAGCCAATTCGGCTATCGATTCTTTAAATTTTTCGATAAAATGAACTACGTTTTCTTTGCGCAAATTCAAAGGAGGCAGCAACCTGATAATGTGTGAACCAGAAACACCTGTAAATATTTTCTTATCGTAAAGAAGTTTCTTTCTGAGTTCGGCAACATCATCTTCAAATTCAACGCCTATCATCAAGCCCATACCACGCACTTCTTTAATCTCAGGTATTTTCGATAATTCCGACATAAGGAAATTACCAATCTCTTCGGCATTTGCAACAAGTTTCTGAGACTTAATAACATCGAGAACTGCAATACCAGCAGCACATGCTAAGTAATTGCCTCCGAAAGTTGTGCCTAGCATCCCATTTTTTGCTTCAAAATCGGGACTTATCAAAACTCCTCCCATAGGGAAGCCGTTACCCATACCTTTAGCAACAGTAATGAGGTCAGGAATAACATCGGCGTGTTGAAAAGCAAAGAACCGCCCGCTACGTCCATAACCCGATTGAATTTCATCAACAATAAAAATAGCCTGATAACGTGAACACAAGTCGCGTAATCCTTTCATAAACTCAGCTGATGGTATGCGTATTCCGCCAATTCCTTGAATCCCTTCAATCAAAACTGCGGCAACATCACCTTTTTGAAGTTCAGCTTCAACAGATTGAATGTCATTTAATTCAAGAAAAACCACATCTTTTTTCTCGTTAATTGGAGCAATTATTTTTGAATTATCGGTAACACCAACAGCACCTGAAGTACGACCGTGAAAAGCTTTTTTGAACGCAATAACTTTCGACTTACCAGTTTTGAACGAGGCTAGTTTTAAAGCGTTTTCGTTTGCTTCGGCACCACTATTGCACAGGAAAAGTGAATAGTCGATAAACCCTGAAGCTTCTCCAAGTTTTTTGGCCAACTCTTTCTGAAGAGGATTCAGTATCGAATTAGAATAAAAACCAATCCTCTCTATTTGAGAAGAAATTGCAGCAACATAATGAGGATGGGAGTGACCGATAGAAATAACGGCGTGACCACCATAAAGGTCGAGGTATCGCTGTCCATTTTTATCAATTACAAATACACCTTCACCCTTAAATAACTCAACATTGAACAACGGATACACATCGAATAACTCCATAATAATCAAAAATTTAATAGTTTTCTTTTAAAACGCAATAGGTTTTAAGTTTAACCCTGATTTTTCGTCAAGACCAAACATCAGATTCATATTTTGAACTGCTTGTCCTGAAGCACCTTTAATAAGGTTATCGGCAATGCTAACAATGATTAATTTATCATCGTGCTTTTCAAGATATAATATACACTTATTTGTATTAACAACAAGTTTAAGATCGGGGTTTTCATCAACAACAAAAACAAATGGATGAGAACTGTAATAATCTGAAAACAATTTTTTAGCCTCATCAAGCGAACCATCGAATTTTGTATAAGCCGTTGCATAAATTCCTCGTGTATGGTTTCCCCTGATCGGGATAAAGTTCAACGAGGGTTTATAGCTTGGCTGTAATTGATTTAAGCTCTGGTTAATTTCGCCCAAATGCTGATGATCGAAAATTTTGTAAGCCGACAAGTTATTGTTTCGCCAGCTAAAATGCGATGTTTCTGTTGGTTTTTGCCCAGCTCCCGTCGATCCGGTAATCGCATTTACATGAATTTCGTCTTTGATTAACCCGGATGCAGCAAGCGGGAGCACAGCCAGTTGAATTGCTGTAGCAAAACAACCTGGATTTGCAATATATTTTGAATTCTTTATCAGATCACGGTCTAATTCGGGCAATCCGTAAACAAAGGTATTCCCTTCACGTTTCAACCTGAAATCGTGGCTTAAATCTATCACCTTCAATTGTTCGGGAATGCTATGATTTTCGAAGAATTCTTTCGATTTACCATGCCCCATGCAAAGGAAAATAATATCAAGACCAGAAAAATTATATTCCGAAGAGAAAACCAAATCGGTGTCGCCAATCAAATCTTTGTGAACATCGGTTATTTTGTTTCCGGCATTGCTCGAGCTTTGGACATAAACGACCAATGCATTGGGATGATTAATCAAAATCCGCAACAACTCGCCAGCAGTATAACCGGCTCCACCAATAATTCCTACTCTTACCATTAAATCAGCTTAAAATTCTTTGTTTACCTTATTATAGATTTTCAATTGAGTTCCAAGTATTTTTGTAAACCCTTTTACATCATCAGCAGTCCAGCCTTTGCTAACTTCGCCATATTCGCCAAAATCCGATTTCATCAGATCGTGTGCAGAATCAACACCTACAAGTTGAAAATTATATGGGCGCAATTTGATGAAAACAGTACCTGTAACATTCTGCTGCGAATTTTCAAGGAATTTCTCAATGTCGCGCATAACAGGCTCTAAATAAAGAGCTTCGTGCAAAAACATTCCATACCAGTTTCCCAATTGCTCTTTCCAATACTGTTGCCATTTGGTAAGCGTGTGTTTTTCGAGCATCTGATGAGCCTTAATGATGATCATTGGAGCAGCGGCTTCAAAACCTACACGCCCCTTAATCCCGATAATTGTATCGCCAACGTGCATATCGCGACCAATTGCATAGGCCGAAGCTATTTTTGAAAGAGCACGTATTCCGTCAACTGGATTCGGGTATTTTGTTCCATCAACAGCAACAAGCTCTCCTTTAGAGAATTCGATAGAAATTTGCTTTTCGTCGTTCTCTGTTAGCTGGCTTGGATATGCATTTTCGGGCAAAGTTTGCTCCGATTTCAACGTTTCTTTTCCTCCAACACTGGTGCCCCAAAGGCCGGCATTGATTGAATATTCCATTTTTTTGAAGTCGGCTTCAAAGCCATGGTCCTTCAAATAGTTTATTTCGTATTCACGGGTCAATTCAAGGTCACGAGTAGGTGTAAGTATCTTAATTTCGGGAGCCAAGACTTCGAATGTAAGGTCGAAACGAACCTGATCGTTGCCAGCGCCAGTACTTCCATGTGCAACATAATCGGCACCTATCTCTTTGGCATACTGAATAATGGCTATAGCCTGAAAAATACGTTCAGAGCTTACTGAAATTGGATAAGTATTGTTGCGCAAAACATTTCCAAAAACCATGTATTTAATGCTCTGGTTGTAATATTTCTCTGTTACATCGAGAGCAACATGCTTTTTAGCTCCGAGCTGATAAGCTTTTTTCTCAATAACATCGAGTTCCTCAGCACTAAAACCACCAGTGTTTGCAATTGCTGTATAAACATCCAAACCTTTTTCTTTTGCCAGATACATAGCGCAAAACGATGTATCTAAGCCGCCACTAAAGGCTAAAACGACCTTCTTATTTTCCATTTCAAAATACTTTCTTTGACTTTCAAATCCGAGACTTCAAAATAAAGAAGAAAGGTTGATAAAACCTGACAAAGCTTCGGAATTTTAAGTTGATTTTACTTTAGGATAATTAAAAAAATGGTGCCGCATAATAAACTTTACTAACCCAAATACCAATGTCGTATTGCCTGCATCAAAAAAAACCAATTACACGACATATAAATGCAGAATGACAATACAGCTTTATTAATTTATGCGAATTACCAGCCATTGGAAAAATCGCGGCACCATTTAAAATATTATTGTTTCTTGAACAATTTAAACTTTGACTTCATTGGCGATTCAGAACCATTTTCCTGACGTCGGTTGAACCACTTCTTAAGGGAACTCAATTTTTCTTCTTTTTCTTCGGTCTGGGCATCGGGAACTGCCTCTTTTTTCTCCCAAGACGGATCGTAAAGCATTGCCGTACAAAGACATTTTGTGCGTTCTGTACGCATCAAAATATCATAATTGACACAACTTTGGCAACCTTTCCAAAACTCTTGATCATCGGTTAATTCAGAAAATGTAACAGGTTTATAACCCAACTCCGAATTGATTTTCATCACCGCTAATCCTGTTGTTAATCCAAATATTTTTGAATCAGGGAATTTACTCCTTGATAACTCAAACGCTTTCTTTTTTATCCTCTTTGCAAGTCCCTGACTTCTATATTCAGGAACAACAATTAGACCCGAGTTAGCAACAAATTTGTGGTGCCCCCAAGACTCAACATAGCAAAAACCTGCAAATTTCTCACCGTCCAAGGCAATTATGGCCTTACCTTCCGAAATTTTTGAAGCAACATATTCGTGTGTTCTGCGTGCAATACCTGTTCCCCGTGCAATAGAAGCATTATAAATTGTATCGTTAATTTCATCTACATATTTCAGATGGTTTTCATCTGCAATCAATACCCTAACATCATTCATCTCAATCTATTATTCAAATTATTCTACCCCTAACATTTGGCATTAATCTTTCCAAAAATTCTATTACATCTTTCTTTTCAACCCCTTCGCGCAATACTAAAAAAATTGTATCGTCGCCAGCAATTGTCCCCAAAATTTCAAACGAATTAACACCGTCAATCATTAAAGCAATACTACTGGCAAAAGCCGGTTTTGTTTTAATCACAGCAATGTTTCCTGAAAAATCTATTGAAACAAAACCATCGGCCAAATAATTTGCTTCAGGCCTGAATTCTGTCTTTAACGGCTCCATCTGCGATGTTGGAAGAACATAAACATAACCTCCTTGCGGAGCAGGCGATTTCCCAATTTTTAAAGCCTTTATATCGCGAGACAAAGTAGCTTGAGTCAAATTAAAACCTTTACGTTTTAATAACATTAAGAGCTCATCTTGGCTTGTAACCTTATTTTCGCTCACTATGTTTCTGATAGCAACTTGTCTTTGTAATTGAGCCTTCATTTTTTTTTGAATAAATATTCAAAACCGATGCAAAAATATTCATTAGTCTAAATATTCCAACAATTTTTTAATAAAGTTTACTATTTTTGACCCCGAATTAAAAAATACAGGTTTAAGTGAAGCTGAAATTATTCAAACAAAGAATAAATAACGACATCAAATGCGTTTAACTGCGGAAGCAGATAGACGCATTTTTTTTATATACGAAATCAACAATATCAAATAATGACCTTGAAAAAAGTAAAGTTAATTTTAGAGGATGGGACTGAATTTACCGGAAAGTCTTTTGGCTGTGAAAAATCAGTTGCCGGCGAAGTGGTTTTTTATACTGCAATGGTAGGATACCCTGAAAGTTTGACTGACCCTTCGTATACGGGTCAGATTTTGGTCTCAACATTTCCTATGATTGGAAATTATGGTGCTCCTTCTGATTCAAAGACTGAGGGGATCAACGACAACTATGAATCGAACAAGATTCATGCTACTGGCCTAATCATCTCTGACTATTCTTTTGAATATAGCCACTGGAATGCAGTAAAAAGCCTTGGCGATTGGCTAAAAGAGTACAATATTCCTGGCCTTTACGATATTGACACAAGGGCTCTTACAAAAATTCTTCGCGAAAAGGGTTCTATGCTAGGAAAGATTGAGTTTGAAGATGACCTGATCGATTTTTACGATCCGAATCTCGAAAACCTTGTTGCCAAAGCTAGCATTTCGCAACCCGAAGTTTATGGTGAAGGAGACTTCAAAGTAGTGTTGATTGATTGCGGTGTGAAAAATAACATTATCAGATGCTTACTAAACCGTGGCGCTCAGGTTAAAAGAGTTCCCTGGGATTACGACTTCTCGAATGAAGATTTCGACGGATTGTTTATCTCAAACGGCCCTGGCGACCCTGAAATGTGCGATGTTACGGTTGAAAACATTAAGAAAGCCATTTCGAAAGAGAAGCCAATTATGGGAATTTGCCTTGGAAATCAATTACTTGCACTAGCTGCAGGCGCAAAAACCTACAAACTTAAATACGGGCACCGAAGCCACAATCAGCCTGTACTTTTAAAGGATACAAACCGTTGCTTCATCACTTCGCAAAACCATGGTTTTGCCATTGCAAACGACACAATTCCAGAAGATTGGGAAGCACTTTTCATCAACGTGAACGACAACACCAACGAAGGTATTCGTCACAAAACTAAACCGTTCTTCTCAACCCAGTTTCACCCTGAAGCTGCGAGTGGTCCGGTCGACACCGAGTTTTTGTTTGATGATTTCATCAACAGTATCAAGAAAAATCTGAAAAAATAAGAATGGAGCAAAACACAAATACAATGGGAAACTTCAAATCACATATCAAGAAAGCAATTGTCCTTGGATCGGGTGCACTGAAAATTGGAGAAGCCGGCGAGTTCGACTACTCAGGTTCACAGGCGCTGAAAGCTCTCAAGGAAGAAGGCGTTGAAACCATTCTTATCAACCCGAATATTGCAACAATCCAGACTTCAGAAGAAATTGCCGATAAAATTTATTTTCTGCCTGTAACTCCTTTCTTTGTTGAAGAGGTTATCAAGAAAGAAAAACCAGAGGGAATCTTGCTTGCTTTCGGTGGTCAGACTGCACTTAACTGCGGTGTGGCTCTTTACGAAGGTGGCATTTTTGAAAAATACAATATCGAAGTACTGGGAACTCCGGTTCAATCTATAATCGACACTGAAGACCGCGACATCTTTTCCAATATTCTGAAAAGCATCGATGTAAAAACACCTAAAAGTATTGCCTGTACCAATATGGCTGAGGCAAAAGCTGCCATTAAAGAGGTTGGTTTCCCAATCATTATCAGGGCTGCTTACACGTTGGGTGGTTTAGGTTCCGGCTTTTGCGACAACATGGAAGAGCTCGAAATAAGAGCGGCAAATGCATTCTCATACTCTCCTCAGATTTTGGTTGAAGAATCGATAAAAGGATGGAAAGAAGTTGAATATGAAGTAGTACGCGATCAGTTCGACAACTGTATCACCGTGTGTAACATGGAAAACTTCGACCCACTGGGAATCCATACCGGCGAAAGTATCGTTGTTGCGCCATCGCAAACCCTAACGAATAGAGAATATCATAAACTGCGCGAATTGGCCATCCGCATCATTCGCCGCATTGGCGTAGTGGGCGAATGTAACGTACAATATGCCCTCGACCCATTCAGCGAAGATTACCGGGTAATTGAGGTGAACGCCCGCTTAAGTCGTTCTTCGGCACTAGCCTCAAAGGCAACTGGTTACCCTCTCGCTTTTGTGGCTGCAAAACTGGGAATGGGCTATGGTCTTCACGAGTTGAAGAACCAAGTAACCAAAGTTACAACAGCTTGCTTCGAACCTGCACTCGATTATGTGGTGTGTAAAATTCCACGTTGGGACCTCACAAAATTTGAAGGTGTATCGAAACAAATTGGCAGCTCAATGAAATCGGTGGGTGAAATCATGTCGATAGGCCGCAACTTTGAAGAAGCCATTCAAAAGGGTATCAGAATGGTAGGAATCGGGATGCACGGGTTTGTTGGCAACCGGGAAGAAATCACCATCGAAGCCATTGAAGAAGAATTGGCAAACCCTACTGATCGCCGAATTTTTGCAATTGCCGAAGCATTTCACAAAGGTTATTCCGTTGATGACATTTACGAACGCACCAAAATTGACCGTTGGTTCTTGCACAAGCTCGAAGGCTTATACAAAATGCGTTGCGAACTGAAAGAGTTCAACAAACTGGAAGAAGTACCGGATGAATTGCTGCTTCAGTCAAAGAAATTTGGCTTCTCCGATTTCCAGCTTGCCCGTTTTGTATTAAAACCCGGCCTCCGCGAAATGCACACAGGCCAACTTGCCGTTCGCGAATACCGAAAAAGCAAAGGGATTACGCCTTTCATTAAACAAATAGATACTCTTGCAGGCGAATATCCTGCACAGACCAACTATTTATACGTGACTTACAACGGCACCGAAAACGATGTAACGTTTGAGCACGACAACAAATCGGTAATTGTTTTGGGTTCGGGTGCTTACCGAATTGGCTCATCGGTTGAATTCGACTGGTGTGGTGTGAACGCAGCAAATACCATCCGCAAGGAAGGTTTCCGTTCTATCATGATCAACTACAACCCTGAAACCGTTTCGACCGACTACGATAACTGCGACCGCCTCTACTTCGACGAACTTTCGTTTGAACGGGTTATGGATATTATTGACCTCGAACAACCAAAAGGAACTGTTGTTTCAACCGGTGGACAAATTCCAAACAATCTGGCAATGAAACTTCACAATATGGGAGTTCATGTTTTGGGGACATCGCCTGTAAACATTGATAATGCCGAAGATCGCCAGAAGTTCTCACAACTGCTCGACACAATTGGTGTTGACCAACCACGCTGGAGCGAACTAACTACAATTGAGGATATTTACGATTTTGTTGATGTTGTTGGCTTCCCTGTTTTGATCCGCCCATCGTATGTACTTTCGGGTGCAGCCATGAACGTGGTTTCGAACAAAGACCAGTTAGAATTCTTCTTGAAACTTGCTGCCAATGTATCGAAAGAATATCCGGTGGTTGTAACCGAATTTATTGAACAGGCTAAAGAAATTGAAATTGATGCGGTGGCCGACAATGGAGAAGTGATAGCGTATGCCATTTCTGAACACGTTGAGTTTGCCGGAGTTCACTCGGGCGATGCCACAATGGTATTTCCTCCTCAGAAACTCTACATTGAGACCATTCGACGTATAAAGAAAATTGCCCGCCAGGTTGCTAAAGGACTTGAAATTTCAGGGCCATTCAACATGCAGTTACTAGCAAAAGATAATGACATCAAGGTAATTGAGTGTAATCTTCGGGCATCGCGAAGCTTTCCTTTTGTGTCGAAAGTCATGAAATTCAACATGATTGAACTCGCCACAAAAGTTATGTTGGAAGTTCCTTATCAGAAGCCCGATAAATCGTTGTTCGAACTCGATCACGTTGGAGTAAAAGCACCTCAGTTTTCATTCCACCGTTTGCTTAATGCCGACCCAGTTCTGGGTGTCGACATGAGCTCGACCGGAGAAGTTGCCTGTCTTGGCGACAACTTCTACGAAGCATTATTGAAATCGATGCTTTCGGTTGGATATCGGATTCCGAAGAAAAATATTCTTATATCATCGGGGCCAACCCGATCGAAAGTTGAATTGCTTCAATCGGCCAAACTGCTTGAAGAGAAAGGGTTCTCGCTATTTGCAACTACCGGAACGCACAAATTTCTCTGCGACAACAACATTGCATGCACATTGCTTTACTGGCCCGATGAGATAGACCGCAAGCCAAATATCGACGATTACATCAAAGAGAAGAAACTCGATTTGATCATCAATATACCAAAAGATCACACTACCCGAGAGTTGGGCAATGGTTACCATGTTCGCCGTAATGCTATCGACTACAATATTCCGCTGATAACCAATGCACGAGTCGCGAGCGCATTCATCTATGCCTTCTGCAAATACGATGTAAAGGATTTAGCAATAAAAAGTTGGGAAGAGTACAAGTAATTCTTCTTTGTATCTATAAAACGAAAGCTGTCTCAAAAGGACAGCTTTCATTTTTTATTGAAAATCATTATTGTCAGGTAAAAAAAAGAAGTCTCGTAATCTTATTATGCTTAGAGTATATGATGAGAATGGAATATAGGGCTAACTTTTAGTTCCGCTCATCTACGTTTCGCCTCAAGCCGGCTGGGCTCTTCATTTAGCTCCGCTTATTTTCAATTTTGGCCTTGACCAAAAAACGAAGCAAAAAACGGATCAAATGTATTTTCTGGTGGAATAAACCCTTGAAAAGGGTTCAATAATAATAGCCGTCCCGCTATGGCGGGACGGGTTGAGGAGATACCAACAAATTCGAACCCCATTTTGGCATAGCCGTCAAGTTAAAGTGTTCATAGTACAATAAACCAGTAGTTTGACATTAGTACGATGAAAATTTGATTTTGAGTAATAATATGGGATGTCCGTAACGAGGCAACCCAGTTCAAAAACAAAGTTTGCAAAATATTCAACCCAGCCAACTTGCAGCAGAAAGCAGTTGCGAGTGGTTTTTACAAGCGAAGCTCCAAGCTGTTACCAGCCAAGTTCTTTGATGTATTGCTCCATAGTGCTTCGGTAAACGGAACGTTCAGCCTTGACCAGTTCAGTTGTGAGGTTTCGGAGAGCCACCATGTTTCAATCTCAAAACAAGGATTGGACAACAGGTTTGATGAAACAACCGTTTCGTTTGTAAAGAGCGTGATGGAAGAACAACTGTCCAATCAGGTTGGACAATCGGTTGATCAGCGGTTTCTTGACAAATTCTCAAGGGTCAGGATCAAAGATGGGACACGGTTCGATTTGCCCCAAAGGCTAAAAGATAAGCTACCCGGGTTTGGGGGCAAGGTCACATCCGATGCTGCAGCTTGTATCCAATATGAATTTGATTTGAAAAGTGGCAGGATAACCGATATTGATATTACGTCAGCAAAAAAAACAGACTATCAGGATGCAAAAGAAAAAACCGGGGACATAGAGAAAGGCGACCTGATCATCCGCGATCTAGGGTACTTCTCCTCTCATGTTCTTTGGTCTATAATTGAAAAAGAAGCCTTTTTCATAAGCCGGCTGAGAACAAAAATGACGGTTTTCGACAGTTCGTTGAAAGAGGTATCCTTTCCTAAACTCTATGGGAAAATGGTTAAAAACAAACTTTCTGGTATAAAAATGAACGTATTTATTGGGGAAAAGGAAATGATTCCAGTAAGGCTGATCATTGACATTGTGCCAGGGGAGGTATATCAAAAACGGGTCATGAAAACAGAAAAAGAGAACAAAAAGAAAGGCCACAAAACATCCGATGAGTTCAAAGCAAGGGCGCATTTTAACTTGATAATAACCAATATTCAGGAAGATGATCTGCCCGACGGACAGGTTTACCTGCTCTATAAAACACGGTGGCAGGTGGAACTGGTCTTTAAGATTTGGAAGTCAACTTTTGGGGTTAATAAAATACACCCGATGAACTACCACCGGCTGATGTGCCTTTTGTATGCCAAGCTGATACTGATCCTGATAAATAACCAGATAATAAACCTAATGGCCAATAAATTTTATAAAATGACGAAAAAATTGCTCAGCACAATGAAGTGTATGAAAACATTGCTCATCTATTTTCAAAAGACCCGTGAAACATTAAAATTGAAAAAAATGACAATTCCTGATCTCATGCAGAATGTGGCCCGACAATTATCCGCAAACCATTGGTTGGAATCAAAGAAAAAAAAGATTGGTTTCAATGAAATATTTGATGTATTTTGCAATATATCAGCAATATAATGTGTATATTTAAAAAACCGGGGGACACCCAAACGCATCACCCCGGCTCATTAAAACTAAAGTTCTTTAATATGGTGAATGTAACAAAATCAAGCCCTGCTTCCAAAAGAAATGGGGCTAAAAAAGTATGTAGTACAGATTACCAACAACTTACAAATATTAACTTGACGGCTATGCCCATTTTGGGGTTCAATATATTTATTTGTGCAAATTGCCTCATAAAATAAACGTGGAATTATATTTAACGAGCAATATTTGTTATAACACGTGTTAAGACACCTCCAATTTGAATTGAACCCTTTTCAAGGGTTCTGTCTTTTTGTTGCACTCTATCCCGTAGGTTTCACCTACGGCTATTATTATTAAACCCTACGGGTTGATTTTTTCTGTTGTTCAACAACGTTACCCAGACTTCACTTAAAGAGCTTGTTGTTCAATCCTGAGGGTTGGTTGTATCCATATTGCTCGTATAAATGGTTGTCATATTCTGTAATTAATCCTTACAGAATGCAATTCGCCATTAAAGCAACTGGAAGGGAGTGGTAATAAATAAATGAATTGATTCGTTCCTCCAGAAAGTTGAATTGATCCCAAAAAACTCAAGGCTCCCAAACATGCCAACTATTCGTCTTATTTGCAATTTAACTTCGTACCGAAAATTCAAAATCTACGGGACAACTGTGATTGAAAATCTAAAACTTTTCGCGGTGAATTTTTTCCATCATCAGAGTTGATATATCGACGGGGTCTTTAGTTTGATCAGGGTAACCAATGGCAATAACCGATAACACTGCTTTTTCTGAAGGAATTACGAGCAAGTCTTTAACAAAGGCATCAGACATCACCGTTTCGTTGTGTTCTCTGTTCCGAACCTGAACCCAGCAACTTCCAAGCCCCAATGCTTCGGCTTCGAGTTGGAGAATTATCGACGCAATAGAACAATCTTCAACCCAGGTATCAGACTGCTGAGGGTCGCCAACAACCACTACCGCCAAGGGTGCCCCGGCAATAAGTTTAGAACTGTGAAGTTTGCATTGCGAGAGCTTTTCGAGTGTCTCGGGGGCTTCCACAAAAATAAAGTCCCAATGATTTTTTGACTTCCCTGTTGGCGACATCAGAGCAGCCTTTATAAGTTCTTCAACTTTTTCTTTCTCAACTTTCTGATGTGTAAACTTTCTGATACTCAGACGTTTTCTCAACAGTTCAATAAAATCCATAACCTTCTGCTTTTGTTCTTAATCTACATCTACAAAAATAAAAAAAGAGGCACACCAACTGGCATGCCTCTCGTCCTGATATTCTATTTTGTATTACAATTTCAGTTTGTAAAGTGCGTAGCTTATTGCCGGAACTTCTACTGAATAATTCTGGCCTTTATTGGTGATATTCAGTTTGTCGCCAAGGAGTAATTTGAAACTTTTAGCTTTCATATTAAGCGAAAAATCAGCCTTCTCAACCCTGTTTGCAGGATTGAAAATACACAAAATCAATTCATTACCGCTTGCACGGGCATAAATAAACGGATACGTATTTGGCTTTGCATAGACAGGAACAAACTCGGCATACGAAGTCAACGCAGCTTCAGAACCTTTCAGTGCGGTAAGTTTTCTGAAATCGTTCAACAACGAAGCTGGGTCGTTTTCCTGAGCAGCTACGGTTGGAGCATCGGCAGCAGCATCAACAGGCAAATAAAGGTTTGCAGGATCGCCGGTTGAGAATCCGAGGTTCTTACCTGGAGCCCATTGCATTGGAGTACGGTCGCCCGAACGAGGAGGATATGCACCTTCAACATTTGGTAACCCGTATAACTGGCGCATTCCAATTTCGTTTCCATAGTAAACAAATGGTACGCCCGGCATTGTAAGCCCAAAAGCATAAATCATTGCCAACTCTTTATCGGTGCGATTAACGTTGATACGTGCGTTATCGTGATTTCCCATCGGAATGGTGATATATCCTTTGGCTTTTGTTGCAGTGTACTGATCCATATAACTTTCGAGGAAAGCTGTAATATTCCCTTTTCCTTCCTTATCGAAGAAACTGTGACCTTCAGAAACGCCGTTCAAAATACGCCAGCTCTCTTTCTGTGTCAAATCGTTATAGCCATTGAACCAATGGAAAAAGTCGGTATGGAAAGCATTGTCGAGCGCATCTTTCGGGCCCGACCATTCAGCAACCATAAACGAACCTGGGTATTCTTTGTCCATCAACTGACGGATTTCCTGCCAGAACTGTTTTGTTGCTTCGTCGCGGGCATTGAAGAACTGATCGTTGCCGGTAATGTTGCTGTTTTTCACCAAAGCGCCTGCCATATCAGCTCGGAAACCATCGGCACCCATATCCATCCAAAAACGGAGAACCTTTTTCAACTCTTCGCGCATTGCAATAACATCGGGATGGTTGGTTGGAAGCATCCAAGGTTGTTCAGGTTTTGCAAAACCGAAGTTCAGCGCAGGCTGGCTCCAGTAAAAATTGCGCATAAACTGACCATTTCGACGGCCATAACCTTTAATGAACGAATCTTTATATGCATCGGGTGGGTTCACCCAGGTATTATCGGTCCAAATGTACCAGTTCGAATATTTGTTTGGCTCCTGCTTTGCCGACTCCTTAAACCAAGGATGGTCAATAGAAGTATAGCTAATAACCCAGTCGAAAATTATTTTAATTCCTCGTTTATGGGCTTCTTCAAACATGCGCTTTGCATCATCGTTGGTTCCATAGCGCGGAGCCACTTTATAGTAATCGGAAATGTCGTAACCTGCATCACGGAAAGGTGATTCGAAGAATGGATTGAGCCAAATAGCATCTACACCTAAACTTTTAATGTAATCGAGCTTCAGGATAATCCCGTTCAAGTCGCCAATTCCATCGCCATTCGAATCGTAATAAGTTTGCGGATAAATTTGATAAAACACCGCATTGTGCACCCAATCGGGACAATTTGGAATATCATATTTCCCGGTGATTTCGGTCACTGTTTGTTGCGCAAAAAGAGAACCGGAACCGAGTAAACCGCAAAGCAAAATTGTTGCGAAAAAGTTTCTTTTCCTCATGTTAAAATAATTTGATTTTATTGAACCAAAATTATAAATGTTGGTTCAATAAACCTTATCAGAAATCAGATTGAATGTTATAGAAATGTGGGTAATTTGTAAAAACAGTGCCTAAAAATATTAATATTCCGACTGTTCATATATTTTATAAATAATATCGAGGTGTTTAGCTGCCAACAACAACGGCATTTGAAGCTCTTCTTTTCCGAGCAAAACATTCACAAAATGCAGAGAAAGGGCATCATTGTCTTCCTGTTTGACCATATCAACTTCAATAATTGTTTTGCGAGCCTTCCCTACCCCTTCATTTTCAACATCGAAGAGTTCAATAATGTTGCTCTCCCAACTGCAAAACGATAGTTTAATACCCCCTTTGGTTCCGTAAATGCGGGTTTCGTTAAGAGCTTCCATGTTGGCATTCGATGCGTGTTCCCAGTAATATTTTAGTCCGCCGCTAAACTTCATATCAACAGCAAAATGTTCTTCTACATCGAAAATATTGGTACCAGGATCTACCTTATCGAGGCCATTTTTCATGAAAAGCAGGTTGATTTCCTCCAATTCGGGTTTGTCGCCAAGCAATCCAAGGTGAAACGAGAGGTCATAAACGCCCCAATCGAAAAGTACGCCACCACCGGCAATTTCCTTATTGAGAAACCACTTAGCCGTGGGGTGATATTCAATTCCAGGGCGCGATTGACGTGCAACAGCGTTATGATGGATAAAGTAAATTTCGCCCAACTTGCCCGAATCTATTATCTCTTTAACCTTTCGATACTTTGGCTGAAGCCTTGCATGGCGCGATGAACAGTCGCTGACAATAAGTTCAGGATGGGCAGATGCAACTTTCACCATCTCTTCAATTTGAGATCGGCGTATAGCTGCTGGTTTCTCGAGCAAGATGTGTTTCCCGGCATTAACTGCGTCGATAAACATTGCAAAATGGAATTCCGGCGGACTTGTAATGACAACAGCATCGACTTCAGGATCGGACAGAATATCGAGATAATTAACTGTGCCGAAAGGAATATCAAATTTTTGTTGAAATTCCTTCAACCGCGATTCATCGTTACGGGCAACCCATTTCACCACAGCATTACCAGTCTTTTGCAGACCAATAATGTGTTTCTCGGCAATCATGCCTGCGCCAATAATTCCAAACACTAACCGTTTATTGCAGTTCATGGCAATCTGTTATTTTTATTTTCAGTTCCTAAATATATCAAACAATCTTAAGCGTAGGCAAATTCTGACTGAATTGATCCAAAATTGTTCCAATAAATTATAATGAATGATTAGCTTTATATCAGCAAGAACATCAACACTCTTTACAATGAAAACAAATATACTTTTTGCACTGCTTATTCTTTTGTGTATAGGCTCTAATCCATCACAAGCCCAAAAAACTTTTGACTATACATTAAATACAGATGAAGGCAATGTTGTGGTTCATATACTAGGCCATGCCTCGTTGATGTTTGAATGGAACAATCAAAATATCTATGTCGATCCGTACTCAAGCATTTGCGATTTTTCTTCGATGCCAAAGGCCGATTTGATTCTAATTAGCCACGAGAACAACGATCACTTCGATCAAAAAGCGATCAATCTCATCAAAAAAGATTCAACATTAATGATCTATACGGCCACTTGCAAACAGGCCAATGCATTTGCTGGCTCAGACACAACCATGGCCAATGGCGATTCTATCAATATTGACGGGTTGCCAATAAAAGCCATTGCTGCTTACAATATTGTGAAATCTAAACATGTAAAAGGTGTTGGAAACGGTTATGTAATCAGCTTTGCCAATAGGCACGTATACATTGCCGGCGATACTGAGTTCATTCCAGAGATGTCGAATCTTGGCACTATCGACTTAGCTTTCCTCGGATATAGCAGCTTAAATATGACTCTCGACATGTTTGTTGAGGCGGTTAAAACTATTATGCCAACAATTGTAGTTCCTTATCACTACGACAATTCAAATATCTCGTCGCTGGTTAATGCAATTGATGATGTAAGAATCTTAACAGAGGCAATACAACCATCGGGTTGCATCCAGCTTTGTGATCCAAATTGTACTCTAGCAGTAACAGTTGACCATGGAATTCTTAGCTGCAATCAGACAACTAAAAATGATCAACTTTTCATCTTTAGTATTCTGGGGCGGAAACTCTATTCGGAGAAAATTACTATCAATACGTCCTTTGATGTTAGCCAATTGACTCCTGGATTATACATTTTGCGGGTGAAAAAGGAGGATAAAATATTGAGTGTGAAATTTATGGTGAAAGATTGACCTTTAACTATAAAAAGAAACCCCAGACTATGTCCGAGGTTTGTTATCACTATTGGTTTTTTTTGCCGTCTTGCTTTGCCTTTTTGGCCAATCGTTTTTCCTTTAGCGTTTTTTCAGGTTCTTTTTTATTTGCTTCTTTCTTAATACTTTTTTCTTTCGACATGATTTTCAATTTTTAGAGGTTCAACAATATAGCTAAATTCACAAAATCATCTTTCATTTCATTGATTTTTTGATAGTTCCAAAACTATTCAATTCAATGAAAATCAAAAACCAAATTAATAAAATTATCCTACCAGTATCATGCTATTGATAAAACTTTTAAATATAAACTAATCTAGTTGCAATTCTTCTGTCCATAAACTATTTGCTAATGTACTCCACCGTGAATACTCTCGTTGTGCAAGCTAAAAAAAGGAAAAGTTCGGGAAAGAGTGACGACAAAAAAAAGCCGTAGCACTTCTTGTTGAAGTATCGCTACGGCTTATCGAAGGAGATTTACGCTATCGGGTTCACTTTTGCTTTTCGTACCCGCTCTTTCATCTCAGTGTCGGGTTCAAATAAAATGTAAATGTCTTTAATGCATGTTGCGGTAACCTCCTCTTTAGTTGGCACACCGTCGCTCGAAAACGAGAGCCTGAAAGTGCCAAACCCGTCGAGTTTCACACTATCGCCCTCCATTAGCCACTTTGGGAGTTGGGCTATCATGTTCGAGATTACATTCTGTACATCGCCTGCCGATAGCGACGATACTTCCGACAGATCCTGACTTAGGTCTTTTAACGTTCGTTTACCCGTTAAGCGGGGTGTTGCATACCATTTCTTCTCTTTTGTTTGTGGATTTGGCCGTTCTACGGCGTTAAATTGC
>Ga0209373_10001302_pt1 | contig 30511 bp, 32 predicted proteins | sample Higcelweek5metaG_FD_187173 | JGI IMG/M metagenome (GOLD analysis project Ga0209373, IMG submission 187173) | Freshwater pond sediment microbial communities from the University of Edinburgh, under environmental carbon perturbations - High... | ecosystem: Environmental > Aquatic > Freshwater >... | reverse complement strand
ATGACGGATCTTGACGGTACGGTTCTTAAATTATTGAGCGATCCAGCCAAACGTCAGATAGATAAAGACGCGCGTATCGCGTTTGATAAGTTTGGCAAACGTTTCCCCGGCCAGGTTATCCCCATCACAGGCCGTGATTACGAGCAAGTCGTTCAGTGTATGGGAGGTGTCCCAACATTTCCTGTTATCTCAAGTAACGGCGCTGAATTACAAATGCCAGATGGCCGCCTGTTTACTTATCCGTTTGCACCTGAAGAAAAAACTTTCATGACTTTTGCGCGCCAGACGCTCTCCGCTTTCGCGAAGCGTCACCCGTGGTTGGTTGTCGAGGTTAAGCGATGGGAAGTTGGGTATCATTCCTCTATGTCTCAAGGCTACGAAGAACCGGGTGTGAGCGTGACAACGATTTTGGATCGTGTGCGTGAATCCGCTGAAGCTGCGCGTGAAATTTTGTTTGATTTAGGCAAGCGTGCGAAGAACATGAATCTTGACTTCAGTATTGCCAGTGCCGAACAGACGCACCATGCCCTCACGCATTCTAAAGTCGATAAATTGGGGGCCATTGGGTGGTTTGCTGATAAACTCAAGACGTTGCCTTGTGGTTCTGATTGGGGGCATGTGGTCTATTGTGGCGATAGCCTTTTAAACGGAGAAAATGGATCGGCTCCCGGAAATGATCGCCAAATCGCGCAAGAAGTTCGTAAAAATGGTGGCGTTGTGATTCAAGTCGTTAATCACGCCTCCATTCCCGATGAAAATGATCAAGCAGAGCCGCATTTGGCTGTTCGTACACCTAACGAGCTCGGCAATCTTTTGCGCCGCCGCGTCGAGGCCTTTTTGTCTACGTATAAGAGCTGATCTTGACGGGTGGTGAGCCGTAGCCTAGTCTCATCACCATGAAACTTTGCCTGTGTGAGCTTTTTAAGAAGCTTTTGTCGATGCCTTGGGCTGCGCTTGCGTTGATGGCGGCGGGTCTGGTGGCTTTGGGGAGTGCGTTCCTGTTGGAGCACTTCTTTTCCGTTTTGCCCTGCATTCTTTGTTATTATGAACGCGTGCCTTATGCGCTGATTATCGTGTTTAGCGTTTTGGCGCTTGTCTTCCAGCGCAAGCCTGTCGTGGTGGGCTGGCTTTTGGTGTTGTCCGCTTTGGCGCTTTTCATCGATTCCGGGATTGCCTTTTTCCACAGCGGCGTTGAGCTGCATTGGTGGCCCGGCACGGACGAGTGCGCTGTAAACCCTTCCGTTTTCGCCGATCCGGCTGCGGCGCGCCAAGCGCTGTTGGAAACGCCCGTCGTGCGGTGCGATGAAATCAGCTTTACCTTTTTGGGCCTGACGCTCGCGAATTGGAATGTGCCGCTTTGCTTGGGCCTTGGGTTTTATGCGCTGTTGGCGTTCTTGCAGCCGCGCGTAAAGGCTTTGCAACCGGGAGCAAAAGGTTGTTGCTGCCGTGGCTGCAAAATCGACAAAGAAGTTTAGTCGATATCGAGCTCCGTATCCCAATAAAGAAAATCCCGCCAACTTTCGTGAAGATAGTTTGGTGGGAAGGCGCGGCCATTATCCTGAAGCTCGAAGCTTGTGGGACGCCACGGTTGTTGGCGCAAGTGCATACCGCACTCGGTCAGGTGGAAACTGCCTTTGCGCATATTGCAAGCGCCGCAGGCTGTCACAACATTCTCCCATGTCGTGCGTCCGCCGCGCGAACGCGGGATCACATGATCAAAAGTCAGCTCATGCGTCGTGTGCGGCGTGAAGCAATATTGGCAGCGAAAATGATCGCGCAAAAACACATTGAACCGCGTAAAGGCCGGATAGCGTGACGCGCTGACATAATCTTTGAGCGCAATAACGCTTGGCAGCTTCATCTCAAAACTTGAGGAATGAACGACGCGGTCATATTCGGACAAAATACTGACGCGACCTAAAAAGACTGCCTTGACGGAATCTTGCCATGACCAAAGGGAAAGCGGGAAGTAGCTCAACGGACGAAAGTCGGCGTTAAGCACAAGAGCCGGACAGTTTTCAGACGACGGTGACACAATGCAACCCCATCCTGTTTCTCGGACGTATCGCAAGAATGAACGGCGCGTGCACCGCAGCGAATCGACCGATGAGGAAGGGTAGCGAAGCCATTACGTTCTGGCAAGGATCGTCGCGGTTTTCTAGACTTTCAAAACTTTGCGCAAGAACCGTGTGCCGCAGGCAAGCCCTTCATCATCCACGCTATGCCCAACGCCGCGACAAGCGAGGGTTTCAACATTGAGGTTCGCGCTTTGCAAGCCTTCACGGGCGAGATCCATCGCGGCAAAGGAGATGACATCATCATCCGTGCCATGAATGAGCTGAATGGGTGGGTTCGATTGCCGTTCTTGCCGCAGCGTTTCACCGCCGACGAGCGCGCCGGAATAGCCAAGCAGACCGGCCAAAGATGGTGTGCGGCGCGGGCCGACATAAAGGTTCATGATCGTGCCTTGCGAAAAGCCGACAAGAGCAATTTTGTCGGGGGTCAAGCCGCGCGTGGCTATGACATGATCAATATAGGCATTAAGTTCTGGTGCGGCTTGTTTGACGCCAGCAAGAACAACGGCAGGTGTCCAATCACGCGCGGGAAACCATTGAAAGCCAAAGGGCGAAAACTCGCACGGATAGGGCGCATCGGGTGCCAAAAAAAGCGTGTTCGGCATCGTTGGCCGCATGGCCTCGCCAAGACCAATGATGCCAGCGGCGCTATCTCCCAGACCGTGAACGATAATAACGGCATGAAGCGCTTTCTGGCCGTCTTGGGGTTCGAGCGAAACGTCGTTGAGCATAAAGATATCCTTACTTAGTCGTTGGAGGCAGCGATTGTGCGGCCGCAAAGATAACGCGTGCGGTCAACGTGACTTTTTCTGCTTTTTCCATCGGTGCGGCGCTTTCATCGTTTGCGGCGCTACGCGCCATCGCTAACATGGGGCGCACGGCTTTGCTGAAAGCATTGGCTCGCAGTTGCGAAGCGCCGCCATCTGTAAAGTCGATCATCGCGATGCGATAGGCCCGACCCGGTAGCGTTTTATTCAAAAGCGCGAGCTGGTCGTCGGCTTGCTTGTAAATCTGCGCGCGCGTCAGGCTGAGCGTGGCTTGGCGTTCTTCAAGCGTGGGTGAAAAATCAATGGAATCCACGGTGATTTGCATCCCGGCCTTGCTATTCTTTTTGGCATCGTCAGCCAGACCGTTGAGTTGGGCTTCAGAAAGCCGCGCTTCATATTGCGCGCTCCAACGCTCCATGCCCGTCTGATCTTGGCTGCGCGCGAAGGTGGTTAAGCGCCAATCGGCTTTGGCTACGGAAGCCACGACCTTACTCATTGTGGTGCGTAACGCGCCAGCATTTTCAGCTGTCACAGCTGCTTCGATATTAAGGACGACCCGTGCGGATTGTGTTGTCACCCAATTCTCCGCCGCCAAGTCGAAAACAACTTGATCATCGGGGCGCACGGCTTCTTGCGCTTGAGCGCTGAAGCTGAGCAAGAGAGCAAAGACAACAAAAAAGACAGCAGAACGAATGGCCATGATTTAAGACTCCGTGAGGGGATTAGAAGTCGAGGTTCGCATAATGTTTCGGCGGGACGAGGCCCGGAATGTGATCGCCGAGCAGGGAGCGGAAGCTAGGGCGCGATTTGATCCGAGCGTACCATTCCTTGGCTTCGAGATGTTGATCCCATGGCACATCGCCAAGGTAGTCGATGCAAGAAATCTGTGCGGCAGCCGCAAGGTCGGCCAAAGTCAGATCATCGCCAGCCAGCCAATTGCGGTGTGAGGTGAGCCAGCCAATATAATCCAAATGGCCGTGCATGTTGTGCAGGCCCGTGCGCAAAAAGACGCTGTCAGGTTCGCCGCCGCCTTGCAAGCGTTTAAATGCTTTTTCACCGACGATGAGCGCCGTGACTTGTTGGTACATCTTAAACTCAAACCAATGCACAAGCCGCCGGATCTCGGCGCGAAAGGCTGGATCGGGGCCAAGGAGCGGTGGGGCGGGGTGCGTTTCCTCAAGATATTCACAAATGGCTGTGGCATCACCCAGAACGAGGTCTTCTTCTTCCGTCTCGATCATCAAGGTCGGCACATCGCCTGCAGGCGAAAGCGCGAGATAATCCGGGCGCGGGGCCCACGGCTTTTCAACTACGGTTTCGAAGGCGATGCCTTTCTCCGCCAGAGTCAATCTGACACGACGTGAGGGGGGATCGAGCGGGTGATGATGAAGGCGAAACGTCATGATATCCGAGGGCGTAAGAGAATCGTTGGCCAAGCAAGAGACTCGACGTTACCACAGGACTCTGCGTTGCAAAAGACTCGGACGACGGGTTTTCTGTTTTAGACCGAAGCCTTGAGCGCTTCGGAAAAAGCCAGCAAGAGGGCCGCTTCGGGCCGCTGTGTTGGAGCAATGGGGATAAGGGGCCATCCAAATCGCTTGGCGCAGTTTTGAAGCGCGCTGTCGGATTCGCCAGAGAAATCGAGGAAAAGAGCCGAATTATTCCTATAGGCGAGGCCTTCCAACCGCTCAATGAGGGCCGTAGGGGAAAGCTGTCCGGCGCTGGCGATGATCAAGGTGGCTCTATGGAGCCCGGGCGCCTCGGGCGGCAGTGGATCAGGGGTATAGGGCGGGCTGAGGGCTTCGAAAAGAAGCTTAGGAAAAAGCGCCGCCGTCTTGCTTTGGCGTAAGGCTGGGGTTAGCCAACCCACTTCACGCTCACCTTTGAATAACATAAAGCCCAAGGCGCATAAAAGAAGTGTGCTTTGGCGGTCAAGCGCTGGATCGGACCATTTTGTTTTTTTCCAAAGGAAAAGCGGGCGCGTTTCGATGGGCTCATGCTCGCGCACGAGGATTTTATCGCCACGCGCTGTTTGTTTCCAATCGATACGATGCGCGGCCTCACCGCCTTCATAGGCGCGGTAATGCCAGATTCGTTCCGTATGCCTGAACCGTTGGTGCGCTTCGGGCAATAAAGCTGTGCTTTGCGCCAGCTCCTCGGCTTCGATCAAGAGCGAGGTGAGAGCCGCAGTCTCCATGTTTTAAAAACCGGGCATTGAGCGGGCGAGGACGCTCAAAATATCGTCCAACTTCACGCCATCTGTCCGGGCCTTGTAATTCAGCGCCATGCGGTGACGCAGGGTTGGATAGAGCAGAGCCGTTAAATCACTCATCGAGGGCGTAAGGCGGCCTTGCAAAAGCGCACGGGCACGGATCAAAAGCCCCAGCGCTCGGCTTGCGCGCGGGCTTGGGCCCCAGCTGACATAATTCTTCACGATCTCATGCGGCGAGGTTTCGGGGCGAGCGGCGCGAACGAGCGTCAAGATGGAATCCGTGGCTTGCCGCGAAAGGGGCATGCGATGGATGAGCGCCTGATAATCAAGCAAATCCTTGGCATACAAAACGGCACGGACATTTGATTCCGTTTCGTCGAGCGTGTTTTCCATAATCTGTCGCTCGGCCTCAAGCGAAGGATAGCCGATGTTAATCTGCATCAAAAAGCGATCGAGCTGCGCTTCGGGGAGCGCATAGGTGCCTTCTTGTTCAATAGGGTTTTGCGTGGCCAGCAACAAAAACGGTTCGGGCAAAGCATGTTCGCGCCCAGAGACTGTGACGTGTTTTTCTTCCATGGCTTGAAGCAGCGCCGATTGCGTGCGTGGGCTGGCGCGATTGATTTCATCGACCATGAGCAGCTGGCAGAAAATAGGGCCTTGAATAAACCGAAAGCTGCGGCGGCCATAATCGACTTCTTCAAGAATTTCGGCGCCGATAATATCGGTGGGCATCAAATCCGGCGTGCATTGCACGCGCTTGGTATCAAGCCCCAGCGCTTTAGACAAAGCCGAGACAAGGCGCGTTTTGGCTAACCCCGGCAGGCCGACCAAAAGCATATGGCCACCAGCTAAAGCGGAGATTAAGGCTTGGTCGATAACATCGGTTTGGCCATAAATGACATGGCCAATTTCACCGCGCACCTCGTTAAGCTTAGCGCTGGCGGCTGCGGCAGCAGTGGCAAAATCAGGCAAAGGGGCAGATGAACCAGAAGGCGACACGGGCAAACCTCATGAAAAAGTCTTGATTTCCAAGTTGCTAAGAAACAGGGTACGCTAGAAAAAGTGAAAAAAACGGTAACATTCATGCTTTTCCCAACGCATCTTGATCCCGAGCTTCATTCCTGGCTGAAAACGCCGGGGTTGCGGACGCTGTGGGCGACTGTTCGGGCGGCTGGCGGCGAAGCGCGGGTCGTTGGCGGCGCGGTGCGCGATGCCCTGATGGGGCGTCCCGTGGGTGACATTGATCTCGCCTGCACGCTCCCGCCGGATATTCTAAGCGATGTGCTTAAGGCGGCTGGTATCAAAGTCGTGCCGACGGGAATTGATCATGGCACGCTTATCGCCGTGATCGACGGCACGGGGTACGAGATTACCACCCTGCGCCGTGATATGGAAACAGATGGGCGTCATGCAACCGTGCGCTTTACGGATGATTGGCAAGCCGACGCGGCGCGGCGCGATTTCACATTTAACGCGATCTATCTCGATGAATCCGGGCGGCTTTACGATCTTGCGGATGGCGCAACCGATTGCGCGGCGCGGCGCGTGCGGTTTATCGGCGATGCGGATGAACGGCTACGCGAAGATGTCTTGCGACTTTTGCGTTTTTTCAGGTTTCTCGCGCAAATGGCGGAGCCGGGGCACCCGTGCTTGCCTGATCCTGAAGGGCTTGCGGCCTGCCAGCGTGCGAAAGAACGGCTTGGAACTCTTTCCGCCGAGCGCGTGTGGAAAGAACTTTCACGCTTGCTGATCGCGCCCGATCCTGCGCCCGTTTTGGAGTTGATGGCGCGAGAAGGGATTCTTCCAGAGGTCTTACCTGAGGCTGTGCATTTTGATCGTTTGGCGCGATTGATTGTGCTCGAGGCTACACACCAGATCATACCGGAACCTGTGCGCCGTCTGGCTACATTAATGACGCAAGGGCATGAGATGCTTGCCCGGCGCTTGCATTTCTCAACGGCGCAAAGGCAAGGGCTTGTCGCTTTAGGCAAAATCAAGTTGCCTGAAATTCTTGATGAAAAAGAAATCCGCCAAGTGCTCTACGATGAAGGCCGTGAAGCCGTGCGCGATGCGCTTTTGCTCCGCCTTGCTGATGGAGCGGAAGATCAACCAACCTTCTGGCCCTTGATTAAAGGCTGGAAAAAGCCTGTGTTCCCGGTGCGCGGACAGGATTTATTAGCGCTTGATTTTACGCCCGGCCCCGCCATGGGGGAGACTTTGCATGCCATCGAATCCTGGTGGCGGGCGCAAGATTTTAAACCGGGTAGGGATGCTTGTATAGCGCAGGTCAAGGAACGGCACTCGTCGCGTGGCAATTCATGCACGTCAGAGTCACGCGAATGAGCCGCCGCTTTCCAACAGCGCTGCCACCTTTTCTTTGATCCTTAATGAACGCTTTGCGGCTGCATTTCATGTTGGCGGATCGTGACAAAAGCGAGCTCGCGCTCTGTCACCATGGTTAGCGGTGTGCCGTCTGCAGCGTGAATAATGTGGACGCGCCTGCCATTGACTCTGATGGGGCGGATGTACGCCATGGTCTCAAGCCCCATGAGGGCAAGTGCCTCTGGCGAGATCGTCATCGATTTGAGGGATTCGTCTGGAGTCAGCATGCGTGTCTCCTTTCACGAATTCTAGTTTACGCATCAAGAGATAATCTTTTATTAACAATTTCGCGCTTTTATACGTCGAGCTTACGAATCAAAGGGTTGGCTCCATCAAACAGAAACGAGGATGGCATGATAAATAAGATTTTGTATTGGACGGCAGGCCTTTGCGCGAGCCTCGCGCTGGTTTTGTCCGTTGCAGACATGGCCCTGGTCAAAGGGAATCAATCGATTCAAGAACAGGTCAACCAAAGGCAGAGCATCATCAACACTGCGTCTCGGATCTCGCCTTTAACCAAACAGCTCTCGCAAGCGCTGTTTGAAATGGCGGTCAAGGAAAACGATCCGAAAATCAAGACGCTCCTGACTTCACAGGGTTTTGTGTTGCCTGAACTGCCCGCGCGTAAAGAAATGGACAAAGCGCCTGCCTCCAAGAAAGGCGAAGCGCCCGAGCCGAAGAAAATGAATAAAGAAAACGTGGAGGACTAATCAATGGCTCAGACTGAAAAAGAACAAATCACGATGCGGCATCTTTTGGTGCCAATGGTGATGATGGCCGTCACGTTGACAATTCTCTTCGTGTTCCAGCTGACTCAAATCATGCATGATCGCGATTCGTTGCATCAAACGATCGCGCAGCAAGATCCGTCCATTCAGGAAGCTCAAAAGATCAACAGCCAGTTCGGCGGTTTGGTCATGGGCACGCGCCGTTTGGCTGAAGAGGGGAACAAGGGGGCGGCGAGCCTCGTTGATCAACTCAAGCAAATTGGCGTCATTCCGCAAGATCGCCCGCAGCCTCACGCTGGCCCCGCCGCGCCTGTTCCGGCAGCGGTTGACAGCAATGGCGTGCCTGCTGGCATGGTGCCGATGAAGCCGTAAAAAGCTTTCTTCGGTCCGTACAATCAAAAGAGGCGACCGCCGGGTCGCCTCTTTTTTTGTCTCAAGAAAGGGAGAGGCTAGCGGCCTTCGGCGCGGCGAGTGGCCCGTATGGGGGCGCAGTTGAGCGCTTCGGCGCGGCAGCAGCGCAAGGCCATGTCGGGGTCGCAATAGGCGCAAAGCGCTTGCGTGTTCGGCATGATGATTTGGTGCTTATCGATTTTAAAGCCGCGTTTACGGAATTGTTGCATGACGCGGGAAAACGTTTCGGGTTTGATATTCAGATAATTGGCGATGAGCGCTTTATCATAAGGCAGTTGAAGCGGCGCACCGTCAAGGCCTGTGCCTAAATGCAGGTTCACCAAAAACCAACCGACGCGCTGTTCGGCTGTGCGCAAGGTGATTTGCTCAAACTGCGCGACGCATTTTTGAAGGCGGCTTGTTGTGGCGGCTAAAAGATTTTGCGCAAGCTCGTGATTACGGCTGACCATATCGCGCAAGGCGGGCAGGGCCATAGAAAGCGCGCGAGCTTTGGTGACCGTCTTGGCGCTCACGCTTGAAAGGCCGGAAGCCGAGAAGGCGTTGTCGAGCACACACTCTCGTTTGCCTAAGATTTGTAAGACGGCTTCTTCGCCCTCGGCTGTTGTTTTATAGAGTTTAATCCAGCCGTCAATGAGCACGAAAAAGCGCGAGGTTGGCTCATCTTGCGTCAGAAGCACCGCGTTTTTTTCATAGTCGATGAGGCGTGCGCCTTTGAGCGCGTTGCGTAAGGTGCTTTCCGAAAGACCTCTGAAAAGAGGCAAGGCGCCGATCTCATCCAAGGCTTGTTCGACATCGCCATCCAAGGCTTGGCCCGGCGCGTTGAGTTGCGCAAGCTCTGTGCCCTCGCGGTCAAGTTGGGCGATCATTTTCTGCAAAACGTCGTGCCGCGTGGCGATCTCCGTGTCGAACTTTTCAAACCACAGATGCAGCGGCGTATCTGCCAAAAGGCTCTTGGCTTGCCCGGCTTTGATCCGCGAGAGAAGTTCATCAACTTCGGCGAAGCTGTGCAGGTTCGTGGCGCGGGATTCATCAAGGATTTTCTTGGTGCCGTCGTCAGCTAGACCAAGAAACAGTTTCTCTCGTGCGAGGCACGAGGCCGCGGCGGCTTTCATGCGGGCGACATCGTCGTTGGTGACCTCGGCGCGGGCATAAAGGCCAAGCCCCGTGTTGCGCACAGCGGAAAGCGCGGCAATGGAAGTCAGGTTATGGGACAAAGCGCTCGCTTGCGCCGGGCTGAAATTTGGATTTTCGGTGAGAAAGGCCAGCGCGATATGTTGAATAGGTTGCTCAAGATTAAAGGCATACCATTCGCTGAGAACCTCAAGCGGTTGACTGGCGCGAAAAGATTCATTGTTGCGCAGCCGCATGGCCTCGAAAAAGCGGCGCGGCAGAAGCGCATCAAGCGACGGGGCTGTTTTCTGCAAATGCTCGTAGGCGAGGGTTGTCATCGTCGATTGCATCTCAAACGAAGCCAAAGCTTCGAGCGAACCGAGCGGCAGCGCACGCAAAGCAAAGCCGCGCTCACGCTGGATCGAGGCTAAAAGGCGCAAGGTCAGGGACAAGATGTCATGCAAGGGCGTGTCTTTCGTTTTGTGATCACTCAAATGTGACTTATTCTTGATCTAAGTCAAGACTTGTTCTATGAGCTAAGGCTAGTCCTTTGAACTTTCTTGCATTAGGCTGGCGGCGCTCTTCTCTTGGATTTTGGCTCTTCTCATGGAAACAAACACACTTCCCCTTCCATTGGCTCGTACTGTTATGCGCTTGATGCCGTCTGCGGCCTTGGCGCGGTGGGTTGATCTGATCGTACGCCGCATGGAGGACCGTCATCCGAAACTCTTTAAAAATCTCGCGCTGCTCGATCATGCTGTTGTTTATTTGGAGCCGACGGATTTACCGCATCGCTTTGCGCTGCGTATGGGCAAGCAGGTTGGGTTTGCCCTTGTGGACGAAGAATCCACGATTCCTGATGCCACGATCTCAGGCAGCTTGCAGGCGTTGATCGATATGCTTGAAGGGCGCGAAGACGGCGATGCGCTGTTCTTTTCCCGCGCTATTCAGGTGACAGGAAATACAACGGTTATTGTGGGCCTGCGTAATACGCTCGATCGAGAAGAGATTCAGATTTACGACGAAGTCCTCTCGCTTTGCGGGCCGTTTGCGCAGCCAGTGGGGATAGCTTTATCTGCGCTTGATCAAGTGGCGCGGCGCGTAAAGGCGCGTGTGGCCGCTCTTCACGAAGAGCTGCATGCGGCGCGTGAAAGCGTGAACTCATGAACCCGCGTTTGCCGAATTATCTTGAGCTTGTTTGCCCGGCAGGGACGCCTGCGGCGCTTCGTGCGGCGGTCGATGCCGGGGCGGACACGATTTATTGCGGGTTTCGCAACGCGAGCAATGCGCGGAACTATCCGGGCTTGAACTTTGATGTTGAGGAAATGGCCGAAGGTGTCGCTTATGCCCATGAGCGCGGGCGTAAGCTTCTTGTTGCGATCAACACGTTTCCGAAAGCGGGTGAACCTGAAGTCTGGCACCGTGCCATTGACGACGCGGCGGCCCTTGAGGTTGATGCCGTGATTATGGCCGATATTGGCCTTTTGGATTACACGACGCGCAAACACCCGAACTTGCGTCGCCATCTCTCGGTGCAAGCGGCGGCGAGCAGCGCCCTTTCGATTGCGTTTTACCGCGAGCATTTTGGCATTAAACGCGTGGTTTTGCCGCGTGTGTTATCGGTTGAAGAGGTTGCTGCCATTGCGGCGGAATCGAAAATTGAAATTGAGGTTTTTTGCTTCGGCAGTGTGGGCACCATGTCGGAAGGGCGATGCTTTTTGTCTTCCTATATGACGGGGCTTTCGCCAAGCTCCGATGGCGTTTGCGCGCCGGCAAGCCATGTGAGTTATAAAGAACAACCGAACGGTTGTACCTTGTCGTGTTTAGGTGATGTGACGCTTAATCAGTTCGGAAAGAACGAACCTGCGGCGTACCCAACGCCGTGCAAGGGCCGCTATCTTGTGGGGGGCGAGCCGACCTATTTGTTTGAAGAGCCTGTGGGCTGGAATGTTGCCGATCTGCTCCCGCAGTTGAAGGCGGCTGGCGTGACGGCGCTGAAGATTGAGGGCCGCCAACGTTCACGTGCCTATGTCACGCAAGTGGTCGCGTCTTATCGGGCGAGGCTTGATGCGTTGGCGAGCGGGCAAGCGCCATTGGGCGCGGGTGATTTGTCGGGCATTGCCGAAGGCGGTCGTCAAACGCTCGGGGCCTATAAGAAGGGGTGGCGGTGATGAAAGCAGCGCTCACGCTCGGCCCGCTTCTGTTTCATTGGGAGCCTGAAAAACGCCGCGATTTCTATTTCCGTATTGCCGACGAAGCGCCGCTGGATTGCGTTTATCTTGGCGAAACCGTCTGCTCGAAACGGGCACCGTTTTTTGCGCCATACCGCGATGCTGTGATTGAGCGCCTGCAAAAGGCTGGCAAACAGGTTGTGCTGTCCTCATTGGCGCTCATGACCTTGCCGCGTGAAGTGGAGACGCTCAAAGAGGATGCCGCTAAGGGCCTGATGCTTGAGGCGAACGATGCTGCCGTGCTTCAAGTGCTGAAGCAAATGGAGCAGCGCGGCGGGGATAAGCGGCCCTTCGTGGTCGGGCCGACGATCAATGTGCTCAACGAAGGCACTCTAGCCTGCCTGAGCGAGGCTGGTGCGCAGCGTGTCGTCTTTGCCTCTGAGATGAAAGGCGAGGCCCTAAAGCTTCTAGCGGGCAAACAGCGGCATGTGGAAAAGGAAGTGCAGGTCTTTGGCCGCCAAGCTCTGGCTGTGTCAATGCGGTGCTATCATGCGCGGGCTGTGGGCCGTGACAAAGATCACTGCCGCTTTGCCTGTGCGGCGGATCCTGATGGGCTCGCCATTCAAACATTGACGGAACAGAAGATTTTGACCGTCAACGGCGTGCAAACGATGTCCTCGGGCTATTTGGTGCTCTTGGAAGAGATGCTGGATTTACGCGGGGCAGGGATCACCCATTTCCGCCTTTCCCCGCAGGACGTGGATATGGTGACCGTTGCGCGGCTTTACCGAGCGCTTTTGGACGGAAAGAGGACCCCACGGGAGGTTCGCTCTTCCTTGACGGCCCTGTGCGGGGCGACTTCGTTCATCAACGGCTTCTATCATGGCCGCGAAGGCCTCGCTTGCGTCGAGCCGGAAACAGCGCAAGGCTGAGGATTTAGGGGCTAGGATTAGGGATTAGGGAAGAAGTCCCCTTCAAAAACCACCGTCACCCCGCCGAAGGGCGGGGTCCAGGGTCACAAGAGGCAATCCTCATTTAATGACCTGAACCCGCCACGCGAGCTGCTGACAAATCCTATATAAAACAAAGGGATGGTTTTTTTGGCGGTAGAAGGAGCAAAGAAGGCAAAATCAGAAAACGAATCACCCGATTGATTGTCTTCAACCCTATGAAACACAATAAAAAATTCTTAGAATCGACGTTTAAAAACGACCAAGGAACAGAAGCGCCTCAAACGGGTTCTTCTGCCGAAATAAGGTAGCTTAAAGCTTGTGTTGCGGCGCGAAAACTTATCCCGGAAATGTCCACACCTTTGTGTGCCTTTCCACCGTCTTTTCCCCAAACCATCCCCAGCTTTCGAGTCCGCATGGGGCCTTAACGGATTTATTTCCGATGCGCTTTGTGCTATTAATCCTTCTTCATTCGATACGAATCCGTATCGAATGGCGCAGATGCTACATCATGTCAAATCCGTGGCAATCGAGGGTTAAAAAACGTTGCGTTTTGTTAACCGAACTTTTTCTAAAAACTTGACTTGGATCAATATATGATGCCATATTTTGTGTTCTAATCATCCCTAGTAGCCCACATCTAGTAGGCGTTAGATCTTTCTGTTCACACTTGCTTCCCTTGGAAGCGCCCTTTGGAGGATTGCATGCTCGACCAGTCCACAGCCCAGGTCATTCCGTTATTTGAACATCCTGCTTCGGCGGAACGCCACGATGCGGCTGCTCGTTTGCCTCAAAATCCTGGTACCAGCATCAATTGTTCCGGTTCCGTGGACGAATATTTGTCCAAGGCCGATTGGCGCATTAATGCAAATGCGAACGTAGGCTACAGCCATGCCGGTTTGGTCAATAATCTTGCGGGCAAAGTCATCGCCAATTTCTGGCTTGATGAAGTCTATACGCAGGAAGAGGGCGCTGCGCATCGTGAAGGCGATTATCACATTCATGATCTGGACAGCTTGGCCGGTTATTGCGCAGGTTGGAGCTTGCGTCAGTTGCTCTCCGAAGGCTTCAACGGTGTTTTGGGCCGCGTGTCTTCCCGTCCGCCCCGTCATTTCCGTGAAGCTTTGGGCCAGATGGCCAACTTCCTCGGCATTTTGCAGTCCGAATGGGCTGGCGCGCAGGCGTTCTCGTCGTTTGACACCTATTTGGCCCCTTACGTCTTCCGCGATCAGCTGGATGACAAGGAAATTAGCAAGGCGATCCGCCAGTTCGTCTATAACTTGAACGTTCCGGCGCGTTGGGGCCAGTCACCCTTTACGAACGTGACGCTCGACATCACGGTGCCTGACGATTTGAAGGCCCAGATGCCGATGGCGCGTGGCAATCATTTGTTCGCCAACCTCAAGACGGAAGAAGCTGACAAGCTTTTGGCTTTGGCGCGCTATCGCCGCCCGAACCTCAAGAGCTTGTCCGAGATGACCTATGCCGACTTTGTGCCGGAGATGGAACGTATCGTTTTGGCTTACTACGAAGTCATGACCGAAGGCGACAGCACGGGCCAACCCTTCACGTTCCCGATTCCGACCGTAAACATCACCGAGCAGTTCAATTGGAATAACAAAATCGCCGACGCGATTTTCGAAAATGCGGCCAAAGTGGGCAGCTCGTATTTCCAGAACTTCATCGGCAGCCAGTACAAGCGCGATGAAAGCGGCAAGCTCGTTGAAAACCCCGAAGCTTACAAGCCGGGCGCGGTGCGCTCCATGTGCTGCCGGTTGCAGCTTGACCTGCGCGAATTGCAAAAGCGCGGCAACGGTTTGTTTGGTTCGGCGGAAATGACCGGCTCGATCGGCGTTGTCACGCTCAACATGGCGCGTTTGGGCCACAAATATAAGGCCAATGAACCCGGTCTGATTGCTGAGATTGATCGCTTGATGGATATGGCCAAGAGCACGCTTGAGAAAAAGCGCGTGTTTGTGAACGAAATGTTCGAACGCGGCCTTTATCCGTACACGCGTCGTTATCTCTCGGGCTTCCGCAACCATTTCAGCACCATTGGCGTCAATGGTATGAATGAAATGTTGATGAACTTCTCGGGCCAGAAATACGATATGTCGTCTGAGGAAGGCATCGCGATTTCGCTGCGTTTGCTTGATCATATCCGTGCACGTTTGCGCGTTTATCAAGAAGAGACGGGCAATCTGTACAACCTCGAAGCTTCACCAGCTGAAGGCGCGACGTACCGTTTTGCTAAGGAAGATCGCAAGCGTTTCCCCGGCATGTTCCAAGCGGGCGAGGGTGCGAATATTTATTACACCAACAGCAGCCAGCTTCCGGCGAACCACACGGATGATCCGTTCGAAGCTTTGGATCTGCAAAACAAGTTGCAGTGCAAATATACGGGCGGCACGGTGCTGCACATGTATATGAGCGAGCGTCTTGATACCGCGGATTCATGCCGTCAATTTGTGCGGGCCGTTTTGGAAAATTACCAGCTGCCTTACATCACGATCACGCCGGTCTTCTCGGTTTGCGATGAACATGGTTATCTTAAGGGCGAACAGCCGACTTGCCCGCATTGCGGCGAGCGCACGCAAGTCTGGACGCGTGTGATGGGTTACTTCCGTCCGGTGGACAGCTTCAATATTGGTAAGAAGGGCGAGCATCACGAACGCAAGCACTTCACCGAAAGCGCCATTCGTAAGCACGAAGAGTTTGTTTCTTGCGGCTGCGGCGACGAAGGTTGCTGCGGGTAAAAAAGACGCGTTATCCCGGATTGGTGGGGACAGGTGCTTTAAAGGCAAAGATTGCTTTTGTGGCCCTGGATCCCCGCCTTCGCGGGGATGACGATGATTTTTGAAGGGAAATTCTTCCCTGACCCCTGAATCCTGAATCCTGATCCCTGAACCCTGCTTTCCATGCCCGGACTTTACAACATCACGCCGTTTACGTTGCTCGATTATCCGGGCGAGATGGCCTGCATCGTTTGGATCGCGGGATGCAACATGCGGTGCGCCTATTGCCATAACCCAGACATTGTGATGGGCAAAGGCGAGAAGACAGATGAGGACGTTCTCACCTTTCTTGAAAGCCGCATTGGTAAGCTCAAGGCCGTCGTGTTTTCGGGCGGTGAGGCGACACTTTATCCCGGTCTGCCCGATCTGATCCGCAAAACGAAGGCTCTTGGCTTTAAGGTCAAGCTCGACACAAACGGCTCTCGGCCAGCCGTGGTGCGTTCGCTTTTGGATGAAAAGCTCCTTGATTACGTCGCCATGGATTACAAATGTTTGCCGGAGACTGCGCCTGCGCTGATTGGCACGGCTAAATTATGGGCTTCATTCCGCGAGAGCCTTGCGATGCTGATAGAAGCGGCGGCGCAAGGCTTGGCTTTTGAAGTCCGCACAACGGTGCATCCCGATTTGCTGAGCGAAGAAGAAATCACCAAAATGATCGAAGATTTAGACGCAAGCGGCTATCGCGGGACGTATTATCTTCAGCTCATCCAATCCACGGGCGATAAAACCATCGGCGGTGTAGCCGAACCAACGCGCGAGTTTGATCGCACCCGCCTCCCGCAGCCGAAGGGCTTTGCTTTGGGATATAGGAATTTTAAAGCGTAAGATTGATCTTTGGTTCGCCGTCGCCGTAACAATTCGTCACTTTTTTTGAAAAATCAGGGGCTTGCCAAACGGGGCCGATGCCTTCAGCATCGCCTCAGCTGTTGGGATTCTTCTTGTTGACCCCTGAATCCTGACCCCTGAACCCTTTTTCGGAGCGTCCTTCTCATGTGTGGCATTGTTGGTATTCTCGCGCAACGTCCTGTGGCTGATTTGCTGGTTGATGGTCTGAAACGCCTCGAATATCGCGGATATGACAGTGCGGGCATTGCCACGCTTGTGAATGGCCAGATTGAAACGCGTCGCGCGGTGGGCAAGCTGAACGCGCTCGTTGAAAAGCTCGCAGGCGAACCTTTAGCCGGGTCGGTTGGCATTGGCCATACGCGGTGGGCCACGCATGGTCGCCCAAGCGAGGACAACGCGCACCCGCATTTCACGGATCGCGTGGCCGTTGTTCATAACGGCATCATCGAAAATTATCGCGACTTACGCAAAGACCTTGAAGCCAAGGGGCATGTGTTCAAGTCTGAGACGGATACGGAAAGCGTCGCGCATTTGCTTACGGATTATTTGCAGCAGGGGCTCAGCCCGCAAGCGGCCATGGAAGCGGCACTTAAACGGATCGAAGGCGCGTTTGCGCTCGCCATTATTTTTACGGGCTATGAAAATCTGCTCATCGGGGCGCGGCGCGGTAGCCCTCTGGCTGTGGGGTATGGCGACACGGAAATGTATCTCGGCTCCGATGCGCTCGCGCTCGCGCCACTCACGAACCGCATCACCTATTTGGAAGAAGGCGACTGGGTTGAGCTGACCCCCGGCAAGGCTATCGTTCACGATGAAGATGGACGGATCGTCGAGCGTAAAATTATCGAAACAGCGCTTTCGGGCGCGATGATTGGCAAGGGTGAATATCGTCATTTTATGCTCAAGGAGATTTTCGAGCAGCCGACGGTGATCGGCGACACCATGGCCTCGTTGGCCTCCACGCAAGGCAAGATGGGCGCGCTTGGGCTGCCGTTTGAATGGCAGGACATCTCGACCTTGACCATTGTGGCGTGTGGCACGGCTTATTACGCCGGGCTCGTGGGCAAATATTGGTTCGAGCGTTTGGCGGGGCTGCCCGTGAATGTCGATGTTGCGTCTGAGTTCCGCTATCGCGAAACGCCGATGCTGCCCGGCGGTGTGATGGTCGTCATCTCGCAATCCGGCGAAACGGCCGATACGTTGGCGGCGTTGAATTATGCGAAAAAGCAGGGGCAAAAGATTCTCTCTATCGTCAACGTTCCGCACAGCACGATTGCGCGGCAGTCGGATGCCGTCGTGCCGACGTTAGCTGGGCCAGAGATCAGCGTGGCTTCAACCAAAGCCTTCACAACGCAGCTCACCGTTTTGCTTTGTCTTGCGGTGCAGGCCGGATTGGCGCGTGGGAAACTGGATGAAGCGCAGGCCGCAAAAATTATGCAAAGCCTGCGTGAAGTTCCGGCGCTTATTAACGATGTCCTGCGCGAAGATCACAAGATCCAAGAGCTTGCGCAAAAGTTCGCCGATGTGGAAGATGTGTTGTACCTTGGTCGCGGGTTGCTTTATCCGATGGCGCTTGAGGGCGCGTTGAAGCTCAAGGAAATTTCGTATGTGCATGCGGAAGGCTATCCGGCAGGCGAGCTGAAACATGGCCCCATCGCGCTTATTGATGAGACGATGCCGGTCGTAGTGTTGGCACCGCATGATGCGTTGTTCGAAAAAACGGTTTCGAACGTGCAGGAAGTCGTGGCGCGCGGTGGCAAAGTGGTGCTCTTCACGGATCGCGAAGGAATCGCCAACATGGGCGTGAAGCCTTATTGGGTGATGACGATGCCGACGGTTGACCCGCTTTTGGCCTCGATCCTTTACGCTATTCCGGTGCAGCTGTTGGCTTATTATACCGCGTTAGCCAAAGGCACAGACGTCGATCAACCGAGAAACCTCGCCAAAAGCGTGACGGTGGAATAAACAAGGTTCTTATTTTAGCTCATCCTGCACAAGAGGGGATGGGACAAAAGGGACGTGCGCCTCCTTCTCGTCATTGCGAGGCGCAAAGCGCCGTGGCAATCCAGAGTCACAGGAACCAGCGTTCATTCGAATGACTCTGGATTGCCGCGCGACCAAGCGGTCGCTCGCAATGACATGGTTTTTTAGGGCGCGCTGTTCTCTTTCCTTCAAGACCCGAACAGGGCTCGCGAGGCAACAAAATAACTTTGTCATCTCCGCGAAGGCGGAGATCAAGGGTTACAAAAACAGACGCTTATTCAAACGCCCCTGGACTCCCGCCTTCGCGGGAGTGACGATAGGGAAGGATTAGGTAAGGGGTGGCTCTCTTCCTTCAAGGCCCGAACAGGGCCCGCAACGCAATAAAATAACTTTGTCATCTCCGCGAAGGCGGAGATCCAGGGTTACAAAAACAGACGCTTATTCATACGACCCTAGACTCCCGCTTTCGCGGGAGTGACGGTGGGGGGGGTGAGGGGGAGGGTCTCCCTTCCTTCAAGGCCCGAACAGGGCCCGCAACGCAATAAAATAACTTTGTCATCTCCGCGAAGGCGGAGATCCAGGGTTACAAAAACAGAAGCTTATTCATGTGACCCTAGACTCCCGCTTTCGCGGGAGTGACAGTGGGGGGAGGCGGAGAGGGAGGGGCTCTCTTCCTTCAAGGCCCGAACAGGCCCGCTCGCTTATGCGAGCGAAGCCAAGCGTTTCGGAGAAACGCGCCCGGCGTCTGAGAGGGGAATAAAGAAAGAAAACCAAACGGGATGCCCGCTTACGCGAGCATGACGGTGGGGGTTGAGGGGGAGCGCTGTTCTCTTTCCTTTAAGGCCCGAACAGGGCCCGCTCGCTTATGCGAGCGAAGCCAAGCGTTTCGGAGAAACGCGCCCGGCGTCTGAGGGCTTTATAAAAATTTGGCCCGAACAGGGCCCGCTCGCTTATGCGAGCGAAGCCAAGCGTTTCGGAGAAACGCGCCCGGCGTCTGAGGGCTTTATAAAAATTTGGCCCGAACAGGGCCCGCTCGCTTACATAATCAAGACTCCTGGTGGAGCTATGAGTTGGAGTTGTTCCAGTATGGCGGCGCCCGTGGGGCCGCCATCGCCTTTGAGTCCGCCGCGCAAAAGGAGCCGTAGGCTTGTGACGTGCCATTGGATGAGTTCAAGATCTTTGGGCGTGAGTTCGCGTTTGAGCATCGCTTCGCATAACACATGAAGCGATTTGGCAAGCGCGGAGGCTAGATCGTAACCGCTGGAGATAACCTTTGTTTTGATTGAAAACGCGCTTTCGATAATGAGCGGCAACGTGCGGTCTTTTGTGCTGGGATCTCTTTGTAATGCGGCGTTGGCGCGCTCAAGCGCCTCGGTTTGCGCGAGCCCTTCTTTGAGGAAAAGATCGGCGGTTTCAACGATAACCTGCTCGGCGGCTTGAACAGATTGCGGCGTGATAAGCTGATCGAGCTTGCCGCCGACCTTCGTGCGCAGCGTGTAATCTGGCGGTGAGATGCGGGCGTCGGGTTGGTGGTCGGATTCGAGGGTCATATCAGGCACACCGTTTGCGTTTTTCGATGCCGTCATGAGGCGGCTTGCTTTGACGGCGACGGTCTGGGCCACGGAAATCGCGCGAATCCACAAAGCTGCGCGGCTTTTCGATGACGAACTTGATGCGATCCACAAGCTGGCGCGCTGAAAACGGTTTAATGAGATATTCCGTCACGCCCGTATCGCGGGCGAAGAGGACTTCTTTTTTCTCGGTGTTGCCCGTGAGCAAAAGAATGGGTACGCGCGGATTGGGCGAGCGCGAGGAATGGCGCACAAAGCGGATTAAATCCATGCCGTCCATATCATCCATGCGCCAATCCGTGATGATCATGTCGAAGGGCTTGCGGCGGAAAAGGTCAATCGCCTCGCGGCCACTGGTGGCCGTTGTAATGGCGCTAAAGCCCAGTTTCGTGAGCACGTCACGCACCAGCTTTGCGATGAGTTTTTCATCATCGACGACAAGGACGCTAATGGTGGCGAGAGGCCCGGACATGCTTTGCGTAGGTTTCCCAAATTTGAATGAATACGAACGAATGTTATCAGGTGACCATAGTTTAGAGTAGGTCTTTTGGCCACCTCAAAAAAGGTTCTGGGAAGCCTTTCTGTGATTCGACGATTTGTAAGGGGAAGAGCGAAGGCGCCTTTTGCCGCTAGAGGCTGAAAAACAAAGAAAAAGAAGCCTTTCACGCAAAAAAGATAAGACCTTGAAAGGGGGGTTGGCTTTCGCGGCGAAGGCCTTTAAGCTGATTGCCATGAGCAAAAAAACCATATTCTTAGCCTCGGATCACCGGGGTGTCGCGTTGAAAACGCTTCTTGTTTCGTGGCTGAAGGAGAAGGGGTATGCCCCCCATGATCTTGGCCCCAATGACATGACGCGTGTTGATGCGTCTGATTATGCGCTGCGCGTTGCCACAGCCATGCGAGCCGATCCGGCAGCCGTTGGCGTTTTGATTTGCGGCACAGGTCAAGCCATGACCATGACAGCTAACCGTTTCAAACATATGCGGGCCGCCTTGTGCCTCAACAGTTTTATGGCGCGGCTCGCGCGTCAACATAATGACGCGAACGCGCTGTGCCTTGGCGCGGAGCTCGTTGGCGAAGGGTTGGCTTTGGATTGTTTAGAAACGTTTTTGACGACCGATTTTCTCGGTGGTCGCTATGCGGAAAGGTGCCAAGTTCTGACGGATCTTGGCGGATTGTAATCACGAGTAAAGGGGCCTTCTTATGAGCGATGGTGCGATGAAAAGCTTTTTTGGTGAAACGTTAGAAAACCATGATGCGGCTGTCTTTGCCTCGATTCAGGCCGAGCTTTCACGTCAGCAAAATAATATTGAGCTGATTGCTTCTGAAAACATTGTCTCCCGTGCCGTGCTGGAAGCGCAGGGCTCCATCATGACCAACAAATATGCCGAAGGTTATCCCGGCAAGCGGTATTATGGCGGTTGTGAAAAAGTTGATCTCGTTGAAACGCTCGCTATTGAGCGAGCTTGCAAATTATTCAATTGCACCTTTGCCAATGTGCAGCCGCATTCCGGCGCGCAGGCGAACCAAGCTGTCTTTCTTGCCCTATTGAAACCCGGCGATACGGTTTTGGGTTTATCTATGGCTGCAGGTGGCCATTTGACCCACGGCGCAAGCGTGAGCATGTCCGGCAAATGGTTTAATGCCATCTCGTACGGCGTTCGCGCTGAAGATGGGCGTATTGACATGGACGAGGTTGCGCGCCTTGCCCGCGAGCATAAGCCGAAGATGATTATCACGGGCGGCTCGGCTTATCCGCGCACGATTGATTTTGTCGCGTTCCGTAAAATCGCGGATGAAGTCGGCGCGTATTTGATGGTCGATATGGCGCATTTTGCAGGCCTTGTGGCTGGCGGCATGGTGCCCAGCCCACTTCCCCACGCGCATATTGTCACAACGACGACGCACAAAACGTTGCGCGGGCCGCGCGGTGGCATGATTTTGTCGAACGATCCCGATTTGGGCAAAAAGATCAATTCAGCTGTATTCCCCGGTTTGCAAGGTGGGCCGCTCATGCATGTGATTGCGGCCAAGGCCGTCATGCTTGGCGAAGCGTTGCAGCCTTCTTTTAAAGATTATGCCAAGGCTGTGATCGATAATGCGCAAGCTCTTGCCAAGCGGTTGGTGGGCCATGGGTTTGACATCGTTTCGGGCGGGACGGATACGCATTTGCTGCTCGTCGATTTACGCCCTAAGAATCTGACTGGTAAGGCTAGCGACAAGAGCTTGGAGCATGCCAATATTACCTGCAATAAAAACGGCATTCCGTTTGATCCGTTGCCGCCTGCTGTGACCTCAGGCATTCGCTTGGGCTCGCCTGCGGCGACAACGCGCGGGTTTGGTGTGGCTGAGTTTGAGATGGTGGGCGATTTGATTGCCGAAGTGCTGGACGGCCTTGTAAAGGTCGGCGGCGATGGCGATAATAGCGTGAGAGAACTGGCTGTTCAAAAGCGTGTGATTGAACTCTGTCAGAGATTCCCCATTTACGGATAGGAGATCCGATGCGCTGTCCTTATTGCGGCTTTGAAGATACGCAAGTGAAAGATTCTCGCCCCAGCGAAGATGGCGCAGCCATTCGTCGTCGCAGGTCTTGCCCCAAATGCGACGCGCGGTTCACCACATTCGAACGGGTTCAGCTTCGTGAATTAATGGTGATCAAAAGCGATGGTTCACGCAAACCATTTGATCGCGATAAACTGACGCGTTCGATGCGGATCGCTTTACGAAAACGACCTGTGGACGAAGAAAAACTCGAACAGCTTATCAATGGGCTTGTGCGGCAGATGGAAACGACAGGCGAGTCCGACATCACCACTAAACAAATTGGTGAGTTGGTGATGCAAACGCTCCGGCGGCTCGATCATGTGGCCTATGTGCGTTATGCTTCCGTGTATCGCGACTTCAGGACGCCAGCCGACTTTAATGAGTTTGTTGAAACACTCAAACATGAAGCTCTGGCGGAATAAGACCATGTTCACTGGCATCATTCAAGAAATCGGGACGATCGAAAAGATCGAAACAAAAGGCGATTGGAAGCTGTCCGTTTCGGCGTCCTTTCCTATGGATACGATAGAGCTTGGCTCGTCCGTTGCGTGCGAAGGTATCTGCCTGACGGTGATCGAGAAGACGGATCATTGTTTTGCCGTTCAGCTTTCCGCCGAAACTCTGAGCAAGACAACGGCGCGGTGGTGGCGTGTGGGTACGCTTGTGAATATTGAACGTGCGCTGCGTATGGGGGACGAACTGGGGGGGCATTTGGTTGCCGGGCATGTCGATGGCGTGCTCAAAATTGTTTCCGTCGAAGAAGAGAAAGACAGCCTGCGCTATCGCTTCGAGATTCCTTCCGAGTTTACGCCGTTTCTAGCGTCCAAAGGGTCGATTACACTCGATGGCATTTCGCTCACGGTCAATGAAGTTGAGGGCCAGATTTTTGGCATTAATATTATTCCGCACACGCAAAAAGAAACGACAATCGGCGGAAAAAAGCCCGGGGATCTGTTGAACTTTGAGATTGATTTGATTGCCCGCTATGTTGGGAATATGCTCAAGGCGCGTGGGCTTGTCTAAACGTACCCGTTTTTCGAGGTAAGGAGAGTAAGTGATGGAGCAGAACCGAGCACCAGCGACCTTTACGTTCGAGAGCGTCCCGCACATCATGGTTGTGCAGGCCCCTTTTTATGAGACTATTTCGGCGCATCTTTTAACCGGGGCCAAAGCGGTTTTGGATCGCGTGGGCGCGACGTATGAGGTCTTTTCTGTGCCCGGCGCGCTTGAAATCCCGGCGGCTATCGCTTATGCGGTCAAAGCGTTGAACTTTGACACGTTGCGCCGTCGCTACGACGGCTATATTGCGCTTGGCGCTGTGATTAAAGGTGGCACGCGCCATGATGAAATTGTGGGTGATTTGAGCGCGCGTGGCCTTCAAGAAATGACGTTGAGGCACACGCTTGCGGTTGGCAACGGCATCATTACATGCAATACGCTAGAGCAAGCTATGGAACGCGCTGATCCGGCGCACATGGATAAAGGCGGCGGTGCGGCAGAAGCGTGTTTACGTATGGTCGAATTGAAACAACATTTTAGGCTTTCCCCAAAGCGGCGCTGGGTGGCGCGGTAATTATGGCTGAAAACGAAAACATCAAGACTGTTGCCACAAATGCGGCCAAAAGGCTCGCGCGGCTTGTTGCCGTGCAGGCGCTTTATCAGGCTTCATTTGAGGAGGAGCCTTTGCTTGAGATTATCAAGCGCAGCCTTGATGAAGCGGATTCGATCCTGAATGGTGAAGATGGCGGCGGTGAAATTATTCAAGAACGTCCCGATCCAGAATTGTTCACCTCAATCGTCAATGGCGTGACCCAATATCGCGAAGATCTTGAGACGATGCTGGCCGGGGCTCTTGATGCGCGGTTTACCTCTTCGCGTATGGAGATTTTGCTTCGCTCCATTCTTTTGGCGGGCGCGTATGAACTTCATCACCATGCCGATGTGCCGCATAAAATCATCATTAGCGATTATGTCGATGTCACGCGGGCTTTTTTCGGTGCGAAAGAGCCGGGGCTTGTGAATGCGGTTTTAGACAAATTAGCTCAAAATCTGCGCGGCTAAATCTTAACGGATCGTCAAAGGGTTTTTCTTATACTGTCCTGCCTTTGCGCGAAACAGGAAGAGCTAGCTATGCATGCCAAGTCGTTCGCCCGCTTCTGCCTTCTCCTACTGACTCTGCTGAGTTTGAGCCCGCCCTCCGCTTGGGCCAATGAGGGCGAGGGTGAGGCTGCTAAAAAGCCGGTAGTTGAGGATGTGACGGGCGGTGAGTTTGAGGGCGATCCGGTCTATATCCATATGCGGCCGCTTGTCCTGCCGATGATTACCAAAAAGGGCGCTGAACAGCTTGTAACGCTTATTGTCGATCTTCAAACCAAGGATTATGAAACGGCCATGGGCATGCATACGACCATGCCGCGCCTGAAAGACTCCATTATTCGAGTGCTTTATAAAGGGATTTCAGATGGAAGCCTGCGTAATGGCGGGTCGCTCGATCTAGACCAAATCAAGCAAGAGATTAAAGCGGCGGTCAATCATACCTATACCGAAGACTCGGTTGTGACCGTCTTGATTCAGGCTGTCTCTCAGCGCAAATTATAGGCTTGATAAACGGCCTCTTTTCCACAATCTCGCCCTAATTGATGGGGTTGCTTTTGCCAAGGCCTGATCTTATTCTGAACCTCAAGGATGAGGAGCAGAGGCCGCCTTGCGCACCGCTTTTCCAAATGAGAGTCCCAATAGACCTTCGTTCCTTGCAAACTCGCTCTTAAAGGGGATCACAACATGACTGAGAAGAAGAGCCAAACCGTCAAGATCATTACAGGGATCGCGGTTGCGGTTATCGTGCTTGCGGCATGGTTATACATGTCCAAGTCCAATGAACAACCGCAGCCTGCTGATATGGGCGCTGTGCCGCCAGCCGCGCAAGAAGGCGCGCCTGGTCTGCCCCCGCCACCTCCCGCCCCGCCAGAAGCTATGCCGGACGTTCCGCCACCGCCCCCGGGCGATGACGCCGCCGTCCCGCCTGCACCTCCCGCTCCGGAAGCTGATGTGCCTCCGCCCGGAATGGAGCAGCCTGAAGTCCCGACGCCGCCGGAACCCGTTCCTGCTGCACCGGAAGCCAAGTAAGCTTCTTGGTTTATGAAAAGAACGCGCCTCTCGGTTTTCCGAGGGGCGCGTTTTTTATTGGCGTTTTTTTGTTGGCCGGGAAGGGGGCGGACGGAGGAAGAAAAAACTTTTGTCACCCACGCGCAATCATTTCGTGGCGCGGCACTTTAGAGCTGTGCAAAAATAAAGGAGGCGAAGAATATAACCTTCGCCTCCTTTATTATGCGCAAGCCGCAGGACTTACTTTTTCTTCTCTGAAGGCTTTTCGTCTTTGCCAAAGGTCAAGGCGACGAAGCGCAGATCGCCTTTGCGGTCAACGAGCAGCAGGACGGGTTTGTTATCAGCCTTGGCCTTCTTGACGACCTCGATCAGATCCTTGGGCGTTTTGATGTCCTTTTGCGAAGCTTCAGAGATGATGTCGCCATCTTGGATTCCGTGTTCGTCCGCAGGACCGTCGGCGTTCACATCAACGACGACAATACCTGAGACATCCTTTTCAATCTCGTACTTCTTGCGCAAAACATCGCTCAGCGGTGCGACGCTCAGCTGAAGCTCTTTAAGCTCTTCGGAACCAACCGGAAGGCCAGTTTGGTCTGGTGGCGCGTTGTGATCCTCCATATCGTCATCGTCCTTGGCGTCAAGTTTGCCAACTTTGACTTGCAGGGTCTTTTTCTCGCCCTTGCGGATGACGACGAGATCGACTGTCTTATCGACAGGCGTTTCGGCCACCATGCGCGGCAGACGTTGCATCTCAGTCACCTCTTTGCCGTCATAGGCCACGATGACATCGCCCACTTCGAACTTAGAGTCAGAGGCCGGGCTGCCCTTAGTGATGCTGGAGACGAGCGCGCCATGTGGTTTACTGAGGCCTAGGCTTTCCGCAATTTCTGGTGTCACAGCTTGAATGCGAACGCCAAGCCAACCGCGCCGCGTGTGGCCCGTGGTCTTAAGCTGGTCAATGACGCTTTTTGCCAATGTCGAGGGAATGGCAAAACCAATGCCAACCGAACCACCGGACGGTGAGAAGATGGCTGTGTTGATGCCGATGACTTCACCCTCCATGTTGAACATGGGGCCGCCCGAATTGCCGCGATTAATGGGCGCATCGGTTTGAAGATAATCATCATACGGGCCGGAATTGATGTCGCGAGCACGCGCCGAGATGATGCCGGTTGTGACCGTTCCGCCGAGGCCGAACGGATTGCCGATGGCCAAGATCCAATCGCCAACGCGGATTTTGTCGCTGTTGCCGAGCTGAACGGAGGGCAGCGGCTTTTTGCTTTCGATTTTAAGGACAGCAATATCCGTCTTCTTATCGCGGCCCACAACAGACGCAGTGAGGTTTGTGTCGTCTTGCAAAATGACCGTTATTTCATCGGCATCTTGAATGACGTGATTGTTGGTCACGATGTAACCGGACGGATCGATGATAAAGCCGGAACCAAGCGAGGTCGATTTACGTTTGTGCGTTTTTTTGCCGTTTTGACCGTCATGGTTCTTTTCAAGAAAATCTTTGAAGAAATCTTCAAAGGGCGAGCCGGGCGGAAACTCGAGATCCAGATCCGGCATATCGTCGCGGGTCGTGACGGTCTGCGTGGTCGAAATATTGACCACGGCGGGCAGGAGCTTTTCAGCCAGATCGGCAAAGCCTTCTGGCCCCGGACGCGCTTGCGCGGCTTCGGGCGCAATCAAAGCGGCGAACAAGAAGAACGCAAGAAGAGTTGAGCGAAGGAACCGTTTCATCTTCATCATCCTTTTTCTTATTTGATACCGGTGGGGAAAACCAAGATTCCATAAACAGAAATTTGGGCTCCTTTATGGCAAGACCTATTTCTCGCTTGCGCCTTCAAAATATTTGAAGAATTCGCTTGTGGGGCTCAAGATATAGGTCGTGTTTTCAGGCGCAAGCCCTTCGCGGTATGCTTGCATCGAGCGCCAGAACCCAAAAAATTGAGGATCTTTTTTCGTCGCTTCTGCCATCAGCTCCAAGGCCTTGCGGTCGCCTTCACCTTTGATCTTTTCAGCTTCGCCCTTAGCTTCGGCAAAAAGGATCGTGGCTTGGCGGTCCGCGCCTGCTGTGGTTTCAAGCGCTTCTTGTTGGCCTTGCGCACGGATTTGCGCGGCTTCCTGTTCACGCTCGGAGCGCATGCGCGCAAAGACTGCGCCGCCGGTTTTCTCGGGCAGATCGGCGCGACGGATGCGGACGTCAATAATCTTAACGCCAAAATCTTTGGCTTCGTCGTTCAGTTTAGCCGAAATGCTGGCCATCACATCCATGCGTTGAGGCGAAAGTAGGGTGGAAAGGCTAACCTTACCAAGCACGCTGCGGATTTTGGCATTGAGCAGGCTGCCCAAACGATCACGCGCAATGGATTCGCCGCGCAGGCGTTGATAGTAGAGCAGCGGATTGTTGATACGATAACGGGCGAACGCATCGACTTCGAGTGGCTTTTGTTCGGCGAGCATAATTTCTTGCGACGGCGCATCGACGGCCAGAACGCGACTTTCAAAATATTCCACACTTTGCAAGAGTGGCATTTTGAAATGAATGCCGGGCTGTTCGACCACGCGGATCACGTCGCGGAACTGGAAGACAATCGCTTGCTCCGTTTGGCGGACGAGATAGCAGGAATCGATCAAGCCGAACAACGCAAGAAGGCAAAGCGCAATGGCGAAAACGGAACGAGGCGTCATGAGGTTATTTTCCTTTTCCCGAATCTTGCAATTTATCTGCATTTTGTTTTTGCCGCATCAAATCTTGGAGCGGATAAAGCGGCACCGTACCATTTGATTTATCCGAGATAACTTTGGTCGCATGGCCAAGAATGGATTCCATTGTTTCCAGATAAAGTCGTTTGGTCGTCACATCGCGCGAGGTTTGATAGGCCGCATAGACTTCATTGAAGCGTTCAGCTTCACCTTTGGCGATAGCGACTTTTTGATCTCTGTAGGCCATGGCTTCTTGAATGGCTTTAGCCGCTTGGCCGCGTGCATCGGGGATCACTTTGTTGACGTGCGCCGCCGCCTGATTTTGAAAACGTTCCATATCAAGGCGCGCATTCACGACGTCTTGGAACGCATCTTTGACTTCTTCGGGGACGGAGACTTCTTGTAAGTTGATCTGCGTGACGATGATGCCGACTTTATATTCATCCATCAGCGCTTGCAGCCGCGTGCGTGCCTCTTCCGCGATTTGGCCGCGGCCTTCGGTTAGGGCAAATTGCAGTTTGCTTTGGCCGATCACTTCGCGCATCACGCTTTCCGCAGCCATTTTGATGGTTTCTTGCGGATTGCGAATCTCAAATAAATACTTGCTCACATCGCCCACGCGCCAGAAAACGGTGAAGGCCACGTTGACGATATTTTCGTCATGCGTGAGCATCAGGCTTTCTTCAGGAAGCGGCTTCATGGCGTCGGAGCCGTAAGGCGCGCGCCGGAATCCGATTTGAATTTCGTTTTGCGAGGTGACAACCGGCACAAGCACGTCTTCGATCGGCGAGGGAAGATGATAACGAAGCCCCGGCATTTCCGTGCGGTTAAAGGCGCCAAAGCGCATGACAACGCCCGTTTGATTGGCATCCACCATATAAAAGCCGCTGACAATCCAAAGCATCAACAGCGCGGCGAGGCCCCCAAGGGCCGCGCGCAAATAGCCACTCGGTTTGATCGGGCCAAGACGCTCTCTAATTTTGCGTAATAACTCTTCGACATCGGGTGGCGGTGACAAGCCATTGGGCGGCTTGCCTGAGCCCGAATCTTTCGGCGACCACGGATTGCGCGAAGGCTCCGGTTTTTGGTCCCGAGGTTTATCGCCACTTGGCCCCCAAGGGCCCTGATTGTCATTTCCGTTCATCGACCTGATTCTTCCAGAAAAGGGGAGAGGATCAGGGGAGTTTAGGGCTCTGAGCTCGAATGTCAAATGAGCGTTTTGCTCGGCTGTGGACTTGGGGCTGAGCTTTAACGTCTTTGTCCTTATCTTCAATGATGGCAAAGCTCATCGAGCCCGTTAGGCGATTGGCTTCATCAAGGCGGACATTGACTTTCGTACCCAATTGATAGGTGCGGCCATGACGTTGTCCGACCATTGCCTGACGCGATTCATCGTAGGCGTAATAATCATTGGGCAGAGAATTAAACGAGACAATACCATCCGCACCGGATTCATTGAGCCGGACGAACAGACCGAATTTGGCCACGCCACTGATTTGGCCTTCGAAAACCGAGCCGACCTTATTTTCCAGATAGAGCGCGGTAAAGCGATCAACCACTTCGCGTTCAGCTTCAGCAGAACGGCGTTCGGTCATCGAGATGTGTTGGCCAATTTCGGCTAGATGATCGATTTCGTGCGGTGAAATCCCGTCATCGCCCAGCGCGCAAACCTTAATCAAACCGCGATGAACGATCAAATCTGCATAGCGGCGAATGGGTGAGGTGAAATGCGCATAATTTTTAAGGGCCAAACCAAAATGGCCGATATTCGTCGGATCGTAAACGGCTTTGGCTTGTGAGCGCAGGATCATCTCGTTCACGACTTGCGCGTTCGGCGTGCCCGCGGTTTTGACGAGGATTTGCGTGAGCATCTGTGGTTGCAGATCGCTACCGGGCGCAAGGGTGATGTCCAGTGTTTTCAAAAAGGCGCGTAGGCCATCGAGTTTCAAGTCCGTCGGTTTATCGTGAACACGATAAAGACATAAGCTTCCCGTTTTCGTTTCAAGGCGCATGGCCGCCGCGACGTTGGCGGCGATCATAAACTCTTCGATCAAGCGATGCGAATCCAAGCGTTCTCTGGTCTTGATCGTATTGACGGTGCCATCTTTATTGAGGACAACTTGGCGTTCGGGCAGATCAAGCTCGAGCGTAC
>Ga0209373_10001301_pt1 | contig 30519 bp, 29 predicted proteins | sample Higcelweek5metaG_FD_187173 | JGI IMG/M metagenome (GOLD analysis project Ga0209373, IMG submission 187173) | Freshwater pond sediment microbial communities from the University of Edinburgh, under environmental carbon perturbations - High... | ecosystem: Environmental > Aquatic > Freshwater >... | reverse complement strand
AGAAATCAATTTAAATAAGACCGATGAAGAACTAACTCTTTTAGGTAAAATTGGTATCACCGACGAACATGGTGCTAGTCGAGGGCCTTTAGCTTTAGATTTAACTTACTTGAAAGCTATTCGAGACCATTTTAGAAAAGAAAAACGAAATCCTACTGATATTGAATTAGAAACCATCGCTCAAACTTGGTCAGAACATTGTAAGCACACAATTTTTGCCAATAAATTAGATGATTTAGATAAAGGCGTTTTTAAACAACACATCCGTGCCGCTACTGAAAAAATTAGACAAAATAAAGGCAAAAAAGATTTTTGTGTTTCAGTCTTTAAAGATAACTCCGGTGCCATAGATTTTGACGATAAATATTTAATCACTCACAAAGCTGAGACTCACAACAGCCCATCAGCCCTTGACCCATTTGGCGGTTCTATCACTGGAATTGTTGGGGTTAATCGTGACGCTATGGGTTTTGGTTTAGGTGCCAAACCGGTAGCTAATGTTTATGGTTTTTGTTTGGCTGATCCCAAAGACAAAACTGAACTTTATCGAGACTCAAAATTAACTCAGAAAATGTTGTCATCCCGAAGAATTATGGATGGAGTTATTGATGGGGTCAACAGTGGCGGTAATCAATCTGGTATTCCCACTGTTCATGGTTTTTTGTATTTTGATAAAAATTATCGTGGCAAACCATTAGTTTTTTGTGGAACATTAGGATTAATACCCAAAACATTAGGGAAGAAAAAATTATTTGAAAAGAAAGCCAATCCCGAAGATTTTATCGTTATGGTTGGTGGGCGAGTTGGTCAAGATGGTATTCATGGAGCCACTTTTTCTTCTGAATCTTTAAATTCAGGTAGCCCCGCCACAGCAGTTCAAATTGGTGATCCTATCACTCAAAAGAAAATGAGTGATGCCCTTATCAAAGAGGCTCGAGATTTAAATTTATATACCAGCATTACCGATGATGGTGCCGGCGGTTTATCGTCATCTGTGGCTGAAATGGCTCAAGAGTCTGGTGGTTGTTTAGTTGAATTAGACAAAGTTCCTTTAAAATATCCCGGACTAGAACCTTGGCAAATTTGGATTTCCGAATCACAAGAACGAATGACTTTAGCCGTTCCTCCAGAAAAATGGCCAGAATTTAAAAAATTAATGGACCGAAGGGGGGTGGAAGCTACCATCATTGGTAAATTCACCCACACTGGCAAATGTGTCGCTAAATTTAAAAATAAAATAGTTATGGATTTAGACATGAATTTTTTGCACGACGGACTTCCTCCCAGACCCATGATTTCAGAAAAACCAGATTTTGGTCATCAAAAAATTAAAAAAATTAAAATAAATGATTGGAACAAAGAATTACTTAAAAGAATCAAAGATCTAAATTTAGCTGGCTTTGAATTCTTGCCCTTACAATACGACCATGAAGTTCAAGGAGGCAGCGTTTTAAAACCAATTCAAGGCAAAGGTCGAGTCAATGCTGAGGCTTCAATTTTTAGACCAGTTTTAAATTCCAACAAAGGAGTGGCTCTATCCTCAAGCTTATATCCAGAATATAGCAACCAAGATGCCTATTGGATGACCGCCGATACTATTGATACCGCCATTAGAAATTTAGTTGCCGTTGGTGCCAATCCCGACAAGATTGCTATCTTAGATAATTTCTGCTGGTGTGATTCAAAAAATCCCAAAAGATTGGGTCAATTAAAACAAGCCACTCAAGCCGCTTATGATTTTGCTGTGGCTTTTGGCACTCCCTTTATCTCTGGCAAAGACAGTATGTTCAATGATTTTTCCGGATTTGATGCCCAAGGTAAAAGTCTTAAAATTTCTATTCCTCCCACTTTGTTAATTTCTTCCATGTCGGTTATCGACGATATTAATCAAAGCGTTTCTCTTGATCTAAAATTTTCCGGTGATTTAGTTTATCTTTTGGGTGACTTAAATAATCAATATGGCGTTGTTCCCCAATTTGATGCTCAAAAAAATTTAAAACTATATCGCCATGTTTTTAAATTAATAAATAAAAACTTAATTGCCTCTGCCATCAGTTTGGGCCGAGGAGGATTATTAACCTCTCTTACCAAAACATCAATTGCAGGTTTATTAGGGCTCGACATTGACGTTAGTAAAATTAATCAAAAGCTATCCACGGAGGATTTATTATTAGCTGATAATCAAGGCTGTTTATTAGTTTCTATTAATCCAAAAAACAAATTACAATTCGAGTCAGCCATGAAAAATAACCAATTTACCTTGTTAGGTAAAGTCACCGACGATGGCAAATTAACCATTAAAAATGGCAAAATAAAATTAGCTGAAGTTGAAGTCAATAAACTTCTTAACGCTTATAAATCAGTATTTAAAAATTTTTAAAATAATGAAAAAAGTTAAAGTTTTAGTTTTTTCTGGATACGGTCTAAATTGTGAAGAGGAAACTAAATTTGCTTTTGACTTAGCCGGAGCTGAATCAGAAATTGTCCATATTAACGACTTAATTGAAGGTATTAAAAAAATTAGCGATTATCAAATATTAGCCGTTCCTGGTGGCTTTTCTTATGGCGATGATACCGGTTCTGGCAATGCTTTTGCCGGTAAACTCAAAAATCATCTCTGGCCTGATATTAAAAAATTTATTGATAATGGTGGTCTAATTATTGGTATCTGTAATGGTTTTCAAGTATTAACTCGATTAGGTTTACTACCTGCATTAAATGGGGCATATGGCACTCCTCAAGTTGAATTGTTGCACAACAAATCTCCTCGTTATCTCACCCGATGGGTCGACCTAAAAGTAGAAAATGATTCCCCATGGTTAAAGGGTTTGACTAATTTTTCTGCCGCCATTGCTCATGGCGAGGGTAGGTTTTATGCCGATTCCAAAACTTTAGCCGAAATAAAAAGAAGAAAATTAATTGCTCTCAGATATATCAAAGGTGAAGTTTGTGATTACCAAAATCTTCCAACTAACCCTAACGGTGCTATTGACGATATTGCTGGAATTACCGATGAAACCGGTAGAATTTTAGGTCTTATGCCTCATCCCGAACGGGCTATATTTTTAACTCAATCACCTTTGTGGTCTTGGTTAAAAGAAAAATCTCTTCGAGAAAACCAAAAACTCCCTCAATATAATTTAGCCCTGCAAGTCTTCAAAAACGCCATTAATTATTTTAAATAATATTTCATGAGTAATAATTGGTACGTCATTACTGGTGGGCCTTGTTCAGGCAAAACTACCACTTTAGGAGTGATAGAAAAAATGGGCTATCATGTCGAATACGAAACTGCCAGATTTTGGATTGAGCAAGAACTCAAAAAAGGAAAAACTTTGGAAGAAATGAGAAAAGACGAGTATTTATTTCAGAAAAAAATCTTGGAACTTAAAATTGAATATGAGAAAAAATTTCCCAAAGACAAATTAATTTTTATTGAAAGAGGTATTCCTGATACCACTGCTTATTATCAACAATCATGTGGCATCAAAGAAGATGATCTTTTAAAAGAATCTCTCAAGAAATGCAGTTATAAAAAAGTTTTTCTATTTGAATTATTAGATTATCAACGAGATTACGCCAGGCTTGAAAATGAACAAGAAGCTAAAATCCTTGAAAAATTATTAGAAGAAGCTTACACCAGTTTAGGGATGGAGGTTATCCGAGTCCCTAAAATGTCTGTTCAACAAAGAGTTGAATTTATCTTAAAACACCTTTAAATTAGTCTCAATTTAACTCTATGCAATAAAGTTTGATATATATTATAATTCCCTGTGACTAATAAAAAAGAATTTGACATTATTGTAGTTGGCGCCGGTCCCGCTGGGATTTTCGCCTGTTACGAAATTATCAAAAAAAACCCCAATCTTAAAATTGCTTTAATCGATAAAGGTAATCGCATTGAAAAACGTAAGAGTAACGAAATAATGTTTGGTTTTGGCGGAGCTGGTGCCTATTCCGATGGTAAATTGCATTTTACTCCCAAACTTTCTCATGAAAGAACTTTTGATATTATTGATCCCCAAGACTATGCCAAAATTCTCGAAGAAATAGACAAAATTTTTATGGATTTTGGTGTCGATGCTCCAGAATTTCCCAAAAATAAGGAAGAAGTTAGTAAATTAGTTGAAGAAGCCCAAATTCACGATATTGAATTAGTCGTTAGACGAGCCAAACATGTTGGCACTGATAAACTCAAAAAAGTTATGCAAACATTCCAAAATTATTTGGAAAAAAATGGCGTCACTTTTTTTGCTCAAACTGAAGTCACTGACTTAATTGTTCAAGACAATCAGCTCCAAGGAGTTAAAACTAGCGAAGCTGATTTATTTGCTAAAAAAGTTTTGCTGGCTCCAGGTCGAGGTATGGCCAGATGGTTCCAATTAATGTCTGATAAATACCAGATTAAATTTACCTATGATATGGTCGAAGTTGGTGTTCGGGTTGAATTTCCATCTTACATCATGCGTCGTCATGCTGAAGCCTTATATGAAGTTGTTTTTAAAGTAAGAACTAAAACCTATGATGATATCATCAGAACTTTTTGTAGTTGTCCCAATGGTGAAGTTGCCAGAGAAGATTATGCTGGTTACGTCTGTGTCAACGGCCATTCTTTTTCCGATCATGCTTCTCCTAATTCCAATTTTGCTTTTGTCTGTGAAGTTCATTTAACCGAACCTGTCGAAAATTCTCTTCTTTATGCTCGCTCTATTGCTGAACTTGCCACCACTATCGGTGGGGGAAAGCCTATTCTTCAACGTTTAGCCGATCTTAAATCTGGTCGTCGTAGTACTGTTTCTCGTCTCCGAAAATCAATGGTCGTCCCATCGCTAAAAGATGTTACCCCAGGTGATATTTCTATGGCTTTACCTCATCGAATTGTTACCGATATTTTAGAAGGTTTGTCTCAATTAGACAGTGTTATGCCGGGTATTAATTCTGGCTCCACTTTACTTTATGCTCCAGAAGTTAAATTTAGATCTACCAAAGTCAAAACTAACCCCAACATGGAAACTAATGTCAAAAATCTTTTCGTCGCTGGCGATGCCTCTGGTATGGCTGGTTCCATCACCGGAGCCGCTGCTACCGGTATGATGGCCGCCCGAGGAATGCTCAAGACTCTTAAATCAGGTGCTAGTAAAAAAAAGTAAACATTTGTTTCTTTTGATCCCCAGAATAATTTTCACTAAATTATCATTTTTATGATATTATCGGATATATTTTATGTCACTAGCTGAAAATATAAAAGTATTACCTCCAGGTGTTTTAGACCAGGTTTCGGGAGCCAAAATAGAGGCTCGTCTAATCAATTTCGCGCCTATAGGAGGGGATATATTGCCAGGTACACCAGACCAACCGATTAGATATTCTGTTTCCCGTTTAGCTCTTTCTGACAAAGATATCGAAGCCAGAAAATTTTTAGAAAAACAAATGACTTGTGCTGGCATGTCAGTAACCCAAGAAGCTTTCGCTACCATAGGTTATTACGAAGGTACTAATCCAAAACTCAAACCCGTTTTAATTGTTTCTCATCACGATTCTGTTCCTAACGGTGGAATGTATGATGGAGTTGTTGGTGTCAATGCTGGTATTGAAGTGGTGGATATTCTTAATCGTAACAAGATTAAACTTCCGCACCCAATCATAGTAATCTCTTTCACTGAAGAAGAATCATCTCGATTCAATACTGGACTTGGAGGTAGTAAAGCCTTAACCCAAGGTCTTACTGATGCTGAGTTAGAGCAAGCTGATAAAGATGGAATTTCTCAACGAGTTGCCTTAACAAATTTAGGCTTTGACCCAGAACAAACTAAATACCCCCATCCTTTATTTAGCTCAAAAAATGCTTTGGCTGCCATAGAACTTCATGTCCAACAAAATCCTAGTTTTGCCAATGATAACATTGAATTAGGAGTTATCAAGGCTATCGCTGCTCCAATCAGATACAAGATTAATATCAATAACTCAGATTCTCAACTATCGTCTCATGAGCAAGTAGATGGTGAATCTAATGCTACTTATCTTCATATAGATGTCGCTGGTAAAGCTGGTCACTCAGGAGCAACTTCAATGGAACCAGGGGCTAGAGCCGATGCCTTAGTCGTCCAATCTGAAATCTTAATTCACCTCAATGCCCTCCAAAATGCTCTTAAAAAAGAAAAAAGTGATACTCAAATTTGTATCGGAGATTTAACTTTAAATGATGACGCCTCTATCAACAAAATCCCTGGAAGTTCTCATTTAAGTTTACGAATTAACGGAACTAATACTGACGATATCAAAAAATTAACTCAAAATATCAAAGATTTTACCAATAGACGTAATCAAAATTTACATCAATCTTCACCTTCAAATTTTAATGAAGACGCTATAACCGTAACAGAAATTACTGATTCAACCGATACCTTTTATGACAATGAAACATTTATGCGTTGTTTTTCTACTGCTGCCTATTTCATTAAAGGTGTTCAATCCATTACTACTATCCATCGGAAAGAAAATAATGTTGGTACAGTCGGCACTTTTCAATTTAAAAATGGTCAAATAAAAATGGCGGTAGACCTAAGAGGTATAAACAAAACAGATCGGGACGCCGCTGCTTTAGAAATCGATAAAATAAGAAACATTTTAGTAAACAGTAAAATTGTCACAGATGGTTTAAATATCTCTTGTACTAAAGAAGAAATTGTCGGCGGTAGTGGTGACCCAACCATAATGGATTCTCGTTTAGTAAAACTTGCCCAAACAGTAATAGAAGAAAATAATATTGGTTCCTATACTACTACTTTTAGTCCAGCTGGTCATGATGCCCAAAATATCGCTCGAGCCGACATCTCTACTGTCATGTTTTTTATTCCTAGTCGCAACAATGGAGCTGCCCATAATCCAAAAGAGTATTCCACTCCAAAAGATTTAGAAAATGGCGCCAAAGCACTTCTTAGTCTCGTTCACACACTAGCCTCCAATCCAACAGACGAAATCGTTACTTAAAAAAATTATTTCATCAACATTAAACCTACCAACGCTACCAAACTTCCTATCATTTTCCTTGGTATTTCTTCTCGTTCTTTCAAAAATATTGCCGCTGCCATAAAAACAATTACTACTTTAAATGTAGTAATTGAAGATACGATGCTTAAATTTCCAACTACAAAAGTTAAGGTTACCCAAGACAAAGTTTGTAAAAATCGAAGAGTCCCAGTAACCAAAATATCTTTATTTGAATATCTACTTTTGCTTTTTGTTATCCAAGTTGCAATTCCTAAAAAAACAAATTGTGCCCAGCAACTAAGCATTGTTGCCGCAGTGAAACCGGTAATTTTTTGTAAAATCCTTCCTGCTGTTAAAGAAAACCCCAACATTATTCCACCCAAAAGCATTAATAAGAAATATTCATCAAATTTAAACTTACCTATTCGATGTTTTTTAGAAATTATTACTATTCCAATTAACAGTAATATCGTCCCAATTATTTGTTTTATTGTTAACCCTTCGTTTAGAAAAATAATCGCTAAAACTATTGTCACTGGAGTATAAATATTGCCGATAATAGCACTTACCCCTGCCTCTACGTATTTTTGTGCAGTAAATGAGGCTACATAAAATCCTGCCCCAAATACTCCACATATCAATGTCAAAAATAATAAATAAAGGGTATCTCCTTTCAAATAAAAAGGCTGAAAAACTGGAATTAATAAACTCAAAACCACCATCACTAAAGTTATCTGAAAAGCAAAACTTATTTGGCCTTTATTATCCGTATTCTTTTTTGTCGCTAACCATCTACGTTGAAGGGGGGAAGCACTCGCCGCCACAAAATAAAAAAGGTAACTCAAAAGTTGAATCATACTTAATGATACCGTTAAATAAATCACCAACCTGAATAAAGTTTCTTTTGTAACAATAAAGTATAATTCAACTTATGAAAGTCAATATTCCAATAAAAACCTTAAAAAATGGTTTTTCTATGCCAGTTTTTGGTCTAGGGACTTGGCAAATGGGAGGCAGACTTGAACGAGACTTTGAAAACAATGATGAAGCTGATATCAAAGCCATAAAAAATGCTATCAATAGTGGGGTTATTCATATTGATACTGCCGAAATGTACGCTAATGGTTATAGTGAAACTTTAGTCGGCAAGGCAATTGCCGATTATAAAAGAGAAAATTTATTTTTAGTTTCAAAAGTATCACCAATTAATTTAGATTATAAAAATGTAATTAATTCGGCTAAAGATAGTTTAAAAAGGTTAAACACTCCATATTTAGATTTATATTTAATTCATGGTCCAAATCCAGAAATTTCAATTCAAGAAACCATGAAAGCTTTAGATTTCTTAAAAGATGAAGGTCTAATTCGTAATATCGGAGTCAGTAATTTTAGTAAAGAAAGATTATCTGAAGCTCAAAAATATACCAAAAATAAAATTGTAGTTAATCAACTTCATTACAATTTAAAATTTAGAGAACCACAAAGAACAGGATTATTAGAATATTGTCAAAAAAATGATGTGATGTTGGTTGCTTGGAGACCTTTTCAAAAAGGATTATTGCTCGAAGAAAAAAATGTCTTAATGGATGAGATCTGTAAAAAATACCATAAAACTCCAGCTCAAATCGGCATAAATTGGTTAATTTCTCAAAAAAATGTAGTCACTCTTTCAAAGATGAGAAATAAAAACCATTTGATAGAAAATTTAGAGGCCTTAAACTGGCAAATGGAAAAAGAAGACATTATAAAATTAGACAAATTTTATCCCGACCAACAAGACATTTCCGACGTCTGCCCACTAATCTAAATATTTCAACGGCGAACCATTAACTTATATTAAGTTAATCAAACTACACAGTTAGAATCTATTATATAAACAATCTCGCCAATCTGATTTCATCATAACTATAATCATCGCCCAAAATTGTTTTTACCGGTGACAACTTATTATCTTTGCTTTGAATAAAAGCCGTTTTTATTCGATTAAAACGATTTAAATCTGGTTTAATTTTGTCCAAATCTAAAATACACCCTGATTCTTTTAACTTTTCTAAATGATTAATAACTGTACCAATTACACATCCTTTAATTTTGGCAATCTGTTCAATATCTAAACCATCTTCCCATAATTTCTTCGTTTGTTCATATGTTGATGGCAAAAATATTTTAGTTTGTTCTGGCTCATTTATTACTTTCAAAAAATCATTACCATATCGTTTTAACTTTTCATTTCCCACTCCACTAACTTTCAAAAATTCTTGATCATTTTTTGGCATTAAACTCACCATTTCTCTTAATGTGGCATCGCTGAATATTATGTATGGAGGCACCTTATTTTTATCCGCAATTTGTTTTCTCAGCGTTCTTAATTTTTCAAACAAATCACTTTTAGACTCTGTTCTAGTTTTTCGTTTCCAATTTCTTGTTTCTTCAATTTCAGTCAATCCCACACAACAATCACATCCCTGACATTTATTTTCTGCTTTTTCTCCAAAATATCTTAATAAATATTCTCGTCGACAACTTTTTAATTCGCAGTAATTTACCATCTCTCTCAATTTTTGGCTGGCATTTTGTCTTATTTGAAAATCGCTTATTTCTCGGATAAAAAAGTTTTGTTTGGCGCAGTCACCGTATGAATAAAACAATACACATTCGCTTTTTTCACCATCTCGACCGGCTCTGCCAGTCTCTTGATAATAACCCTCAACTGATTTTGGCAAACTGTAATGCACTATCAACCTGACGTCCGATTTATCAATTCCCATTCCAAAAGCAATTGTTGCCACAATAATTTTTACTTCATCTTTTATAAATTTATCTTGCACTTCTTTTCGCAATTCACTGGCTAGTCCGGCATGGTAGGCGAGTGCTTTGTATCCTTGATTTGATAAATTATCAGCTAAACTCTCAGTTTCCTTTCTGGAAAATCCATAAATAATAATCGAATTGTTTTTGTGCTTTTCCACCAACGCCAACAATTGTCCAAAAGTATTTTTCTTTGGCCTTACTTCATAATGTAAATTTGGTCGATTAAAACTTGAAATAAATATTTTGGCTCCGCTTATATTTAATTTCTCCACTATATCTTGTCTTACTTTTTCCGTTGCTGTTGCTGTCAATGCCATAATTGGCACAGTTGGAAAATCTCGCCTTAATATCGACAAATTTCGATAGTCTGGTCTAAAATCATGTCCCCATTCTGAAATACAATGTGCCTCATCCACTGCAATTAAACTAATTTTTATTTTCTTTAGAAATATCAAAAATTGTGACAGCACTAATCTTTCTGGTGCCACATATAACAATTTTATTTTTTCTGCAATTACTTCAGCCTGTATCCGACTAATTTCCGCTGCTGTCAATGAACTATTCAAAAACTCTGCCTTTATCCCTCCAATTTTTAATCCATCAACTTGATCTTTCATCAAAGCAATTAGTGGCGATATTACCAAAGTTATTCCTGGCAACATCATTGCCGCCAATTGAAAACAAACCGATTTTCCTCCTCCAGTGGGCATCAACACCACCGCATCTTTTCCAGCCAACACTTCCTCGATTACCTCTTCTTGCAACGGTCTAAATTCATCGTACCCAAAATACTTTTTCAAATTCTCCCTCAATTTTGTCTTTTCCATAGTTCTATTTATAAAAAATCATACAATTAGAATTTATTCCAATCTTTCATAACCAACTCTTGCCAACCACAATTTAAATGGCTCGGCATTTGGGGATGGAACTGATTCAATTAATCGCAACAAAGTTTCCATATCTGCCACATCAGTTAAATAATATTTACCGTCTGATGATTGTAATTTCAGTTGGTGACATTTTGTCACCGACTCACTTCCTTCTTCACGAAGTCTTTGAGCTAATTTATTCCAATATTTTCTAGCGTCTGTACTATCAGTTAATACTCTCACCACATCTATCACTGAAAAATACCAAAGTTCTTTATCAGCATCCCAGTGACGACGAATTTGGATGCCTTCAAAAATAGCTACAACTTTATTTTTTTGAGTATTATTCATACTATTAATATACCCGAACAAAAGACGAAGTCAATTGGTTATTATTTTTTTAATATCTCTTCGCTATCGGTTTTGAAATTACAAAATATATTCCCATTAAAAATACGTAAATTATTGAAATATACAAAATAAATTGCATTGTTTGATAACTAAAATTAATCATCAAATTTAGTGAATAAACAGTTCCAAAACTTAATATTAGTCCAAGAACAGGGTAAAAGAAGATACTATCAAAATCCATTGGTTCCCGACTATTTTTTACTACCACATTTTTACCAACTCTTTTTAATAAATTAGTTCCAAACTTTTCAAAATTATTAAGTCCGTTAATAAATAAACTTTTTCCATCATCAAAAAATACCCCAATTTCTCTAATTATATCGTTTGTCGTTCTTTTAATTTTTATTTTATTAATCTTTCTTATCAAAAACTTTTCTTTTCCTCTAATCAAAAATTCTTTTGACAAACAGGTTTTCATTTTCAAAAACTTATCAAAAAATTTCTTCAACCACCAATTCATTAAAACCAAAAATAAAGCCAACCCCACAAAAAATAAATATGAAATTAAAAATTTAAATAACATCGAAGCTAAAATCGAACCGAAAAACAAACTTACTGAAAGTGATAAAAATGCCTTTTCTCTGCGAACTATTTCTTTTTCTGAGACTTTATATCTTATCAACACAATCAATTATATATCAGTGCGGAATAGGTGAATTCAAATTACATTTTACTCATCATTTCTTTAAATTCTTCATCCGTTGCCATTTCGCCTTTTAAAATTTCACAATTCTTATCTTTCCAATATGGTTGTTGGTTCATATTCTTTCTAGTTATTTTTTCAGCCATATTTCTATCATTCCCAATTTGGCTCATAAAAAATTGAACCCCGCCTTCAAAAATTTCTTCAACTGGTTTTATACTCCCATCTGCATTCACACAATACAAACAAAAATCAGAATTTTCGTCACCATTAGCAAAATCTTCTTTCTTTTCTAATGGCATTCCGCAAGCATTACAATATTTCATAATTTATATTTATAAATAATAATTTTTTCAATTAAATCATAAGGCATTGGCTTATCTAAATCAAATTTTATAGTTCCTTTCGCAGTTTCATAATTTTCCAGATCTTTTTTAAAATATTCAATTATTTCCGGTTCAGGATAAATCCCCACGTGATTTTTAAAAGCAGCATATAAAATTTGTTTATTATCTAATCTAAAAGCCGGAGCTCCATAGCTCATTTTTTCTTCAGCATCTGGCAACAATTTTTTAACCAACTCTCTAATTTTTATCAAAATATCTTTTTGAGGTGATGGTTGTTTATCAATATACTCATTTACTTTTTTATCCATATTTATCTTTTGTTTTTCTTTATTTTCCGAACCAAAATAGGTAATATTAAAGTCAATCCATAATAAAAGTAAACCGCCGGTTTGTAATAACTCACAGGATTAAGTATTTTAATTATAAAGAGATAATCTAGTATTACCGCTAATACCAACCAACTAATTCCCAATTTTACATAATAATTAAATTTGTTACTCTTAACTTTCTTGAACAACACCAACAGAGTAATTAATGTCCCAATTGGAGCAATAATCCACCCAATCATTAAAGGTGGAACAATAAAAAATAAAATAAAGCTCAAAATATAACCAATCAACCACAAAACAAAACCCCAAATCAACGAGTCTTTTAAAAGTTGTTTATTATTTTCTGTCATTAAAATAATTTTATCAAATTATTTTAATGCTATATCTCTGCGGAGAGAGTGAGTCTGGAACCTTTCTGTCCCTATAACACCCATACTCCTATGTCTCATTCTACCAGCCTTTTGTAGCTAAATGAGACAAATGAGACACTATAAAAAAGGAGTGTCTTAAAAACACTGATATAGTTTGATATATTATATCCAACATTGAGATTTTGAGTACATAATAAACGAAAGCATACGGGCAAAAACTTCATCACTCATTTGGAAAAAAGCATGATCCTGTACATCAAGATTATGACCAGCAAAATTTCTTAAACATCCAATAATCCGAGCATTTGTTATTTCTAAGCTACTACCATTAGATAAAGCTGATGAAATTTTATTTAATAATTCATTCAAATCTGTAGAACTTGTAAATTGACCTCGAGTAGGGTTAAGTTGACCAACCTTTTGATCCAATATCTCAACCAAGGTATGCCCTCTTAATGCAGTATTTTTTCTTTTCATTTCATCCTCAAACCATAATGCTAATTCAGCCATTGATCTAATAATTTCACTTCTAGAAATTACAGTTGTGAGTTGGTTGTTTAAATCAGAAGCAAACGAATATCGGTATATAACCATATAAAAAAGTAATTTTTTGTCAGACTGTAGACTTGTTATAAATAAATTTAAATCGCTTATTGTTAATGGATTTTGGAATACATTTTGAAATTTTGAGACAATTGATCCAAATAATTTACGTGTTTGCCTCTCTTCGAATTGGGTAAAAAGTACACTATTCGCCATATCTTTCTCTGGATCTATTGACACACTAGATATATGTTTAAGGCATTCTTGATCATCTTGGTATCCATGATAAATATTGAATAAACCTTCAACAATCTTTCCTTGTGCAATTTGTGAAACACCTGTATTAGCAAGTGGAATACCTCTGTTAACTCTTTTCCCTGTAGATTTATTGAAATCTTGAATTTCATCATCTATATGTTTCCAATATTCTTCCGCTATTGGATAAAGACCTCGATTAAGTAAAAATCCACCCATTTGTTGAACTGGATGATACATTGGCTTATTTTTGTCGTCATAGCAATTAATAATAAAATCTTCTTCTTTCATTTTATTAAGATGTTGTCTCAAAACAACTCGACCAAATTCGGCAAGATAGCCAATATCTCTATGAACTCTATCAATAATATCAGCACCATTTCCTGGGGTTGTTGCTAAAAAATCATTATCAGAGTTAGTGTTATCCAATGCTTTTGATTGTATTTCTAAACTTGAAACAGCATTTTTTGAATTCTCAGATAATTTTGATATTTCTTCTTTATGTTTTTCGACTTCTTCAAGAAATTTTTCTATAGTAAACAGAATTGGTACAGTGAAAGTAATATCAAAACTACCAAGAATTCCACTTGGACTTATTGAAAATAAATATTCATTATATCCAGAGTCAGTAGTTGGTTTTTTATTAAATATAAAATAATAAGCTAGCACAGTATGTGGAATTGGATCTCTATCAGGTATCAAGTTTCTGCATCTTCTTGCAAGAAAAAGAAATTGATCTCTTAAAAGATCTGATTTTCGCAAACCTTCCTTTACCCAATTTATATATCCATCTGAGTTAAAATCATCAAAGCCGATTGCTGGTATACCAAACCTTTGTCGATATTCTCTTGTGAGAATCTGAAATTCAGGATTGCTAACTAATCTATCAAATGCAGTTTTTATGGTTTCATACATACTCTTATTGTAAATCGCTTTTCGTTTGTATGTTTATTCCTTTGAACACAATTTATATCGATATAATAATTATCTGATATTTTAAACTCCTCAATAAAGGATTTTTTAATTTTTACTTTTAACCTATTTTTGTCTTTTTCTGTTGTAGTAAAGCATAAATGGTTTTGGTCGTTAACTCCGAAAGGAAAAATTGTTAAGACTTTACAAAAGCTTCCATCAATATTACTAGTATCATCAGAGGGAATTTCAACAACATCAATATTGTATATGCTTTTAATGTAATTGTAATATTTAAGAATGATGCTTGGTGCAATATTGTCACAAAATGCTCCACGATATCTGACATTACTAGGAACCGGGAACTGATTAGGGTATCGTTCAGCTTCATCAAACTTTGAAGGGTGAGCTACATCACCGTAAGTGGATCTATCGTCCCAGCAAATTAATATTTGTTTCTGTTCATCTTCATCAATACCAATCTTTTTAGATGCTTCTTTTAGTTTTTCTTTAAAACTGTCTTTATTAGACAGAGCATTAATAATTATTTCTATCGATTTAATATGGTCTAAAGCAATTTTTTCATGATTATCTAAAATGAAATGTCCAATCGATGAATGGTAAAGATATTTTAAGGATCTTTCTAATGTTTCATCATAAAAGTTTAGAATATCTTCAAGGAATTGGGATGTATCTATGGATCTCCATTGTGTTTGTTCTGGTCTGTTTGGTAAGTAAATATGTCCGCTTTCAAGTTTGTAATCAGTTTCTTTTTCATCCTCATTTTCATCTATCGAATAAATCTTATTTACTTGATAAATATATGGTTCAAAATTTCCTTTGTTTCTACCAAATTTCTTTTTTACATCCTCCACACAAACTAATGATAAGTACCGCGCAATCCTATCTATATTTTTAATTGCTCCACCAAGTGCACTATCAGGTTTAGATTCTTCAATATTACAGACAATTACATATTCCGACTTTATTTTAATTGGATCAATGTATGGTAGTGATGTCACATAAGTTTTATGAAAAGTATTATCTTCAAACCCAGAAAAAATACTCTGAATTGGAGAAAAACACCTTCTTTCTTGCTCGTCGAAATCCATTTTTTTAATTTCACAATCAAAAAGTTTACCTTCAACAAGTGTTTCCCCGTGTATTAATGCGTATATTCTATATTTGGACATAATTAGTCTATTAAATTAATGTATTTTTTATCAGTCTCTATTAGAGGATTTAATAACAATATTTTTTTAGAATAGTTAAATCCAGACCATATCAAGCCACCAATAGGAGAATAATTATTTTCATTAATAATATGTATTGCTCCGTTTAATTGTCGATCTGCACCAATTACATTCCCACTTTTTATTGAAATATGCCATTGTTCCTTGCCTAAAAATGCTTCTTGATAATCTATTTCATCAAATCCTCCAAAGTTTGGAATGTAAACAAAATTTACATCATTTTTAGGTAATTGTGCTTCAGCTTTTTCAACTATTCTCCCGCAAATTCTTTTTTCATCATTTAAAAAGCCAGTCCAAATATCTAAATTAGCAGCATATTCAACCTTTAATTTGTTTAGATTTGTTATTTTTACAGATGCTATAGATTTACCATTCGATAAAAAATTATATAAACCTTCACCGTTTTTTCTTACGGATAAGATAAAGTCAACAAAGTCATTAATATTATTCTCACTAAAGTAAGTTATTGTACTTCCATCTTTATCTTCGGAACATAATGAAAATATATAGCTGTATTTTTTATCTTGATATATTTCAATAGCCTTTTCAATTGCAACTTTAACTTTATATCTCAAATCTAAATGAGTCCTTTGCCGTATGTCGGAGTTTTTTGCTGTTACTTCAATATTAACTATTTTTTGTAGACCTAATAAACTAACATCCATAGTTTTTGTAGAGTTAGGTAATTGTCTTTCCCATACAACTGTTATATCGTCTGAATCCTTAAACTTTTTGAAGTAATAAGCAACCGCTATTATTTCTGCCACGACCGCCGATTGGTCTATTGTACTTTCAGCTTTTATAAGTTTTTTAATTAATTTAGGGAAATATATTGACTTCTTATAACTTTTAACTATTTCTGTAGCACTTAATAAGTAAGGATAAACACTAGGATTACACAAAGAGAAAAACAGCCCATGTTGAGAATTCCTTAAAGATTTATTAGTCAATCTAGTCTCAATTTTTTCAGGTAAATTTCCACCAAAAATACTTAAATTATTTTTAACTAGATTAATTTCTTCATTTTTTGTGTAAATCATATTTTATAACGTAATTTCTTCACCATCAGATTCTTTAACTGTGGATTTTGGATAAATTTTCTTAACTTTTGGATGTGTTTTAAAAAATTCCTCGTTTTCTTTTAATAAATATATAGAACAATAATTTTGTCTTTCTAAATTTATTAAGTTTCTAGAGTGGAGTAATCCTTTCTTTTCCAATCTTTTTATTTGATTCCATTTCAAATCATAATTATATTCAATATCGAATTTTGTAAACCAAGTTTTATCATGATCATCCTCATGATCAAATAACTTTGGGATTATTCCTTCATCTATATTTTTTTTGCAGTTTGCACACCATAAAGCATCGGGTAACCACCACGTTTCTCCTGATAATGACTGTTCACGACAAATAGTGCAAGTATAAGTTTTGTCGGACACATCAAGTAAAAAACCATTTGGCTCTTGTGCTAATCTTCTTTTTCTAACATTTTCCATTCCAATATATTGTCCTTGCCATCTACCTATATCGACCCAACCATTGCCAGCATATTTAGCTAATTTTTCAGGATCAAGTTTTACCTCTTTATTTTCTTTTTTGTTGCCAAATAATTCTAATAATTCTTCTTTACTTTCATAAGCCCTAAATCTTCCAGACACAAACCCTAGTCGGTTAGATAAACTATTACTGACCAATCTCCAATTAGTCTTTTCTAAATTTTCTTTTAAGATTTTTTCTAATTCCTTAGTTTTATCAATATTTTTACTGACAGGATTTGTATCCTGAAGACTAAAAGGAACTATTATTGATCTATCAATTTCTGGTTTTCCCAAAGAAAATTTTAAATAGCCATTCTTTTTTAAAATCGGTTCTGAAAATTTTTCAAATTTGTTTACATCGAGAACATCAACTTTTGCTACAAAATCTTGTGCTGGGTCGTCATACTTTTTAATTTCAGCATCCATTACTTCACAGGCAAATTTCATAGCGTCAACAGTTTCCATTATGGATTTACCAACTTTATCAGAGCAATAATCTTCACGATATTTTTCTAAAAGTTCTTTTTCTTTCTTTTCTCTAACTTCACACTCTAATTTGAATTTTTTATGATCACTGACATGTTTATTTTTGTAGCCACACTTAGGACATGTATCAATATAAGTCGTAATATCATCTTTTCTATTAAATTTAATGTCATTTTTTAATTCACTTTTACATTTAGGGCATTTTGGTTTTTCGTAAATCCAATCACTGCCATCTTCAAGCACAGCCCTTCTTCTATTACATTTAGTGCACCCAAACATAAACCACATATAAGGTTTATCAGTATGAGAATCAGACAATTCTTTCAGAGTCATTTTCATATCACCTCCGCAATGTTGGCATTTTATATTAGTAGGAATAGGAGCGTTGTCGTATTTTTCTTGTAATTTTCTATCTCTTTCTATCCACTCGTCAATGGTTTTATATTTGTTTCTATACCTTTCTCCTTTGTGAACATTCATTGAATAGCTAGCGACTTTGTTTATTTCGAATTCAAACTCTTCATAAGTATATTTTTTAAATTCCTTATCATTTCTATGTTTCTTGAAATCATCAAAAATACTTTGATACCAATCTAAACAAAACTCGATTGTTTTTATATCATATCGATCAATATATTCTTGTTTATTTTTTAAATAAATCATTGAGAGTAAGTTAGTAACTTATTAATTCTACTATTTAATGGCACCTTTGGTGTAAAATTGATCAATTGTAAAATATATGATATATGACTCAACTACCAACCAAAAAGTGTAAAAAAGAAACAACAAAAGAAAAGTTAATCCGCTTTGAGAAAGAATTTAATAAAAAAATACAAAAAGATCCAGAATTAAAAAAACAGATTGATAGAATGAATAATTCTTTCAAAATTTTTTCTCAAAACTATAAAGATCAAGTTGATGCAATATCATTAGATAAGCAGATTATAAAAATAACAGAAGAATTAGATGCAATAGATGTTGATTCAATAGAAGAGGGATCAAGTAAAAAAAATATTGATGCCCTTAGAGAGGAAATAAACAAAAATTTTAATATTCTTAGGGAGGAATTAAAGAAAGATATTGATACTCATAAAGAGGAAACAAAAAAAATTGAAAACAAAAGCCCAATGGGGATTGAAGTTACAGAAACAGGAAATTTTTATTATAAAAATAAAAAATTATGTATTGGAACAAATAGTAACGCTGGGAAATTTTTTAAATATTCACTTGAAGATAAAAATCATTTTGTGCCAGATAGTTTTTGTATTAACGAACTAAAATCTGAGCAAATAAAAAACATTCGTAGAGATGTAAATGATAAATTCATTAAAAAAGATGGTTTGAAAGCAATCTATAAAAGAAGTGGAGATGGTACAGGATATATTTTGTTGAGTATTATTGAACTAGGGTCACTTTAAGGTCACCATCTGGTCACTTTTTTCTCTCTGTTTTTAAATCAATACAGAATAGAGAATGGTTTATATGCAAACCATTCAAAACAAGATTCAAACAACCCAAGTCAGTGTTAATGATTTAATTTCGCCTGATTACAATCCTCGTAAATGGAGTCAAGACCAAATCAAAAATCTCAAAGAGAGTATTAAACGTTTTGGATTAGTTGACCCTATAATTGTTAATTCAGCTCCTGAAAGAAAAAATATAATTATTGGTGGAAATTTTAGATTTAATATCGCCAAACAATTAGGGTTTAAAGAAGTTCCAGTTATTTATCTCAATATTCCAGACATTGAAAAGGAAAAGGAATTAAACTTGAGATTAAATCGAAATACGGGTGAGTGGGATTTTGAACTATTAAAAAACTTTGATATAGAAATACTCATGGATGTTGGTTTCGACAATAATGATTTGTCAAAAATTTGGGATGAAAACTTAGAAACTGAAGATGATGATTTTGACACTCAAAAAGAATTAGAAAAAATTAAAGAACCAAAAACTAAGGTAGGAGACATCATCCAACTTGGAAATCACTTGTTAATTTGTGGTGATAGTACTGATCCAAAAGTCATTGAAAAATTATCAAAAGAAAAGGTTGTAGATATGATTTACAGCGATCCGCCTTACAACATTTCTCTGGATTACAACAAGGGTATCGGCGGCAAAGGAAAATATGGCGGTCAAACAAATGATAGTAAAACCGAAAGTGAATATCTTGAATTTCTTCAAAAATCACTTCAAAATGGCTTATCAATTTCCAAACCAGATTGTCATGTTTTTTATTGGAATGATGAAAATCATATTGGATTAATTCAAGGTTTATTCAAAGAAATAGGAATAGAAAATAAAAGAACTTGTCTTTGGATTAAAAACGGTTTTTCTCCCACACCCAACAATGCCTTTAATAAATGTTACGAAGCTTGTATTTATGGAACCATCGGTAAACCCTATATCTCCGATTCTTTACGAAATCTTAATGAAATTATGAACAAAGAAGTCGGATCGGGCAATAGAACTATTGATGACATCCTAGATTTATTAAACATTTGGTTAGTTAAGAGATTGCCGGGTGGAGAGTATGAGCATCCAACTGAAAAAAGTCCAACACTTCATGAAAAAGCCATAAGGCGATGCACCAAAGTTGGCGACACTGTTTTAGATTTGTTTGGAGGGTCTGGTTCAACTTTAATCGCCTGTGAACAATTAAAACGAAAATGTTTAATGGTGGAATATGAACCAATTTTTTGTGACTTAATTATTTCGCGTTATACAAAATTAACAGGTAAGGAGGCTAAATATGTCAATTAAAAAAGGAGACTTAATTACACTTGGTGATCATCTTTTGTTATGTGGTGACTCGACCAATCAAGAAGAAATAGAAAAGATTTTACACGACAAAAGGGTTAGTTTAATCCTTAGTGATCCACCATATGGAGTGGCTTATGTCGAGAGTAAAAATGGTCTAAATACTGCTAAAAACATCCATAAAGAAATTGCCAATGATCAAATACAATCAGAACAATCGTATCAATCTTTTACTCAGTTATGGCTAGATGCAGTCAAACCATTTTTAAGTCCAAAAAATTCATACTACATCTTCAATTCTGACCGCATGCTTTTTGCATTAAAGAATGCTTTAGATATTTCAAACTTTAAATTTTGCCAACTTTTAATTTGGATAAAAAACCATGCCGTTATTGGTCGCTTAGATTATTTACCTCAGCACGAATTAATCGCTTATGGATGGTTTGGTACCCATAAATTTTTCAAGAGTAAAGATAAAAGTATCTTGTCTTTTCCTAAACCTCAAAAAAGTTCACTTCACCCAACTATGAAACCAATTTCATTACTTCGTCATTTAATTCTTAATAGCTCTCAAATTGGCGATTATGTTTACGACCCTTTTGGTGGTTCAGGTTCAACTTTAATTGCCTGTGAACAAATAAAAAGGAAATGTTTAATGATCGAACTCGATCCAAAATATTGTGACGTAATTGTTAATCGATATCAAAAAATAAACAAACCATGAAATCCGTAAATGAAAAACAACTATTACTAGATCAGCTTAAAAAAACTCCCATTATTCAAATTGCTTGCGAAAAGACTGGAGTCAGCCGGGCAAGCTATTATCGTTGGTGTAAAGAAAATTCAGAATTTAAAAAACAATCAGAAGAATCAATTACTCAAGGGAATCTTTTAATTAACGATTTAGCTGAATCACAACTCCTTTCAGCTATAAAAGATAAAAATATGACAGCAATAATTTTTTGGCTTAAAAATCATCATCCAGATTACACAACAAAAATACAAATTAACCCAAGTAAACAAAGCTTAAGTGAAATATTGACAGAAGAAGATGAGGAAATTCTTAAAAAAGCTCTCTCTTTTGCTGGATTGATTAAAAAAGAGGGGGATTTAAATGGAAACACTAAACAATGATTTATATACCAAAATTATTTCTGACAAGACCTTTAGAAAACAGTTAGTCAAGCAAAGTCATTATTATTTCTTCCATTTTTATTTTTCAAACTATATTTCTTATCCAACTGCTGATTTTCAAAAGGAAATTTTTCAGCTTACTGAAGACAATAGTCAAAATTTAATTGTTATAGTTGCTTTCAGGGGTTGTGCCAAATCGACAATTGTAACCTTATCAAACGTAATTTGGTCAATACTTTGTCGAGATAAAAAATTTGTTTTATTAGTTGGTCGAACTCAAGAACAAAGTCGTTTAATGTTATCAAACATTAAAAGGGAATTAGATAACAATAAATTACTCCTTTCAGATTTTGGTCCATTTGCCGAAGAATCAGACGAATGGAGGTCTAATTCTCTTGTATTTCCTCGTTTTAATGCCAGAATTACAGCCGTTTCTACAGGGGAAAGTATTAGAGGGTTAAGACATCTCCAATATCGACCTGATTTAATTATTTGTGATGATATTGAAGATATTGAGTCAACTAAAACTATTGAAGGGAGAGATAAAACACTTACTTGGTTTAAAGGAGAATTACTACCTGCTGGTGATAAAAATACAAAAGTGATTGTTATTGGGAATTTATTACATGAAGATTCATTAATAATGAGGCTCAAAAAAAGTATAAGCTTTAAAAAAACCGATGGTATTTTTAGAGCTTATCCAATAGTAAATCGAGACAATGTTATCCTTTGGCCTGGTAAATATCCCACGGCAGAGGATATTGAAAAAGAACATAAAAAAATAGCTAGCGAATCAGATTGGTTTCGGGAATATTTATTAAAAATCATTGCCAAAGACGGTCAAATTGTTGATCCAACATGGATTAAGTATTACAACCAAATTTTTGAAAACTTAGATCGTGAATTAATTGGTAATAATGAAATTATAGTTGGTGTTGATTTAGCCATTTCTAAATCCGATAAGGCTGACTACACTGCCATCGTACCAATTCGAGCCATTAGTTATGACGAATCATACTTTATCTATGTATTAACCCCGATTATTAACAAAAGGCTTAATTTTCCAGAGGCAGTTGAAACTATTAAAATAGTCTCCAGACAATTTATGGGTGGATATACTGCTAAAATTGTTATCGAAAATGTAGGCTATCAGAAAGCGATGATTGACCAGTTAAAACTTGAAGAGGGAATGGAAATAGAAGAATTCACCAATAATCGACTTAATAAGACAGAGCGATTAACTTTAGTCACTCCTCTTATTAAAAAAGGACAAATACTTTTTCCAAAGGAAGGTGCTGAAAAATTAGTTCAACAATTGATTGGATTCGAAACCGAAAAACATGATGATTTAGTTGATGCCTTCTCATCAGCAGTTTTAACTGCAATAAAAATAGTAAATATTCCGTCACTACAATTTTTAAGTTTATAAATTATTCAACGATGTCTGATAGTCGTACCTTTAAAGCTTTAGCAATTTTTTCTAATATCTCTAATGACGGTGTATTTCGACCTTGCTCAACATAACCAATATAAACTCGACTAACTCCAACTTTTTCTGATAAATCTTCTTGTGTCATTCCAACTTCACTTCGATATTTTTTAATTCTTTTACAAATAGTTTTGGTTAATTTAGCATTTTTTCTCATACCCAAAGAGTATTGAGAAACAGGTTCAAACTCTACTAAGCCTCACTTAGCAAATAGGCATGATTTAGCCTTGACTTCCTGCTAAGTTTCAGTTAGCATTGTGTCAATTAACAATTAAAAAACAAATGAAAAAATGTAAAAGCTGTCAATCAGAAATTGATGACAAAGCCAAAAAGTGTCCAAAATGTCAAGCCGACCAAAGAAATTGGTTTGCCAAACATAAAATATTAACTGGGATATTAGCCATAATATTGATTGGTGCCATTTCCAGTGCTGGTGGTAGTAAAAATACTAATACAAGTAACTCAACTTCATCTACTGTATCTAATTCAAAACAAGAACAAAAAACTTATAAAATTGGAGAAGTAATAAATACTGGGACTTTTGAGATAACTGCTGTTAGTGCCAATCAAAAAACGGTGGTTGGTGGACAATATTTAAACGAAAAAGCAAGTGAGGGAGCTACTCTTCTTGCTGTTAATTGGAAATATAAAAATATTAGCGATAAACCAGCTAGTAGCTATAGTCAACCAAGCGTCAAACTAGTTGATTCTAACGGTACTGAATATGAATGGGATCTTGGTAAATCTAGTACTTATGCTGTTGAACAAAAAATAGATAGTAAAGTAGTAAGTGATCTTAACCCTGGTATTACAGTAAACGATGCAAAGGTTTTTGAAGTTAGTAAAGAATCTTATGCAAAAAGTGGTTGGAAATTAAAATTCACCGTTAGCGGAAAAGAGTTTATGGTTGAACTTTAGAGATAGATGTATTTAACTTTAAAACCCTCTGAGAAATCGGAGGGTTTTGGGTTTAGGGCATAAACATATAGCCATACTCATCGTTTGGTCCAAAGTAGTGACCCTTGTTTAGTAGAGTATCGGCCAATTCCCAAGCTGTCATGTTTTCCGAAATTCGGTAACTGGCAACAATATCAATCGACCCATTTTTGCCAACAGATAATGCTCCTGGATTTCCTTGAGTTTTATCCTCAGTATTTTCCAAAGCATATCGTAAAGCTTTCTCGCTGCGGATGAAACCATAATAGTTGAGGTTGCTAATGATTGCATCAAGCGTAGAGCCTTTGCCGGGTCGAAAATCTACTGTCTCACTTTGTTTTTGTCTTTCTAAATCACTTTGAGTAAATCGTAGTTTCTCAACGAAATAGTCCTCAACTTTTTTAGATGAGTTCCAATTTTTTCCGGGGGCTTTAAAGTCTTCGTTGGGAATTTTGTTGAAGTTTAAATAAGCTGCCACAGAAATTCCGACAATAATTAAGATTATGACTACAAAATGTTTCTTCACTATTGGAATTATAAGCCAAAATCTGGCAATTGATATTTACAACAATCATTGTTCATTACCTGTATATGCTTCGTAACCTTCTCTCCACAAAATAACGACGAAGAATAATCCTGCGAGTGGATCTACCCACCATAAACCAAAGAAGTAATTAACTCCCAATGCGATTAGAAGGACAGCGGACATCCAGGCGCTGGCATACGACTCCATAGAATCTGATAATAAACTTTGTGAATTTAATAGTTTTCCTGTCTGGTGTTTGAGATGAGCCATTATAGGCATAACAATTATTGACAAGATGGCGATACCTATTCCTAGTAAACTCGGTTCAATTACTTCATGAAAAATAAGTTTTTTTATCGCTTCATATAATACATAGGTTCCCAAGATAAAAAAGGTGTAGGCGACTAGTTTCTGAGCTTTCCTATCTATAATATGCTCCTGCTGTTTTGATTGGCATTTGTGTTTGAATCGCCAAATCATCACTATACCTGAGAGCATTTCGATAACACTATCCAAACCAAAGCCAATTAAGGCGATACTCCCTGTAATTACACCTAATCCAATTGATATAATTTCTTCTGCAAGATGATACCCAACATTCAGGTAAGACAGCATCAGAGCTCGTTTTTGTAAGTTATTTTTCATTATTTTAAGTACCAATCTTATCTAATATTACCATTTGACAAATATAAGCGTATATTGATATATTTATGATTATGACATTAAATTCATCTCAATTGCAACTGGAAGCAAAATTATTTAAAGGATTTGGTGATCCGTCACGATTAGCAATAATCGAGTCAATCTCTAAGAAACCACTGACTGTTACTGAAATAGTTGATGCTACAGGGCTGTCTCAACCAAATGTGTCAATGCATTTAGCCTGTCTTCTTGACTGTGGATTGGTACTTAACAGAAAAGACGGCCGCAATTCGTTTTATGAGCTAGCAGGATCAGAGGTAAAAAAAGTAACAAGTTTGGCTCAAAAAATTGTCAGCCAACACTCCAAACAATTATTTGAATGTACAAGGTATTAAATATTAAAAAACATATGTGTAATACAACAGAAGAAAATAACTCAGTTGACTACAAATGGTATACCTATCCCCAAATGCGTAATGCCCTTATCTCGGGTGGAATTATTGGTATTACACTTGTACTTGCCAAGATCGGAATCTTACCTGAGTTTATCTCCATCATCATGTACGTCGTGGCAGCCGGGATTGGTGGTTTCTACTGGATGAGAGAAGGCCTTGAAGAATTTATCCATGAAAAGGAAATCGGAATCGAGATACTTATGTTTGCTGCTGCTATCGGATCCGGAATTCTAGGTTTATGGGAGGAGGCAGCACTTCTGGTTTTTATCTACGGCGCAGCTGAAGGATTGGAAGGTTATACGTTTGCCAAAACCAGAGCTTCAATTCGGAAGCTCTTAGATTTAGCGCCAAAGGAAGCTCGGGTATTACGACACGGGATAGAAACTATCATTCTCGCCACAGAACTGGAACTGAATGATATTTTCATAGTCCGCCCAAGTCAATCTATACCTACGGATGGAATAATTATTGAGGGTGAATCGTGCGTCAATGAAGCGCCAGTAACTGGAGAGTCATTGCCGGTGGAAAAACAGAAAGGGATGAAGGTTTATGCGGCCACTATTAATCAGGAAGGTTTGCTTAAAGTTAAAGTCACTGCTGTATTTGCCAATAACACGCTGTCAAAAATGGTCCATATGGTCGAAGAAGCCCAAGAAAAGAAGGGTAAGTCACAAGTATTTATTGAAAAATTTGGTAAACGCTATTCTCCAATCGTGCTGGTATCTGGATTAGCTCTCATGATTATTCCCCCGCTTTTTGGATTATCATTTCCATTTTGGGCGGAGCGAGCTATTGTCTTTTTAGTGGCCGCTGCTCCATGTGCTTTAGTTATGTCTACACCAGTCGCCATCTCTGCCGGAATTGGAGTAGCTGGTAAAAATGGTGTTCTCATTAAAGGTGGACGACACTTGGAGAATCTCGGGAAAATCAAAGTAGTTGCCTTCGACAAAACCGGTACCTTAACTTTAGGCAGACCGATAGTTACTGATATTGTGTCAATCAATGGAGATGATAAAGATATTCTGAAGTTGGCAGCCAATATTGAACAGCACTCTGAACACCCACTAGCTAAGGCGGTAGTTACAAAAGCCAAGGAATTAAATATTAAATTAAGAGAGGTGACCGATTTTAAATCACTAACTGGTGCTGGAGCGGTAGCGACAATTGATGGTAGAAAAATTAAGGTTGGCAAGGAAGAATTATTTGAAAGTATCGACCAAGGGCTCCACTCCAAATCAGATAAATTTCTTAAAGAAGGTAAAACCGTAATTTACATCGGAACTGACAAGAAAATGCTTGGCGTGATTGCCATTCGAGATGAAATCCGTCCCAATGTAGTCCAAGCCATTAAGGATTTACATACCTTGGGGGTAAAGGTGGTTATGTTAACCGGAGATAACGAAATTACAGCTCAAGCTATTGCAAAGGAGATTGGAATTCACGACGTAAAAGCAGGTCTAAAGCCTGAGGATAAGTTGACCATTATTAATGAGTTAAAGAAAAAATATTTGGGTGTCGCTATGGTAGGAGACGGAATTAATGATACTCCAGCCTTAGCAGCTGCTCATGTAGGAATAGCTATGGGTGCCGTGGGAACAGATGCTGCGATTGAAGCAGCAGATGTGGCTCTTATGGGAGATGACATTACCAAAATTGCCTACGCTATCGAATTGGGTCAAAAATCAAGATCTATAAGTCAACAAAATATTGTGTTCTCATTATTGCAATTGGCGGTGTTAATTCCATCGGCTCTGATAGGTATTATGACCATCACCATTGCTGTGGTCGTTCATGAGACCGGAGAATTACTGGCAATAGCAAATGGATTGCGGGTGGCGAAAACTAAATAATATAAGAAAGAAGAGTTGATTTAGACTAAACCAATCAACTTATCGTTATGATTTGATTTAAACAACCTCCATCCGAAAAGTGTCACCATAAATGCCTCAGTTATAACTGTTACCCAAGCTCCGGCAATCATTCCAAAACGTGGAATTAGATATACATTGAGTCCTGTATTTATTAACAAGGCTACTATTGCTATTAGTAATAAATATTTTTGATTACCCTTGGCTATTAATCTAAATCCAAGAACATGACCAAAATAGGCAAAAACTATTGCAAATGATAAGACCTTTAAAACAGGTACAGCTGCCAAATATTCTTTACCAGCTAAAAGGTTAATCATTAATGGAGCAAAAAAATATACGAGCGGTACTATTCCAAGAAGCATGAGTCCAGCTACACATAAAGTTTTTTTAGTAATATTTTTATGCTCATTTTTGGACATTGCCGGAAATACAGAAGAAACCAAAAAATATGCAGGCATAACTAAGTTGCTATATATTTTATAAGCTAGTCCATATTGAGCAACATTAATTTCTCCCCAAAAATGTCTGATTAGAGTTGCGTCAATAGCTCGATCATAAGCTGTAAAAATTAACATATATAGACCTATTGGCCAACTTTCATATAATATTTTTTTAATCAAAAGCCAATCGATTTGTTTTGTAAACTTAAAATTAAAATCAGAAAAGTGGAAACTAATTAATTTCCAACCTATACCTAAACTAATAATCCTACTAATCAAGTATCCGCTAAAAACCAAACCTAGATTCAAATATTTTCCAAAAATTAAGATAAAAATAAAAAAACCAGCAGGATAAACAATATCAATAATTGTTTTTAGGTCAAGTCTAGATCCGCTTTGAAAAATAATTTCCTCATCACCTGCAACACTGGTAAGCCAAGTCATAGATAAGGCCACTAAAGACCAAAACCTAAATCCCTCAAAACCAGGATACAAAAAAACCATTAATAATCCAAAAAAGAAAGCTACTCCTGTCATTATTTTTCTTAAAAGAGCAATATTTATCCATATTTTCTTTCTACCCTCCGCATCTTTTGCCGCCGATACTTCTCGAACTCCAATAGTACGTGTTCCAAAATCAGCTACTGAATCAACAAGTAGAAATATTGACGAGATAAAAGTTAACAAACCATAATCTCTTAATCCCAACTTCCGAGTTAACCACGCGGTTGTTCCTAAACTAATAAAGATAGTAATTATCTTGCCAAAAGTTTGAATAGAAGTATATTTGATCAACTGTTTTAACACGTATTCATTTTATCAATATTTTATCTAAAACATCGCCTAGACTTCCATAAAACTTGCGGTATCGTTCCATCATGAATAATGAAATAGATGGAAAGATACAGGAAATAGAACAAACACAATATTGTCTTTATGCTCGTAAATCAACAGAATCAGACGAGCGACAGGCTATGTCAATTGATTCTCAAATTAAGGAAATGACAACATTAGCCGAAAGAGAAAATTTATTTATCAAAGAAATTCGACAAGAAAGCCATTCGGCTAAATCATCAGGATTAAGACCAGTTTTTAATCAACTATTAATCGATATTAGAGAAGAAAAATTTGATGCCATTTTAACTTGGGCACCTGACCGATTAAGCAGAAATGCAGGAGATCTTGGAACTCTGGTAGATTTAATGGATCAAGGAAAATTAAAAACTATCCGAACTTTTTCCCAATCATTTTCTAATAACCCAAATGAAAAATTTCTTTTAATGATCTTATGCTCTCAAGCCAAGCTAGAAAATGATAACCGAGGCATCAATGTAAAAAGAGGGCTTAGAGCCAAATGTGAAGCAGGTTGGAGACCTAATATGGCACCACTTGGCTATTTAAATGTCATGAATAATAATCGAATTAGTTATGTCAAAGTAGACCCCGATCGAGCTCCTGTGGTTAAACAAATATTTAATAGAGTGGCTGAAAAGGGTCATAGTGGTAGAGTTTTAAAAAGATGGTTAGATCAGATTGGATTTACTACTAGGACTAATAAACCAATTGCTTTAAGCAAAATTTATAAACTCTTAAAGAGTCCTTTCTATTATGGAGAATTTGAATTTGACGGTAAGAAATATAAAGGAAATCATGAACCGTTAATTACTAAAGAATTATTTGATAAAGTTCAACGTCAATTAATATCTCCAGAAAGAGAGTGGAATAAGCAAGTTTTTCCTTTTAAATATTTATGTAAATGTGGTTCTTGTGGAGCATCCGTAGTAGGAGAGGAAAGATATCGAAAACTTAAATATGGTGGTTCTCGAAAACATACTTATTATCATTGCTCTAGATCAGTGGATTACGAATGTAGTGAACCCTATATCACCGAAGAAGACTTAATTAGACAACTCATGGCTCACATCGATGAATTAAAACTCAACGAAATCGAATTGGCCCATCAACTTAAACAAGACATTGATAGATTTCACCGACTAAGATCAGAAGTTTTAAATGAAGAATTTATTAGCGGTAATTTAAGAGAATTAGATTACGATGCTTTTAACCATATCGATAAGAATATGGTTAAAGAATATTTAGTTCACACTTTAAAAGTTGGATCTGCAGAAGAAAGAAAACAAGTGTTATCGGCGATTAAAACAAAATTTATACTCCACAATAAGGAATTATCTATTAAGTAAATTGACTCTTGATTAAATTAGTCAAATAACATATCATCAACCAGTGATATGTTAAAACAAAGATTAATTCCCACTATTGCTAAATTTCATCATGGTTTTTCCGACCAAACCAGGCTTTTAATTTTAGAAACATTAATTAATGGAGAGAAAACAGTCAGTCAGATAGTTAATCTGACTAAACAGTCTCAATCGAATGTTTCTAATCATTTAAAATGTCTTATTGGATGTGGTTTAGTAAAAAACAGACGTGATGGTAAAAATATTATCTATTCTATTCGAGATATTAATACTAAGAAATTATTTG
>Ga0209373_10001300_pt1 | contig 30522 bp, 15 predicted proteins | sample Higcelweek5metaG_FD_187173 | JGI IMG/M metagenome (GOLD analysis project Ga0209373, IMG submission 187173) | Freshwater pond sediment microbial communities from the University of Edinburgh, under environmental carbon perturbations - High... | ecosystem: Environmental > Aquatic > Freshwater >... | reverse complement strand
CGTCGCGCCGGGAGGCCTCGGCCCTGTCCCGCGCCAGCACGGCTTCGCCGCAGGCCTCGCTGGCGGTCTTGGCCTCCTGCTCCAAACGGGCCAGCAGTTCCGCTTCGCGGGCCTGGAGCCGCTGGTGTTCGCTGACAAGAATGTCGATCTCCCTGCCAAGCATCACAAAATTGTCTGCCCCTTCAGAAGTGTCGAGAGTCCGGGTTGCAGAGCCAGGCCCCTTGGGCAGGGCGATCTTTTCGCAAAGAGCTGTGGTATAATTACGCAATATCAGGTGGATGCGCAAAAGAACGCCCAGGGCCGCCAAAGCCAGCACACTCGCGGCCAGCCAGCCGCTGCTGACCGCAAACCTTTGCAGACTTGTAAAACTCGCGGCTCCCTGGAGCGCCTCGTCCGCACCGGCAAAAACGCAGGAAAGACCCCACAAAAGGCATATAACTAGTGATAAAAGCAGGAGATTAATGCTGTGCTGCCGGGAATCCATGATCACGAACACTCCTTGATTGAAGGCATGAGGCTAGCCATAGAGCAAAAACCCGGCCAGAATGCTTTTGCGCGCCACATGCGAAAAACATTGCAACCAGCGCGCGTTTCTTGCAAAATTAGTAGTGAACCAAGAAGACGAACTGCCATCCTGCGTCGCCACGCAGAGGTGCCGAAAGCGCACCGGAGCGGCAATGTCCGATAAAAAATCCCGGAAGATAACGTCCCGCGCTCGCAAGGTGCTGCGACGCGTCCTGCTGGCTCTTGCGTTCGTTGCGGCCCTGTGCGCGGCGGCCGCCCTGGCCATTCCCGTTGCGCTCTCGTCCGGCTGGCTGCGCGAGGTGCTGCTGGAACAAGCGTCCAAGGCCACCGGCAAGCCGGCCCGCCTGCGCTCCCTCTCCTTCCGCTGGGCGGACGGCCTGCGGCTCGAGGAGCTTCAAATCGGCCAGGGTGGCCTGGAGGATCCGGGCTTTTTGGTGCGCATCGGGACACTGCACGCGGATTTCAGCCTGCCCGCCGCCTTGCGGGGCGATGCACGGCTTTCCCTGGAACTGGACGGCCTGCGCCTGCGCGTGCCGCCCAAGGGCGCGGCAGAGCCGGAAGCCCCCCAGCCCCTTCCCCTGCCCGAAGCCCTGCGCGGCCTGTTCGAGTCCCTGCGCACCGGCCTCAACCCCACAGCCTTGAAGCTGGACGCCCACCTGCGGGTTGCCCTCTCCGACATGGCCGTGCGCCTGGACACGCTGCCTGACGCCAAGGTTCTGGAATTGCGCAACATGGCGCTCGACTTCAACGTGCCCGGCCTCAAAACCGGTCCGGCCACGCTGCACGCGGCCTTTGATCTTTACGCCGATGCCGTGCGCATGGCTCCTGTGCGCCTGGACGCCCGCATCGAGGGGCTCGCCGACGGCAACGGCCGCCTGGCCCCGGCGCTGGCCCGCCTGACGGCCAAACTCACGGCTCCGGGACTGGACCTCAGCACCTCGGGCAGCCTGGCCAAGACCCTCAAGTGCGACCTGCGCCTCGATCTGAGCGAGGCAATCGACGCAGTGCGGCCCCTGGCCGCCAGCCCCCTGCCGGAACTGGACGGCTCCCTCTCCCTGGACCTCACGCTGTCGCAGCCCGCGCAGGACCGCATCGCGGCCGGAGTCGTGCTCCACACCACCGGACTGCGCGCCACGGGCGGCCCCCTGGGCGACAAGTCCTTCGGCCCCCTGGACTTCAACCTGCTGCAAGAGGCCGAGTTGGACCTGAAGGCCGAAACCGCGCGCCTGCCCGGCAGCCTGAATCTAAAGCCGTCCAGTCAGGTGCGCTGGCTGGGCGAACTCACAGGCGTGGCCGACGGCGCGCCCCGCGCCACCCTGTCCGTGAAGCCGGTGCACGTTGCCTTTGCCGAGCTGCTTCCCGCCCTGCGCGCCTTTCTGCCCCAGGGCTTGAGCCTTGGCTCCGCAACCATGGATGCCCAGGCCGTCGATCTTTCCGTGCTCCTGGCGCGCAAGCCCGCGTCCAGGCACCACATCGAGGCGCGGGCCACCGGGCTGCTGATGACGGCCAAGGACATCGCCCGGCGCGACGTCTCCGGGACCATGAGCCTGGGCAGCGCCCTGCTGCGCCTGGATTCCGCCGCCGTAAGCCTGCCCGGCGATGCGCCCGGCCAGTTGGAGGCGAACCTGAACGCCAGCCTGGACGCCCTGCGTCTGGCGAACGCGCAGGACGGCGCCAAGACCGCTTTGAGTGTGCGCCTGCTGAGCCTGCCGCACGTTTCCGTGCGAATGGAGGCGCTCCGGCTGAACCCGGCGGCGCTGTTCGGCATCAGCGGCAAGGCGGTGCTGGAGCTGGAGGCCTTGGCCAAAGACATCGGGGCCAAGGGCAAGGCCGCGATTCCGGCCCTGAACGGGCAGACGCGCCTTCGGGCAGAGCTGCCGCCCGCCAAATCCGCCAGCCTGAACCTGGAGGCCCTGGACCTTTCCGCACCGCTGCTGCGCGTGCTTCAGCCGGGCAAGCGGCCAGTGGAGGCCCCGCTGACCCTGCACGCCCATGCGCCGGACATCCGTCTCTCCGGCCCGATGCCCCTGGCGCCGACGGTTGAAGGCATGACCCTGACCTTGGACCTGGGCCAGGCCTTGCGTTGCGCGGCCACGGGGAGCCTGACCGGCAGCGGCGGACGCGACCTGCGCACCGCCGGGCAGCTGAGCCTGGACGCCCGGAAGCTGCTGGCGCTGGCCGCACCTTTTGTCCCGCGCCAGGCCAAGGCCGCAGGCGGGCTTTCCCTGGACTGGAAGCTGGCCGCCACCCTGCCGCCAGCGCAAGCCGAAGCGCCGTTGGCATCCGCCAAACCCGGCAAGGCCCCGGCCCTTCCGGCAAAAAAGCTTTCGCAGACCATCCGGGGATTGAACTTCGTGCACGAGGCCGAGGCCGTGCTGAAGCTGGGCGACCTCAGCCTCGACTGGCCGCTGGCCCCCCAGCCGGGCCAGCCCGCCGCCGCAGAGATTTTGCGCCTGCGCGGGCTCACAACCCCCCGCCCCTTGCGCCTGTTCACGCGCGAGGGCGCGCGCGAGTCCTCCCTCACCGGATCCCTGGCCTTCGGCCCCATGGACGCCCTGCCCGGCCTGGGACGCCTGACCAAGCCCCTGCGAGGCCTCATGACCGTCAACGCGGCCCAGCAGAACGTGCGCTCCGTGCAGTTCTCCGAGGTGTTGCACCTGGACGGCCTGGAGCTGGACCAGAACCTCAGCCTGGTTTTGGACAGGCTGGACACCGTGCTGGACCGCGACGCCGACCTCTTGGCCGCCGCGCTGGAAAAGATGGACGCCACGGCCTCGTTCCAACTGGTCAGCGGGCTGCAAGGCCTGCCGCAGAACGTTTCCGCAAGGAACGGTGGCCGGGGCATCGCGGGCAAGGGCCGCCTGGAGGCCGGAGCCGAGGTCCGGCTGACCGGGGGCAAGAGCCTGATATTGTCCGCGCGATTGCTGAGCCCTGGTCTGGACCTGACCTTTGGACCGGACACGGCCATCACCGGGCTCACCAGCGATGTGCGCCTGAGCCGACGCTTCGCCCTTTCGCCCGGGCTGCGCTGCCCCGGCGAGACGGAAAGCGAATCCGCGCCCTTGTCCGAGCTGGTCTTCGAGCCGTTCCCGGCCATCAGCGCGCCGCAGCCGGGCCGTGGCGCAGAAGCCCTGGGCCAACTGCTGCGCACCGACATGGCCGCGCCCGCGGGCGGGGTCTTCGGCCTGGCCCGGCTCAAGATGAAGTCCGGCGGACTGCCGCTGGACATCCGCGACGTGCAGGCGCGCCTGGACACCAGCGGCCCAGTGCCTGGCCTGCGCTCCTTCCGCGCAGGGCTGCTCGGCGGAAACGTCCTCGGCAGCGCCATGATCCGCAAGAACGCCGGGCACTACACCCTGGACGCGGACATGGCCTTCACCGGCATCGACCCTGCGCGCCTGCTTCCGGCCAAGGCCCCCAAGGACCTGGGCAGCCAGGCCGAGACCGCAGGCCGCGTGAGCATCACGATGCCGCTGACCGCGGACTCCGAGGAGCTGCTGCAACGCCTGAACTTCCGCGCCGATATCACCAAGATAGGCCCGCGCACCCTGGAGCGCATGCTCTACGCCCTGGACCCGGACGAGTTGAACGAGACCATCGTGCAGCAGCGTCGCCTCATGGGCATCGGCTACCCGCGATTCTTGCGCGTGGCCGCGGCCTACGGCAACCTGAGCCTGTCCGGCGCGGTGGATGTGAAGGGCTTCCAGCTCGACCTCCCGCAGGTGGACCGCCTGAGCATCGCCAACCTGCCCCTGCGCAGGCAGCTCGCCAAGCCGCTGGCCTCCGTGCCCGCGCTCATCAAGGCCCTGGACGCCGCGTCCGGGTCGCAAATCTGCCGCAATCCCGCCGACGCCAAGGGAACGCTGCGTGTCGTGCAGCCCGCCACAACCCAAGGAGTACCGCAATGAAACGCCGCCTTCTCATCGCCGCCGCCTGCCTGGCCCTTTCCGGGTGCACCCTGGCCGAAGTGAAGGTCAACGTGGCCAGTGAGCGCACCTCGCTGGAGAACCAGATCCTGGGCTCGTACAACTCCCTGTCCGAGGAAACGCTGCTCGTGGCCTCGGTGCGCGGGGTGGATCCCCTGGGGCGCATCCAGACCCCGCAAAAGAAGAGCCGCGAGCAGCAGGACGCCGTTTCGGCCATGCAGGTGCTCTCGTTCCACGCCGATGACGTGGAGGCCTTCAAACGCCTGGGCTGGGTGGGCGAGGACAACCAGGGGCTGCTCAAGGCCTTCGGCATGAGCCGCGACAAGGCCCCGGAGGACTTGAAGGACTTCGCCGCGCGCTACGGCCAGAAGGAGTTCGACTCCGTGCTGGCCGAGGTCAATGCCGCGCGCGAGGCCATCATGCGCCGCGCGGTGGAAACCAACGCCTCCCTGACCCAGGCCGACATGCCCAAGGTGCGCGCCGTGTTCGCCAAACTCGCGGCGGATACGGCCCGGCCCGGCGACAAGCTTGAAACCGCCAACGGCAGCTGGACGGTGAAGCAATGAACGCGCCGACCTTGCGGGATCTTCTGGCGGGAGCGGCCCTGACGCTCTGCCTGCTGCCCGGGGCATTCGCGCCCGAGCCGTTGTTCGCCGCGCCCCCGGCGAAAACAGCCCTGGCGCCCTCCGGCGGCGACCAGACGCGGGCCTCGGCCCAGGCCATGGCCCAGGAGGCCCTGCGCCCCACGGCCAAGCGCGCCGCGCCCCGGCGCATTGACGTGAACCAGCCGCAGCAGATCACCTTTGAAACCGGCGCGGTGCAGCAGGCAGACACCACGCCCGACGGCCTGTGGCTGGCCATCACCCGGCTTTCCGGCGGCTATTCCGAGCTCTGGCTGCATTCACTGGACCCGGCGCTGACCACGCTGCCCCGGCGGCTGGCTCCGGCTCTGGCCGACAGGCTCTCCCCCGCCCTTTCGCCCGATGCCAAGCGCCTGGCCTTCGTGGGCCTGGAGGACGACATCAAGGGCGACATCTACGTGCTGGACCTGACGCGCGCCGATGCCGCGCCGCGCAAACTCACCGGCCGCGACAGCGAGGACGGCGCGCCCATTTTTTCGCCCGACGGCCGCACCTTGTACTTCCACCAGCGCCTGCCCGGCGAAACCACACGGCGCATCGCCGCCCTGGACCTGTCCGGCACGCAGCGCACCCTTCCCACGGTTATCGCCACCGGCGGCGACGCCTCCACACCGGCCCTCTCGCCCGACGGAAAACGCCTGGCCTTCGTGTCCCAGCGCCAGGGCTCCAACGCCGTGTACCTCATGGACCTGCCCGCGGGCGCGCCCGTGCGCCTCACCTCCGGCAGCGTCGACGAATCCATGCCGCGCTTCAGCCCGGATGGCCGCACAGTGCTTTTCGTCAGCGCTCCGGCAGGAGCCGAGGGCACCGAAGCCGGCGTGCTCAAGCCGGTCATCGCCCGCGCCGAAGCGACCCGCCCCGGCGGCCCGTCCCAAGCCCTCACCTCGTCGCAGATCGCGGCCCGCGCGCCGCTCGTCACCGGCGGCAGGCTCTATTTCCTCTCTGCCAGAAGCGGTCCCATGAACCTCTGGTCCCTGCCAGTGGAAGGCGAGATTCCCGACCGGCCATCCGAGGAGTTGCTGGGCCTGGCCGACACCCTGGCCAACCAGATTCCCGTGGACCGCCACCTGACCATCCTGGCCTATGGCCGCTCCGCCCAGACCGCTGGAAACGCCGCGCATTTGGCCGCCGTGGCGCTGTATTCCCAAGGCCGCCAATACGAGTCCCTCGGCCTGGGCGCCCAGGCTCTGGCCGCCCACAAGGCGGCGGCGAAGCTCGACCGGCAGCCGCATTCCGGACTGGCCCAGGTGCGCACCATCCTGCTCAAGGCCACCGCCGAGCGCAGCGCGGCCATGAACGACAGGGCTCGGCAAGCCTCGCTGCAGAACGCGCTGGACGCCCTGGGCGCGCTCGGCAAGTCCGCCCGGCCCGATGTGGCCTGCCAGGCGGGCATCGAGCAGGCCCGGCTGCTGCTGGAGCAGGGCGGCGACTCCAAGTCCCTCCTGCGGGCCATCGGCATCCTGGACGCCCAGCTGGCCTCCAGCGGGCACAGCGCGGAGCAGTCCGCCGAGGCGCTCTACCTCAAGGCCGAGACCTTCGGGCGCATCGGCCAGATCCAGACCGTGCTGCCGCTCTACGCCCAGGTCATCCGCCAATACCCGGAGGACGGTCCCTGGGCCGACATGGCCGTGTCGCGCGTGCTGGACCAGAGCCTTTCCGGCGCGGGCAAAAAGTTCGAGGACCGCGCCCAGGCCCTGTTGCTGCTGTCCGAGCAGTACCGCAGGGACCTGCCCAAGCTGTCGCTGGGCGCGCTGAACCGCCTGGGCGACGTGTATTACGCCGCCGACGAATGGGCCAAGGCCAAGGACGCCTACCGCCAGTCCATCGACTCCGCCCGCGAGACGCCGCTGGTCTCCACCCAGCTGGGCGCGGCGCGTTTGGCCCTGGCGGAGATCCTGTACCGCGAGGAACGCTTCCACCAGGCCCTGGACCTCTACGAAACCGAGATGGCCGCCCGGCCCTTCGAGGACCGGCTGTACCGCCTGGCCAAGGCAGCGCACCTGCGCAAGTCCGTGGCCGCGGGAGACTATCTGCTGCGCATCGGCGAGGTGCCTTCCGCCAGGGCCATCTTCGCCGGGCTCCTGCGCGACGACCCGGACTTCGTGCCCGCCCACCGGGGCATGATCCGCGCCAGCGCGGCCCTCAAGACCATCCCAAGCACCCTGGCGGAATACCGCCGGCAGCTTGCGCAAAAACCTGGCGACGCCACGCTGCTCTATGCCACGGGCCTGACCATGACCTACCTGGACGGCAAGGACCCGCTGCTGGTGGCCCGCAAGCTCGTCAACCAGGCCATTTTGAAGAACGGACAGGTGGAGTATTTCCACCAGACCCTGGGCTACATTGATGAAGTGCTGGAGACCGTGCACAACGAACGCGGCAGGCTCGAACCCGCGCTGGAATCCTACCAGCGCGCGCGCTTCTTGAACGCCCGCGAGCAGAACCCGGAAAACGCCGCCAACCTGGACCTGAACATCGGCAACATCCACTTCTTGCTCGGCCAGTACGCCAACGCCTTCGAGCAATACCGCACCCGCTACGAGTCCAAGGTGGCCTTTGACAACGAGGAGACGGAAATCCTGTTCTACCAGCGTTTCGGCACCTCGGCCTTCCAGGCCCGCGAGCGCGACAAGCCCATCGAGGCCTTTTCCAAGTCCCTGGAACTGGTGGAAAAGCGCATTCAGCCCAAGTACGCCTCCGAGGTCTTCGGGCGCATCAACAGGTTCGTGTTCGACCGCGTGCTGACCCCGGCCCTGGGCCGCGCCGGTGTTGCGGACACGGCCAAGACCCTGGCCACGCGCCAGTCCGAGCTGAACAACAGACTCTTCGAGGCCAGCATCAAGCCCGCCGGGCCGCCGCCCGACCCGGCCTTCGCGGCCTATGCCGCCGCCGTGCGGTCGCTGCTCTCCGAGCAGGAGCGCATCGTTTCCGAACTGCCGCCGCTGCTGCGCGAGGACCGCGACGCAAGCATGCAGACCCTGGCCGTCATGACCACCAAGGTGCGCGAGGCGTTGGGCTTCCCGCCGCGCTTCGTGCAGCTGCGCGCGGAATTGAACGACCGCCTGGGGCTGGCCTATCAGGAAGCCGGGCGCTGGCGCGAAGCGCGCGAGGCCTTTGAAAAGGCCCTGGCCATGAATACCGGCCTGGGGCTGAACCGCAACCTGGCCGCCAACCAGCGTTCCGTCTCGTACAACGCCTTCATGGAGGCCGGGCTGACCACCGGGCAGGACCGCGACCGGCTCCTCGCCCTGGCCGAGGACGGCTTCCGCCGCATCCCCGAGCTGGTGAAGCGGTACGGCGTGGCCGACAAACAGGGCGGAGGCCGCAAAAAGGGCCTCATCACCATTGATCTGGACGTGGCCCTGGACAAGACCACAGCCTCCCAGGCCGCCTATGGCTTCAGCGCCGATCAGGAACTGCGCCTGGCCGACACGTTCCTGGCGCGCATCGCCACCGAGCGTGGCCGCCCGCGCGAGGCCCTTGGACTGGTGGAACGCCAGTCCAAGACCTTTGAAAAGGGCGCGGTGGCCCCGCAGGACACCTTCGGCGCGGCGCTGCTGCTGCACCGTGCGGGCCTGCTGGAATCCTCCCTGGGACGCGAGGCCGCGGCCTTCGAGCGTTTCCGACGCTCCGCGGAGCTGGCCCTGGAGCTGGGCAATCCCCTCAGCGCCTCCCTCAACGTGGCCGACATGGCGGCGACACTGCTCATCCAGCCCGGTCAGCAGAACGCGGGCGACTTCGCCTCGCGCCTGACCACGCTGCGCCGCCTGGAGCAACGAACCGCCCAGGCCTTGCGCCGCGCCGCGCCCGGTGCGGACTCTCTTGCGGCACCGGCCTTCCACAACGTTATGGCCGCCCACGATCTGGCCCTGGCCGACCGGCTGTCTTTCAACAACGCTGATGCCGCCGCCCTGCGCATGGACGCCCTGTCCCGCGCGGGCCAACGCCTGGGCGAAGGTCTGGCGTGGTTCGCAGCCAACCCGCCCGCCGCCAACCCTTCCGCCCCTCGGCGCGCCCTGGCCCTCAACGCCGCCCTGCGCCTCAACCAGGCCGCGCTGGCCCTGCGCCTGGGCGAGGACGTCCAGCGTTCGGCAAGTCTGGAAAGCGCCTTGGTTCTGGCCGATCGCGGCCTGCTGCCAGGCGTGCGCTGGCGCGCCCTGGCCGGACTGGGGCGGCTCAAGGACGCCCTGACCGTGGTGGAGACCCCGCCCCTGGACGAGTTGTCCTGCGGGCCGGGCGAAATCACCGCAACCTTTGCGCCGCTGGTGGCCGGGCTCATCGATGCCAAGAAGGCGGAGGACGCCTACAATCTGCTGGAGCGCCTGTCGGAGCTGGAGCGCGTGGGCCGCATGAGCCGCCTGGGCGTGCCCAGCCCCGGCGCCGCCGAGCTTGGGCTGCTGCGCCGCAGCGCCCTGCGTCTGCTGGCCATTCGCGACCTTAAGGCCCGCGTGGCCGTCACCAAAGACCAGGAACGCCTGGACCTCTCCCGGCGTTTGGAGCAGGAGGAGGAAATCCTGCAACGCGACCTGGGCGCGGAGCGCGAGTTTCTGCCCGGCGTGGCGCGGCTGGGCTCGGGTCAGGCCGAGCAGAACTGGCTGACCATTCTCTTCGGCCTGTCGGCGGAGCTTTCCGCCACGGCGGACACGGCCCTTGCCGCAGGCGACACGCAGGCGGGCCTGGCCCTGCGCCGCCGCCACGCCGAACTCGCCGCACGGCTGGTCTCCCTCAAGGCAGAGGCCGCCAAAACCCTGGGCCGCCAGGACGCCCCGGGCGCAATGGGCCTGCTGCTCGCCGCGCCCGCCGAGGCCATCGAGCTTATGGAAGCCCTGCCCAAGGGAACCAGCGCCCTGCGCGTGGCCCTGCTGCCGGGCGCGCGCTGGGTCGGGCTGCGCCTGGACGCCGATTCCGTCCGCACGCAGGAGCTCGGCACCGGTCCAAGCCCGGCCATTCCGGCCCTGGCCGCTGGCGAAAAGCGCCTGCTGCTCTGCGAGGAACCCTCCGTCCTGCCCCGGGAAAACGCCCGCCAGGCCCTGGCGCTGGGCCTTTCCGGCACGCACATGAAGCGCAGCCTCGCGGCGCGCAAGCCCTTCCGCAGGAACCTGCTGTTCGTGTCCGGCGCGTTCGCCGCCCCCCAGGCCTTTGAGGCCAAGAGCGTCACGGCGGCCCAGGCCGATCTGCCCGACGCCGTGGCCCCGGCGCACACCCTGGTGGCGTTCGACGCCGCACGGGAGGCGCACACCGCGCCCAGCCGCCAGGACCAGCTGCCCGTGCGCTTTTTGGCCCTGGCCCCGGAAAAGGCGGACCCCCGCCCCCTGGCCGATCTGGCCGCGCGCATGCAGGACGTGTCCCTGGCCGTGCTGGCCAACGCGCCGCAACAGGACCTGGCCCTCACCGCGCATTTGCTCTCGCTCTATGGCGTGCCCTCGGTGCTGGCCGCACTGGCCGGGCAGGACGCTGCGGCCAACGTTTCAGGCAACACCTCGGGCAAGGGCTTTGTCGAGCCCTTCCTGGCCGCCTATGCCGAGGTCTCGGTCTCCGGCGCCAAGGATACAGCCCAGGCCGATGCGAAGACTTCCTGGGTGCTTCTGGGTGATCCGGGGCTGAACGCCCAGGAAGCCGGAGCCTTCGCCGCCACCCAGTTCGCCCGCTACGTGCGCTCTGGCCTGGAGGCCTTCAAGGCGGGCAGGAGCGCCCAGGCCTTGGGCCAGTTCGAGAACGCCCTGCGCGTGGCGCGCGCGTCCGATCCCTCGGGCCAGTTCAAAAAGCACCTGCCGGATCTGCTGGCCTATGGCCGGGAAAGCGCTTACGGGGCCGCGCAGTTCGAAAAGTCCCTGGCCTACGCCAAAGAGCTGGCGGCCCTGGCGGCCAAAACCCAGCCCGACACCCCGGCCCACGCCGAGGCCCTTCTGCGCCTGGGGCTCGTCCATGCCCGGCTGGAGCAATACCCCCAGGCCATTGCCGCCCTGGAGCAGGCCGCCGAGATGCTGGCCAACCTGGAGCTTGCGCCCAAGGAGATCGAGGCCCTTTCGAGCCTGGGCGCGGTGCTGGAAAACGCCATCCAGTACGACCGCGCCCTCAGCCGCTTCGAAGGCGCGGCCAAACTGTCCCAAAAGGCCGGCTCGCAGGAGCTGGTGGCCAAGCAGTACATGAGCATCGGGCGCATCCACGACATGCGCCTTTCGCAGTATGCCCAGGCCAAGGCCGCCTATGGAGAGGGCCTGCGCCTGTACACAGCCCTGAACCGCAAGGCCGACATGGCCCAGGCCCTGCTCGACATAGGCCGCTGCGCGCGGCTCATCGGCAACTTTCCGGAGGCCGAGACCAAGTACGCCGAGGCCCTCAAGCTCGCGGGAACGGCCAAGGACCAGGAGCGCCTGCGCCTGCGCATCATCATTGAGCAGGCCAACAACGCCTGGTACCAGGCGCGCTTTCAGCAGGCCTTCGATTTGCAGCGCCAAGTGCTCAAGAGCGCCGAGCAAAACGGCTGGGTGCTGGAGCAGGTCATCGCCCGCAACACCGCCGGCCTGTTGTGGTGGAGCCTGGGCGACCACGGCCGGGCCGTCCGTGAGCTGGACGCCGCCCTGCCGCTGGCCAAGAGCCTGCGCATCCGCAAGGACGAAGTGGCCACCACGCTGAACAACCGGGGCCTGGTGGAACGCGACATGGGCCAAAGCGAAAAGGCCCTCAAGACCTTGAACGAGGCCCTGGGCATCGACCGCGAGATCCGCTCCCGCTGGGCCATCGCCTACGACCTGCGCAACATCGCCCAGACGCATACGCGCATGGGCGACCCCAAGAAGGCCCTGCCGCTCTTGGACGAGGCGCTCGGCATCGTGGCCGCCACCGGCAACCGCATCAACCAGACCAAGATCTTGCTGGCCCTGGGCGAGGCCAACCTCTCGCTGAACAACGCGGACGCGGCGCGCGCGGCCTTCACCCAGGCCGACGGGCTTTCGCGCTCCATGGGCCTGCGCGACAGCCAGTGGCGCGCCCTGCATGGCCTGGCCCGCCTCGACATGGCGGCGAGCAAGCGCGCCGAGGCACGCGCCCTGCTGGAGCAGGCCGTGGGCATCATTGAAGGCATGCGCGCCGAACTCAAGGTGGACCAGCTCAAGGACGGCTTCATCGCCGACAAGGCCGTGGTGTACGAGGATTTGGTGACCCTGCTGGCCGACATGGGCGAGGTGGCCGAGAGCTTCCGCACGGCGGAACGCTCCCGCGCACGCAACCTGATCGATCTGCTGGGCAACAAGCGCCGCACGCCGCAACGCCAGGAAGACAAAGCGCTGTACGACCGCATCGCCAGCCTGCGCACCCAGCTCTCCGAGCAGGAGACGCTGTTGGCCCACGCCCAGGGCCAGAACGAGCGCGACATTTACGCGCGCGGCGTGAAGCGCATGCAGGACGAGTACCGCGACGTGCTGCTGGAGCTGCAAGCCAGCAGGCCGGACATTGCCAGCCTGGTCTCCGTGAACCCGCTGAACCTCTCCGAGGTGCAAAAGCTGCTGGAGCCCGGCGTGGGCTTGCTCACGTACTACGTCACAGCCAACGAGGTGCTTTGCTGGGCCGTGGACAAGGACCGCGTGGAGCTGACGCGCACCCGCCTGGGGCGCGAGACCCTGGGCAAGATGGTGCTGACCTACCGGCGCATGCTGCAGAACCTGGAGCCGGCGGAAACGCACAGCAAGGAGCTGTACGCCCTGCTGGTGGCCCCGGCGCTGCCCAAGCTCGCTGGCGTCACGAAGCTGGGCATCATCCCCCACGACGCATTGCACACCTTGTCCTTCGCCAGTTTGACCGACGGCCAGGACTACCTGCTGGACCGCTACCCGCTGTTCCAGCTGCCCAGCGCCAGCGTGTACCGCTTTACGCTGGAGCGCCGGCGGACAGAGCGCAACACGCGCGTGCTGGCCGTGGGCAACCCGGACCTGACCGACCAGTCCCTGGAACTGCCCTTTGCGGAGCGTGAGGTGGGATCGCTGTCCTGGAACTACCCAAACATGACCGCGCTGACCCGCGAGAAGGCGACCAAGTCGTGGATAGCCGCGCACATCAGCGAGTTCGGCATCATCCACCTGGCCACCCACGGCGAGTTCGACCCGGTGAACCCGTTGTTCTCGGCCCTGAAGCTGGCCGGGGGCAAGAAAGGAACCGACGGCGACCTGGAGGCGGCGGAGATCTTCGATCTCAAGATCACGGCGGACCTCATCGTGCTTTCGGCCTGCCAGACGGGCCTGGGCAAGGTCACCAGCGGCGACGAGGTGCAGGGCATGAACCAGGCCTTCCTGTATGCCGGAACCCACGCCCTCATCTCCAGCCTCTGGCGCGTCAGCGACATCTCCACGGCCATGCTCATGAAGCAGTTCTACCGCGAGTACCAGACCAGACCCAAGGCTGAGAGCCTACGCCGGGCCATGCTGCACGTGAAGACGCGCTTCCCGCATCCCGGCTACTGGAGCGCGTTCACCCTGACCGGCGACTACAGGTAGCGGACCTATGCGCACCAAAAGCCATCCTCTGCTCCTGGCCACGCTGCTGACGCTGGCCCTGTGCGCGGCCAGCCAGCCGGAACGGGCCGGCGCCGCACCGGCCACGCGGCCGGAGCCCGCGGCCTGGGTCGCCGTGGATGAGGCCCCCATGCGCTACTGGCGCTCGGCCCAGGCCGAGGTGATGTTGCGCCTGCCGCGCGGCGCGCTGGTGCTGCCGCTCAACTCCCAGGGTCCCTGGGTCAGGGTGCGCGAACCCGGCGGGCAAGAGGGCTGGCTGTACGCCAACCATTTGTCGTCCTCCCCGCCGCTGCAAGCCACGGGCGATCTGTTCGAGCCCCCGCAGGGAAGCATTATTCTGGCCGAGGCGGCAGAAACCGCGCGCAGCAACCGCTCCCAGACCGAGGCCACAACCGGGGACTGCGACGCCCTGTGGGCCGTGCTGGACATGCGCCTGACGCCGGAGGCCCTGGAAGATTTTTTGGAGCAGGGCGGCATCGGCGAATATGCGCACACGCAGCGCCGCAGCCGGGCCGAGGCGGTGCGCTTCCCCAGCTTTCACGCCGATGCGCGGGCCAACGCCGAGGCCGAACGCCAGATCGGGCTGAACTTGGCGGCGATGGTGACGCGGCGCATGGCCAAGCCGACCTTCGGCAACGTGCTGCAACGCTACGTCAACCTGGTGGGGCTGGCCGTGGCCCGCTTCGCGCCCGGTCGGCCGCCGCATTTCCGGGCCGTGGTGCTTGATCTGCCGGAGCCGGTGTCCTTCAGCCTGCCGGGCGGGGTGGTGATGGTGAGCACGGGGCTTTTGGCGGCGCTGGAAAACGAGGCCCAGCTGGCCTGCGTTCTGGCGCACGAGACCGCGCATGCAGCGCTGTCGCATCTCTGGGCCGGGGCGCTGGCCACGCAGTTCTACCGCCGGGGGGGAGTGGTGGACGCCACGGGCGTGCGCACGCAGTTGTTCACGGCCATGCTGGAGGATTTGCTGCAAACCGTCGTGGTGGCGGGCATCGACCAAAAGCTGGAGTTCGAGGCCGACCTGGCCGCGGTGCAGATGGCGTACAACGCGGGCTATGACCCGCAGCAACTGCCACGGGCCATTGAGCGCATCGAGAAAGCCGGACACGGAGAAAGCCGCGGCGGGCCGCCACGGGAGTGGTCCGCGTTGCACCCGCCGACCGCGCAGCGCCTGGAGCGGCTGCAACGGCTGCTGGTGGCACTGCCTGGCCAAAACGGCCTGGCCCTAGGCACGGAGCGCTTTCGCGCCAACAGGTAAGCAGCCCGGGCAAACAACTACGACACGCGCACGGCCTCGGTGACGGACTCGACGTTGCGGATCTTGTCCAGCACGCCGTAAAGCTGCGTCAGGTTCGTCACTTCCACCGTGAATTCCATCACCGCGTTGCCGTCCACGTTGGACTGGAAGCTGCCGGAATGGATGTTCACGTCGTCGCTGGTCAAAAGGGCCGTCACCTGGGAAAGCGCGCCCTTGAAGTTGCGGCACACAATGCGGATCTTGGCCGGATAGGGCTTGTCCTCCACCCCGTCCCAGGCCACGGAGACCATGCGCTCGCTCTCCAGGTCCTTCAGGTTCACGCAATCCGCCGCGTGGATGGTGACCCCGCGCCCGCGCGAGATGTAGCCCACGATGGGCTCGCCCGGCAGGGGGTTGCAGCAGCTGGCGAAGCGCACCAGCACGTCGTCCACGCCGCTGATCTTGATGCCCTCGCCCTTCTTGGTCTTGGCGGCTTCTTCCGCCGCCTGGGCGTTTGCGGGCACCGCTTCCGGGGCCTTGCGCTCGTCTATCAGTTTCTCGCCCGCGTGGAGCATGCCGTAGAGCTTCTGCAACACCTTGCGCGGGGTCAGCCGCGCGTAGCCCACCTGGGAGAGAAGCTCGTCCACGCTGGGGCAGGCGAACTCCTCGGCAAGCTTGAGGAAGTGCCCGTCCTTCACGGCCTTGGCAACATTGATGCCGACCTTGCGGCCTTCCTTCTCCAGCATCTCCTTGGCCAGGGTTATGCTGCGGGCGCGTTCCTCGGTGCGGATATACTGCTTGATACGCGTGCGGGCGCGCGCGGTTTTGACGAACTTCAGCCAGTCGCGGCTGGGGTTGCGGTGCGTGTCGGTGATGATTTCGATGCGGTCGCCGTTCTTGAGCGGCGTGCCCAGGGGCACCAGCCTGCCGTTGACCTTGGCCCCGGCGCAGTGGTCGCCCACCTTGGAGTGGATGGAATAGGCGAAGTCAACCGGGGTCGCGCCCTCGGGCAGCTCCTTGATGTCTCCGCGCGGGGTGAACACGTAGACCTCGTCCTGGAACAGGTCGAAGCGCAAGGAGGCCATGAACTCGCGCGGGTCCTTGAGGTCGCGTTGCCAGTCCAGAATCTGCCGCAGCCAGGTAAAGCGCTCGGCGTCGCGGTTGCTGCCCTTCTTGCCTTTCTCTTTGTACTGCCAGTGCGCGGCCACGCCATATTCGGCCACGCGGTTCATCTCCTCGGTGCGGATCTGTATCTCGATGCGCTCCCCGTCCGGCCCGATGACCGTGGTGTGGAGGCTTTGATACATGTTGGCCTTGGGGATGGAGATGTAGTCCTTGAAACGCCCTGTCACCGGCTTCCAGATGGAGTGGATGAGCCCCAGCACAGCGTAGCAGTCCTTGAGGGAGCTGACGATGATGCGGAACGCGATGAGGTCGAAGATCTGGTCCAGGCCCAGCTCCTGCTGCTGCATCTTGGAGTAGATGCTGTAGCGGTGCTTGGTGCGCCCGGCCACGCGGCCCTTGATATTGTTGTCGGTCAGCATGGCGTTGATGAAGCCGATGACCTTGTCGATGTAGTCGTTGTCCGAGGTGTGGTGGGCGGCCACGCCCTGGTCGATCTGCTCGTACACATCGGGCTTGAGGTACTTGAGGCACAAGTCCTCAAGCTCCACCTTGGTGCGGTGCAGGCCCAGGCGGTTGGCCAGCGGCGCGTATATCTCCAGAGTTTCCTGGCTGATGAGCCGCTGCTTGACCGAGTTCTGGAAGTCCAGGGTGCGCATGTTGTGCAGACGGTCGGCCAGCTTGACCATAAGCACGCGGATGTCCTCGGCCATGGCCAGGATCATCTTGCGGATGTTCTCGGCCTGGGCCACGGCCTTGGACTCGAACTGCATCTTGCTGATCTTGGTGACGCCGTCGACGATGTCGGCCACTTCCTCGCCGAAAAGCTCCTCAATCTCGTCGATGGTGGTCTTGGTGTCCTCCACGGTGTCGTGCAGCAAGCCGGCCACCACCGTGGCCTCGTCCAGGGTCATGTCGGCCAGTATGTTGGCCACGCTCATGGGGTGCGAAAGATACGGCTCGCCCGAAAGACGCGTCTGGCCCGCGTGGGCCTCCGCCGCGAAGATGTAGGCTTTCTGAATAAGCTCCAGGTCGGGCTTGTCGATGTAGCTCGCGACCTTGTCGGTAATCTCATTGATGCGGATCATTATCGTGTCAGCTCCGGACCTTGGCTAGCCTGGGGAATCCACCAGCGGATGAAATTGTGCGCAATGCCTGCGGGCGCGGGCTCAATGCCCTGCACCCGGGCGTGGACCATGGGCAGGGCCATGGGCACATACAAAAAACAGTAGGGCTGGTCCTGGTGCAGAATCTCCTGGACGCGGTCGTACAGCGGCTTGCGCTTCTGCTGGTCCAGAAGTCTGCGGCCGCGCTCCAGCAGGTCGTCGAGCTCCGGGTTCTTATAGCCCACGAAGTTGAGCCCGCCGGGCTGGGCCTTGGACGAATGCCAGACGTCGTAGAGGTCCGGGTCCTGCACGATGTTCCAGCCCAGGATGATGGCGTCGAAGCGGCCCTTGTCCACGAATTCCTTGATGAACGCGGCCCACTCCACCGTGCGGATCTCCACCTTGATACCCAGGTCCTTGAGCCGGCTCTGGATGATGATGGCCGCCTTGATGCGCGGGCTGTTGCCCTGGTTGGTCAGAACGGTGAAGGCGAAGGGCTGGCCCGTCTTGTCCACCAGCGGGCCCTCAGGGCTGCGCCGCGTCCAGCCCGCCTCGGCCAGCAGGCGCTTGGCCAGGGCCGGGTCGAACTCGTTGGCCGGAATCTTGTCGTTGAAGGCCCAGGTGCCGGGCTTGTAGGGTCCGCCGGTGGCTATGCCCAAGCCCGCCAGCACCCCGCGCACGATCTCGTCCTTGTCGATGGCGTGGTTGAGCGCCCGGCGCACGCGCACGTCCGAGAACAGGCGGCTCTTCAGGTTATAGGCCAGAAACGTGTAGCCCGAGGACACATACTTGAATTTACGGAAGTTTCCTGCCCAAGCCTGACCCTCTGTCTGGTACAGGTACTGCTGGGGCGAAAGGCTGATCTCGTCCAGGTTGCCGGACTTGAGTTCCAAAAACTGCGTGGACTGGTCCGGAATGATGCGCATGACGACTTCGTCGATGTACGGGCGGCCCTCGAAATAGTCCGGGTTGGCCGTAAGCACCAGGCGATTGCCCGCTGTCCACTCCTTGAGCATGTATGGCCCGGCCCCAATGGGCTGGCGCGAGAGCGGGGTCTTCAGCAGGTCCTGGCCCTCCAGCAGGTGCTTGGGCAAGATGGCGCTGGCCCAGGTGACCAGGGCGCGGGCAAAGGGCTTGTCGTAGCGCACCTCGAACGTGTACTCGCCGGTGCGCTTGAACTCCTTCACGGCCAGAAAGTCCTCTGCGTAGGCCGTGGGCGTCTTGGGGTCGATCATGAGCTTGTACGTGAACTCCACGTCGTGCGCGGTGAGGGGTTGGCCGTCCGTCCAGCGGATGCCCTGGCGCAGGCGGAAGCGCAGCAGCCGCCCGTCCTCCAGAATCTCGAAGGACTCCGCGGCCTGGGGCACGAGGTTGATGTTCTTGTCGTACTTGAGGGGCGCCACGTAGATCAGCTCCGAGATCTCGTGGGAGGAGGAATCGGAGGCCAGGGGCGGTATGAGGTTGCTCGGCTCGCCGATGGTGGCCTCCACTAGGCGGCCTCCGGTCACCGGCGGGCCGAGGGAGGACGCGGCGGGCGCAATGGCGGAGGCGGAAGCCGCGGGGCGCGCGGGCTCGCCCCGGTCGCAGGCGACCAGGAGCAGCAACGCGCACACAAGAAAGCGAAGTCCCACCCGCATCATCAATCCTCTTGCCAAAACGTCCATATTTGCGCATACACACAGTGAAGAGCGCCTTGCAATATCAGTATGTCCCAGACGCAATAAAAAGCCAAGCGGACCTTGCTTTTGCGTTTGCGGTGACTATAGTCCCTCGGTCCCATAGGATTTCGACCTTGAAACGCGAGAGCGTTCGCAAGAGTATCTTAAGATTACAGGAGTTTCCGAGCAAATGCCCATCGCCGACGAAAACAAGGTCCGTGAGATTCTCACCCGGTTCACCCGGGAGACCATCCCGGACTATATCATTGAAAACTCCGCCGCCATCCTTGAGGCCGACGGAGTCCAAAAGCTCGACATCCAGCAACGCGACCAGTTTCTTGATGTGGACGGGCAGGTGCAGGGCGAAGACTTTCAGATTTACACCTCGGAACTCGGCCTCAACCTGGCCGACGGCACCATCAATTCATATTGCAACTGCCCGGAATCTTTCTCCGGCGTGTGCCGCCACGTGGGCGCAACCGCGCTCAAGATGCTCAAGTCCCTTTCCAGCGCCAAGAAAAAGGCCGATCTGCCCCGCCCCCGCACAGACTGGCGGCAACCCTTCCGGGCCTTTTTCTCCACAGAGCTGGAGGCCGAGCCCGGCAAACACTATTTCGTGTTCCGTTTCTTCCCAGAGCCCGGCAGGCTGCAGGTGGCCTTTGCCCGCGCCCGCCAGAACAAGAGCGGCATCTCCGCCGTGCAGCAAGACATCACGCTGGAACAAATTATAAAAAACCCGGACTGGTGCGAGCTTTCGCCCGGCCTGCCCAAGGTGGCGGGCATGATAGCCCACTACCTGGACTACCAGGGCCACCGCGTGGAAGTGCCCGCCGGCCTGCACTCCTGGTTTTTCCGGGCCATCAAGAACGAGTACTACCTGTACCTGCGCGACACGGAGCAGCCCGTGCGCATAGAGAACAAGACCCTGCACCTGAGACTCTCGCCCCAGCTGTCCGAGGACGGCCTGGGCTTCGACATCATGCTCTCGCGCGAGGACCGGCCCCCTTTCTCCATCCGCAAAGAGGACGAGATCTTCTTTTACGGACGCATGCCCTTGTGGGTGTTCTGGAAAAACAACTTCCACCCCGTGCAGACCGGGCTTGATCCGGAGCTCATTCAGGAAATGGTGGAGCAAGGGCCGATAGTTCCCCATGCCGACATTTCCGAGTACCTGGACCGCGTGTGGACCAAGATCCCCGTGAGCGACCTCTACGGCCAGGAGGACTTCCTGGAGCGCATGGGGCCCATCTTCCAGCCCGCGGAGTTCAACCCCAAGCTGTTCCTCGACGAGGAAGGCAGCCTGCTGGTGCTCAAAATCCAGTGCGTGTACGAGACCGAGCACGGCGAGGTGACCCTGCCCGGCCCCAACCCGGACCTGCAGACCGGCAGCTACCGCTTCTCGGACAAGAGCTACCTCATCCGCCGCGCCCAGGACGAAGAGGGAGTGCTTTTCGCCGAGCTCCAGCACATGGGCTTCCAGCCCAGAAGCAACCACACCTGGTTCATGGAGCAGGAAGCGGCCATCAATTTCCTTTTGGATTTCTACCCGATGCTGGTGGAAGGCTACCGGGTTTACGGCGAACAGAACCTGACGCGCTACAAGGTGCGCCTGACCAAGCCGCAGATTGTGGCCGAGGTGAAGAGCGACGAGGAGAACAAGTGGTTCACCCTCGACCTCACCATCCAGTACGACGACCAGAAGGTGCCCATCGAGGACATCTGGCGCGCCTGGGTGCAAAAGAAACGCTACGTGCAGCTCAAAGACGGCTCCTACACCAGCCTGCCGGAATCGTGGCTGCGCCGCCTGGGCCATAAGCTCAAGGCCCTGGGCTACGACCCGGAAAAACCGCCGCAGCGGAAATTCCAGCAGTTCGAGGCCCCGGTGCTGGACAACCTGCTGGACGAGATGCCCGGCGCCCGCACCGACGCCTATTTTGTGAAGCTGCGCGAGAAGATCGGCAATTTCCAGCAAATCCGCCAGATTCCGCCCCCGCGCGGCCTGAACGCCACCCTGCGCCCGTATCAGGTCATGGGCCTCTCGTACCTGAACTTCCTGCGCGAGTATGGCTTCGGCGGCATTTTGGCCGACGAAATGGGCCTGGGCAAAACCGTGCAGACCCTGTCCTTCGTGCTCTCGCTCATCGAGCGCGGCGCCTCCGGCCCGTGCCTCATCGTGGTGCCCACCAGCGTGCTGCCCAACTGGGAGCGCGAGGCCGCGAAATTCGTTCCCAGCGTGCGCCGCCTCACCATCTACGGGGCCAAGCGCGAAGACCTGTTCCAGCACATCAAGGACTCGGACATCATCATCACCACCTATGCCCTGCTCCGCCGCGACCTGGAAGAGCTGTGCAAGTACAAGTACATGGTGGTTATTTTGGACGAGGCCCAGAACATCAAGAACCCCAACACCATCACGGCGCGCTCCGTGCGCAGGCTCGACGCCGACATGCGCCTGTGCCTTTCCGGCACGCCCATCGAAAACAATCTCTTCGAGCTTTGGAGCCTGTTCGAGTTCCTCATGCCCGGTTTCCTCGGCTCGCAGCACGCCTTTCAGCGCGGCATCGTGAAGCCCATCAAGGACGCCGATGAGGAGACGCTCAACTACCTGCGCAGCCGCGTGAAGCCCTTCATCCTGCGGCGCACCAAGAACGAGGTGGCCAAGGATCTGCCGCCCAAGATCGAGACCACGCATTACTGCGAACTGGCCGACGAGCAACGCGACCTCTATGGCGCGCTGGCCGCCAAGCTCAAGGAGCAGGTGCTGCGCGACGTGGACGAGAAGGGCCTGGCCAAGAGCCAGATGTCCATTCTGGACGCGCTGTTGAAGTTGCGCCAGATCTGCTGCCACCCGAGGCTCCTCAAGCTCGACATCCCCGGCATCAACACCAACCTGCCCTCCGGCAAGTTTGACGCCTTCAAGGATCTGGTGACGGACATCGTGGAAGGCGGGCACAAGGTGCTGGTGTTCTCGCAGTTCGTGCAAATGCTGCACATCATCCGCTCCTGGCTGCAAATCCGGGAGGTTCCCTTCGCCTACCTCGACGGTTCGAGCAAGGACCGCTTCGAGCAGGTGGACAAGTTCAACGACACGCCGGAGATTCCCATCTTCCTCATTTCGCTCAAGGCCGGCGGCACAGGTTTGAACTTGACCTCGGCCGACTACGTCATCCACTATGACCCCTGGTGGAACCCCGCGGTCGAAAACCAGGCCACGGACCGCACCCACCGCATCGGCCAGAAGCGTCAGGTGTTCGCCTACAAGATGATCTGCCAAAACACGGTGGAGGAAAAGATCCTGAAGCTCCAGGAGATGAAGAAGGACGTGGCCGAGGCCATCATCCCCGGCCAGTCGGCCTTCAAGTCCCTCACCCGGGACGACCTGGAGATGCTTTTTGAGGTCTGACCCCCGCCACAGGTTCGCCTAGCAGCATGAACACACTGACATTTCCGTTCATCCGGCTCTTCGACCGCATCCAGGCGTACGCCGAGGCCGAAGCGACCAGACGCCGCGTGGGCCAGGGACTCATCCTCTTCTTTCTGGCCTCGCTGACGCTTATTGAGCTGAACAGCCTGGCCATGCTGCCGGAGTGGCTGGCGCGGTCCGTCTCCCTGAACCGCTTCGACGCGGTGACCCAGACCTTCACCCTGGTGCTGGTGCTGGAGGTGGTGGACCTGGTGTTCTCCCTGCCGCGGTCCACCTCGCGCTCCGTGGGCAAGCAGTTCGAAATTCTGGCGCTCATCCTTCTGCGAAACGCCTTCAAGGAACTGACGCACCTGCCCGTGCCCATCGACGTGACGGGCCACACGGACGTCATCATCCGCCTGGGCCTGGACGGAGGCGGCGCGCTGGCCGTGTTCGTGCTTTTGGGCGCCTACAAATACGCCCAACGCTGCGCGCCCCGGCACTGGGCCCCGGAAATCCTCGCCAAATTCATCACCGCCAAGAAACTGGTGGCGCTCTTCGTGCTCGGCGCCTTCATCTTCATGGGCATTTACGACGCGATTCTGCTGGTGCGCGGCGAGCCCACCTTCGACATTTTCCACGACTTCTACACGCTGCTCATCTTCACCGACATTCTCATCGTGCTCATAGCCCAGCGCTACATGCCGGAATTCCACGCCATTTTCAGGAACTCCGGTTTCGCCCTGTCCACCCTGTTCATCCGCATGGCCCTCACCGCCGAGCCCGTCCACTCGGTCATCATGGGCGTGGGCGCCATGGTCTTCGCCGTGTGCCTCACCTACGCCTCCAACAGGTTCTACGCCATCACCCAGGCAGGTGCGCCATGTGCGCTTCCGGATTCTCGAAGATAGGCGGCAGCGCCAAGAAACGCCTGTACGGACCGCGCGCCGTGCTGATTTGCGGCTACACGGCGGCCGAGCAGGACGTGCTCTTGGGCATGATGGAGCGCTTCCGCTTTGCGGACCTGCCCGCGCTTTTCGCCATGGCGGCAGACGCGGACCGCGCCGTGGGCGAGATCCTGGCCTCGCCCCCCGGCCACGGACGCGGAGTGGACAGCCCTTTGCCGCGCGCCATCGTGCTTTCCGGCGTTACGGAGAAAGAGCTCTCCACCTTCATGGCGGCCTGGAAGCACCTGGAGCTGCCGCGCCAAAACTGGGCCACCCTCACCCCCATATCGCAAGCCTGGGAACTTTTTGATCTTTTGACAGAGCTCGACATGGAGCGCCTGGCCCTATCGTCAAAAGGCTGAGCCCCGCCAGACTGCTTCTTTCTGCATCGCCCCCCCGTTTCCTCCCCCCTCGCCGCCCCGGCTACGCCTTTTGCTTCTTATATCAGCACATCCACACGGTTGATGCGTTCCCCATGTTGCTTCTGTTTCAATCGCGTGCTAAGGTTTAAACCTCTCAAATTTTGACGTAAGCCCCCCCCTCACGTCTGGTCGGCACAGTTCTTTGCTTCTGGAGGCATCATGAAGCTCGGCTTACGCTCCAAACTACTCCTCCCCACCCTTTGCGCAGTCATCATCTGTATGGCCTTGGCCAGCTATTTCTCGTCACAAAAGGCCTCTGGGGAGCTTTGGGCCGAATTGCTCAACGCCTCAAAAGTCCTGGGCCAAAACCTGGCCAGCGGCGCGGGAACATTTGCCGGCAACATGCGGGGAGCGGTGATCCTTCAATCCCAGAACGAGAAGGTCAAACGGGCCCTGACCGACGGCTCTGCCGAGAGCATCAAGGAGGCGCGCCAGGCTCTCGTGGACCTGACGAAATTTGAAGAGTCCGTGCAGGGAGTAAACGTCCTCGACGCCCAGGGAGAAACCGTGGTCGGCAACGACCCGGCGGCCAAAGGCAATTTCGCGGACCGCGAGTACTTCAAGCGCGCCATCAAAGGCGAGGCCAACATCTCCGAGCCGCTCCTCAGCCGCATCACCAACAAGCCCGTGTTCATGGCGGCCGCGCCCATCAAATCCGGGGACAAGATTCTCGGCATCATTTACGCGCGCATAGATCTGGGCCGCTTCTCCGAAGGCATGGTCGACCCGGTGAAGGTCGGCCAAAGCGGCTTCGCCTACATGGCCAGCAAGGCCGGCGTGGTCTTCAGCCATCCGGACAAGAAGCAGCTGCTCAAACTCAAGCTCACCGAATTGGAATGGGGCAAGCCCCTGCTCTCCAGCGATTCCGGCATAACGAATTACGTGGAAGACGGCGTGAAGAAGACCGCCATCTTTTCCCGCGACAAGGAAACCGGCTGGCTCGCCATCATCACCGTCAGCTCGGCCGACATCGCCAAGGCCTCCAGCACCGTGCGCAACGCCAGCATGCTCTTCGGAACCCTGGGCATCGTCCTGGTCTGCCTGGCCATTGTCCTCATCCTGAATCACATGCTCAAGGCCCTGAGCAACTGTGTGGAGTTCTCCGAGGCCGTCGCCACCGGAAACCTGGAGCGCAGCCTGGAGATCGAGCGCAGCGACGAACTGGGCCGCCTTGCGCATTCGTTGCGTAAAATGGTCGGCAGTCTGCGCGAAATGATCGGCATGGCCCAGCAGAAGACCACCGAGGCCGAGAAGCAGACCGCCCTGGCGCAAGCGGCCATGGGCGAGGCCGAGGCGGCCAAGGCCGAAGCCGAAAGAGCCAAGCGCGCCGGCATGCTGGAAGCCTCGCAACAGCTTGAAAGCATCGTCGAGATCGTGACCTCGGCTTCCGAGCAGCTCTCGGCCCAAATCGAGGAATCCAGCCGCGGTGCGGAGAACCAGGCCGCCCGTGTTGGAGAAACCGCCACGGCCATGGAAGAGATGACCGCCACCGTCATCGAGGTGGCCAAGAACGCCAGCCAGGCGGCGGAAACCGCTGGCGCCGCCCGCTCCAAGGCCCAAAACGGCGCGGGCATCGTCGGCAAGGTCGTCACCAGCATGACCGACGTGCAGGCGCAGTCCGACCAGCTCAAGGCCGACATGGCCCGGCTGGGCAAGCAGGCCGAAGACATCAGCCGCATCATGACCGTCATCACCGACATCGCCGACCAGACCAACCTGCTGGCGCTCAATGCCGCCATCGAAGCCGCGCGCGCGGGTGACGCAGGACGCGGCTTCGCCGTGGTGGCCGACGAGGTGCGCAAACTGGCCGAAAAGACCATGCAGGCCACCAAGGAGGTGGGCGAGGCCATCGGCGTCATCCAGAAGAGCACGCGGCTCAACGTGGAAAACGTCGAGAAGTCCGTGCACCTCATCGAGACATCGACGGCCCTGGCGCAGGAATCCGGCACGGCTCTGGGCGAGATCGTGGACCTCGTCGATGCCGCTTCGGACCAGGTGCGCTCCATCGCCACCGCCAGCGAGGAGCAGTCCGCCGCCAGCGAGGAGATCAACCGCTCCATCGAGCAGGTGAACATCATCTCCGGCGAGACCTCCCAGGCCATGAACGAAGCCGCCAAGGCCGTGGCCGAATTGGCCGAGCAGGCCCAAGTGCTCAAGCAGCTCATCGTCAAGATGGAGCAGGAAGGGCGCGGCTAGGAATACGGCCCACACGGGCCGGGGGCATGCCGTCCCTTGGCGTGTTTCCATCCGCAAAAAACAAGAGCCCGGATCGAGCTTCGCTCGGCCCGGGCCTTTTTATTTGTGGCAAGGGTCACCTGCGGGGAACATGAAAAGAGGCGCTTAGCGGACGAGGTCGCGCTCCACGTAGTTCTGGGGCTGGTCGTGGGGATTGGCGATCTTGTGCGGGCTCCAGCTAAGCGAGGTGCGCACGCTGGGCCTCATGCCGCCGCTTTGCCGCAGCTGGGGCAAGAGCGCGCGGGTGTTGCGGTTTACCGGCACGGTCCAGCTGTGCGCGGCCATGACCTGGCCGTTGTCCAGGGCGGCGATCTTCGCGGAGATGTAAATGACCTTGTCGGCGATGAGGTACGTGCCGGAGAGCAGGCAGGGCCTGGGCTCGTTCATGGCCGCCCAGGAACGCTTTTCCGCCGCCTTGGCCTCCGGCCCGGAGAGGGCCAGGCCCTCGGGCGGCAGGCTGGGGTCGGGCACGGGCTCCGGCTTGGGTTCGGGCTTCTTGGGCAGGCCCTCGGTGATCATGAAGCTGCGCAGGGCCAGGCGCGCCGCCACCTGCTCCGACACCAGCCCGCCAAAGGGCGAGGGGTCGTTCATGTCCACACGATTGGTGAAGTTCTCCACGTAGATGGGCGAGGTCTTATTCAGCGCGGGCGAGAACAGGCCCATCATGGTGTCCGCGGCATCGTAGTTGATGTCGGTGAGCGGGGTGGAGTCTTCGGGGAACAGCTCCGCCGTGGTGGGCCGGGTGCCCAGCACGTCGTCCTTGGCGTCCACCACCGTGCGCTTGAGGGTGGAGTAATAGGTGGTGGCGCTGCTGCCGCAGCCGTAAAGCGCAAGGCTCGCCAGGAGAACCAGGGCGGCGGGGACGGATATGCTGCGAAGGTGTGCGTTCATATTTTTATGTGCTCGTCGCGCGATGGTGTGGAAACGCTGCGCTCCGGGTCTACCATGCGTATCGTACACGCCGCAATAAAACTTTATGTCGCGGCGGATGGTCCGGCCGGAACGGCGTCCAGTTCCGGCTGCGCGGCAACGGCCTCCAGCAGCCGGGCCATGTCGTTGGCCGTGCGCCCGGCCATGTCCAGCACCGCCTCGTGGCTTATCCGGTCCATGCAGTCCGGGCTGTTTTTGTTGGTCAAACAACTGATGCCGAGCAAGCGCACCCCCATATGATGCGCGGCGATGGCCTCCATAACAGTGGACATCCCTATGGCGTCTGCGCCAAGGTGCCGATAAGCTCTTGTCTCGGCAGGAGTCTCCAGGCTGGGGCCTGGAATTTGAACATAGACCCCGCGCTCCACGGGCAGGTCCAGACGTTGCGACTCGCGCCGGGCCGCGGCCAGAAGCAGCGGGCACCACACTTGGCTCATGTCCGGAAAACGCGGCCCGAAGGCCTCGATGTTCGGACCGGTGAGCGGGTTCTGCCCGGTCATGTTGATATGGTCGGTGATGAGCATGAGGGTTCCCGCCTCAAAGAGCGGGTTCAGCGCGCCGGCGGCGTTGGTCAGCACCACGGTGCGCACGCCCAGCCAGCCCAAAACGCGCACAGGCAGGCAGATTTCACGGGCGCTTAGGCCCTCGTACAAGTGGACCCTGCCGCACAAGGCCAGCACGGGGCGGCCGGCAAGACGCCCGGCGCGCAGATAGCCGCCATGGCCCGCAACTGTGGACTGGGGCAGGCCGGCAATCTGGCTGTAGGGAATGTCCACGGCGCCGGTGATGGCATCGGCCACGGGGGAAAGCCCGGACCCAAGCACGAGACCCAAGGTTCCTGCTTGAATATTTCCTAGTTTATCGAGTATGAGGGAGGCAGCATGGCTGACGGATTCTTGATAATTCACGTTTGGCCTCATTGCTTGGACGTGGAACATCTGTCCGCCTCTTATCCCAACAGGGCTACACATTACAAGCCAGGGTAGGCGCACCATATGGATTTCGCAACGCTCCTAGGACTCATCTCGGGCCTGGCTCTAGTGGTCGCCGCCATCGCCATGGGCGGCGACATGAGCCTGTTCGTGGATATGCCGTCGGTGATGATCGTCTTTGGCGGCACCTTCGGCACCATCTTCGTGGCCTTCCCCTTCGAGGAAGTGAGCCAGGCCTTCAACGCCGGGTTCAAGGCCTTTGCCTCACGCAAGGTGCAAGTGCGCGAGGTGGTCAACATCATGGTCAAGATCGCGGAGATCAGCCGCCGCGAAGGCCTCATCGCCCTCGAGCACGTGAAGACCGAGAACATGGTGCTCAAGAAGGCCTGCCAGCTCATCGCCGACAACGCCGACCCCGGCCTCATCCGCAGCACCCTGGCCATCGAGATCACCTCCATGAAACGCCGCCACAAGGTCGGCGAGGAGGTCTTCAAACGCCTGGGAAGCCTGGCCCCGTCCTTCGGCATGATCGGAACCCTCATCGGCCTGGTGCAGATGCTGGCCAACCTGGACAACCCCAAGAGCATCGGCCCGGCCATGGCCGTGGCCATCATCACCACCTTCTACGGCTCCATCCTGGCAACGGTCATCTTTCTGCCCATAGCAACCAAGCTGCGCGCGCTCACCCTTCAGGAGGAACTGCACCTGGAGGTCATCTTCGAAGGCGCCAAGTCCATTCTGGAAAACAACAACCCCATGCTCGTGTACGAGAAGCTCTCGTCCTTCCTGGCGCCCCGGGAGAGGAAGTAGGCCATGTCTGAAGAATACCAGCGCGATGATGACGAGGAAGAAAGCGACTCCCAAGAATGGTTGATGACGTTTTCCGACTTGACCATGCTTTTGCTGGTCTTTTTCATCATGCTCTTCGCCATGAGCACGCCCGACACAGCAAAGATAAGCGACACGCTGCAAGCCGTGACCAAGGCCCTGGGCGGCAAGGAAAGCAAGCTGGCCACCAGCACCATCAGCCAAGAGGAAGCCGGAGTCATTCTGGATCAGGTGCTGATGAACAAGCAAATCCAGATCGCCCAGAAAAAGGTCTTCTCCGACGTCAAATATCTTCAGACCAAGAAGGGCCTGGAGGGCCTTGTGGGCGCGAATTTCGAGGATGGCGTCATCACCATCCGCGCCCCCGGCGACGTGCTGTTCACCCGGGGCGAGGTGTCCCTTACCGACAGGGGGCGCGAGGTCATTGAGGCCATGAAGGACTTCTTCACCCAGCACCCGGACCAGACCATCAACATCCGCGGCTACACCGACGACCAGGCGCCAGCGGCGGGTTCGCGCTTCCGCGACAACTGGGAGATCTCGTCCTTGCGGGCGGTGAATGTGTTGCGTCTGCTTATGCAAATGGGCATCGAGCCCAAGCGGCTCACCTCCACGGGGCTGGCGGACCTGAATCCGCTGTTCCCCAACACCACGGAGGAGTACCGCGCCCAGAACCGCAGGGTCGAATTTGTGCTGGAAAAACGCGTTACGGGCAAGTAGTCTTGCGACGGCACCGCATTTCGGCGCGCACTGATCAGCAAGCACACGAGGGTGAGCATGGACTTTGACATCAAGATGGACGGTGACGACAAGCTGCGGCAGGCCTTCCGGACCCGCGTGCCTGGTCTGGACGTGCGTATCATCACCAAGGCCGGTCCCCAGGATTTCCCCGTGAGCGACATCAGCGCCCTGGGCTTCGCCTTCACGGACAGCCCACGCAACTACAGCCTGGGGATGGTCTTCTCCTTCGATCTGCTCCTGGGCAAGAGGCTCTTCCTGGGGAACCTGAAGGGCAAGGTCATGCGCGTGCTGGACAGGGGCATCATCGGCTGCAATTTTGAAGAAATGGAGCGCCGCCAGGAGATCAAGCTGGACAAGCTGGTGTTGGAAGTCCAGAAAAGACTCATCGCCTTGCGCAAGGCCAAGCGTGAAGCCGAATAACACCTTTTGCCCAAGGTACAAGTGACCCGTCACAAAATTCTCATCGCCAACCGCGGCGAAATCGCCATGCGCATTCTCACGGCGTGCGCCGCACTCGGGCACGAGTTCGTCTGTGTGTACACCCAGGCCGACGCGGACTCCGGCCACGTGCGCTTGGCGCGCGAACTGGGCGGGCCCGGCGGCCTCAAGCGCGTCAGATCCTACCAGGACGCCAGCGAGTTCTTCGCCGTGGCCGACGCCACCGGAGCCACCGCCGTGCACCCGGGCTACGGCTTCTTCGCCGAGGACTTCCGCTTCGCCCGCAGGGCCGCCCTGCGCGACCGGCCGCTGACCTTCATCGGCCCGTCCTGGAACGTCATCCGCGACCTGGGCGACAAGATCAACACCAAGCGCATCGCGCGGTCCCTCTCGGTGCCCACCATCCCCGGCTCGGACCGGCCCATTTTCGATGAGATGGAGGCCATGGACCTGGCCCAGGCCATCTTCGCCTTCCAGGCCGAGCAAGGCATCAGCGAAGGCTGCGTGCTGGTGAAGGCCAGCGCGGGCGGCGGCGGCATGGGCATCGAGGAAGTCTACGACATCGACACCTTCCGCTCGGTGTACCGGCGCATCCGCAACTATGCCAAGCGCAACCTGAGCGACGAAGGCGTGCTCATCGAGCAGCGCGTCTTCGACTTCAACCACCTGGAAGTGCAGGTGGTTGCCGAACGCGGCGGAAAAAACGCCGTGCATTTCGGCACGCGCAACTGCTCCGTGCAAAGCCTGGGCAGGCAGAAGCGCATCGAGGTGGCTCCCGGCTTCGACCCCTCGAGCCTGAAGTACGCCTTCGACGCCGCCGGGGTGCTGGAGGCCATCACCAGCCATTCCGTGAACATGGCGCTGGCCGTGAACTACGACAACGTGGGCACCTGGGAATGGATCGTCACCCCAAGGGCGACCCGTTCC
>Ga0209373_10001299_pt1 | contig 30546 bp, 20 predicted proteins | sample Higcelweek5metaG_FD_187173 | JGI IMG/M metagenome (GOLD analysis project Ga0209373, IMG submission 187173) | Freshwater pond sediment microbial communities from the University of Edinburgh, under environmental carbon perturbations - High... | ecosystem: Environmental > Aquatic > Freshwater >... | reverse complement strand
GGTTACAGGCGAGCCATCGAGAGCAAGCACACAACTTTTTTCGCATGGAGCCGGACAAACACGCCCTGTAAATTCAGGAAAATTATTTGTAGAATGAAGTGAATCAATGGCTTCATTCCATTTTCCTTTATAAATTAAATCTTGCCAATCGGGCATTACATTTCCTAGTGGGCACGCCCAGTGGCAAAAAGGTATTCCACAGTCCATGCAACGAGATGCTTGTAATATGCGGTCTGCGGAATTAAGGGTCTGTTCAACTTCGCCAAAATCCGAAACCCGATCGTGAACCGGACGATAACCGGCTTCTTTTCTATCTATTGTTAAAAATGCTTTTGGATTTCCCATGATTGTAAATTTTTTAATTGAATTAAATTCTTCAGATGATTTTTAATAATCGTACTCTACTTGTGCTATTTTCTTTTTAATAGCCTCCATCTTTTCATCATGAAGAACCTTTTTGTATTCAATTGGCATTACTTTAATGAACTTGTCAATGTAAGTATCCCAGTTGTCGAGAATTTTCTTAGCTAAAGGACTTGCAGTGTAGCGATAATGTGCTGCAATTAACCCTTGCAATTCGTGAGCATCTGCACTGTCTTCTATCAGCGATAACTCAACCATTTCCATATTACAGAAATAATCGAAGTTGTCTTTTTCGTTCAACACATAAGCCAAACCGCCGCTCATACCAGCAGCAAAGTTGCGGCCTACTTCTCCCAGCACAACAGTACGTCCGCCGGTCATGTATTCACAACAATGATCTCCAGCACCTTCAACAACAGCAATTGCACCACTGTTTCTAACGCAGAAACGTTCGCCTACAATTCCGTTGATATATATCTCGCCAGTTGTTGCACCATAAAGCATGGTATTTCCTGAGATGATATTATTTTCAGGAGCAAAAGTTGAGCCTTTTGGAGGAACAACAATGATTTTACCTCCCGACAAGCCTTTGCCCAAATAGTCGTTTGCTTCGCCTTCGAGCCTGAATGTCACACCTTTTGCAAGGAATGCACCAAAACTTTGACCAGCAGAACCTTGGAATGTACAGCGAATGGTATCGTGAGGTAACCCTTCATTTCCGTAATGTTTTGCAATTTCGCCCGAAAGCATTGCTCCAACTGTGCGGTCGGTGTTGCAAATTGTTCTCGACAATTCGGTTGGAACGTGAAGTTCTATCGATGGCATTGCAGCTTTAATCAATTCACGATCTTGAACATTTTCAATTTTGTGATCCTGCAATTTTACTTGTTTGATAGCATATTGCGAAGCCTCTGCAGGCAACGACAGTAGTTTCGATAAGTTAACCTTCTTGGTTTTCTCGTTAGATTCAGAAGGGACAAATTGAATTAAATCGGTACGTCCAATGATGTCATCTAATTTTTCGAATCCCATTTCGGCAAGGTGCTCGCGCACATCTTCGGCAAGGAAGTTGAAGAAGTTAACGAGGTATTCGTAACGGCCAACAAAACGCTTGCGAAGTTTTTCATCTTGAGTGGCAACACCTACTGGGCAAGTGTTGATATGGCATTTGCGCATCATAACACAACCGAGAACGATAAGTGCACTTGTAGCAAAACCATACTCTTCGGCACCCAATAAAGCTGCATGTATAATATCTTTTCCGGTTTTTAGCTGCCCATCGGCCTGTAAACGTACCTGACCTCTCAGATTGTTCATTACCAATGTTTGCTGAGTTTCGGCCAATCCTAATTCCATTGGCAGACCAGCATGTTTGATAGAACTTGAAGGACTAGCTCCAGTTCCGCCTTCGCAACCACTAATTAAAATCATGTCGGCCTTTGCTTTTGCTACACCGGCAGCAATTGTTCCAACACCACTTTCAGAAACTAATTTCACACTTACGCGAGCCTGAGGGTTCACATTCTTCAGGTCGAAAATAAGCTGAGCTAAATCCTCGATAGAATAAATGTCGTGGTGCGGTGGTGGCGAAATGAGAGAAATTCCAGGAATTGAGTGACGAGTTTTAGCAATAATCTGATCTACTTTATAACCAGGCAATTGTCCGCCTTCGCCAGGTTTTGCACCCTGCGCAATTTTGATCTGCAATTCATCGGCATTCACCAAATATTCTGTAGTTACACCAAAACGACCAGAGGCTACTTGTTTAATAGCACTGCGTCGGTTCAAACCATCTTCGCCAATTTTATATCGCAAAGGATCTTCCCCTCCTTCTCCTGTGTTGCTTTTTCCGCCTAGAATATTCATTGCAATCGACATGGCTTCGTGAGCTTCGCGGCTAATTGAGCCGTATGACATTGCGCCTGTAACGAAACGTTTAGTAATTTCTGATGCAGGTTCAACCTTGTCGATTGATATCGATTTTCCTTTTTTGAATTGCATGAAGTCGCGAAGGAAAATTGGATCGGGCTTACAGTCAACGATATTGGTGTATTCCTTAAACTTTTTGTAACTACCTAAACGAGTCGCAAGCTGAAGCGTTGAAATGGTTTCAGGGTTCCAAGCATGAGATTCTCCATTCTTGCGATAAGCGTACTGCCCTTTATTTTCGAGGCTTTTACTATCGGAGGACTCATCGAAAAACGCTTTTTTGTGAGCCGCGATTGATTCTTTTGCGATATCTTCGACACCGATTCCTTCAATTCGCGATGATGTTCCTCTGAAATATTTGTTTAAAACATCAGAAGCAATTCCAACAGCCTCAAATATTTGGGCACCGCGATAACTTCTGAGTGTTGAAATTCCCATTTTTGAAAGAACTTTCAATAATCCCTTATTGATAGACTTGATGTAGTTCTTTTCAGCGGTATGGAAATCGAGTTGAAGATCGTTCTTTTTAACTAAATCTTCTAAAACAGCAAACGACAAATAAGGGTTGACGGCTGTAGCTCCGTATCCAAAAAGTAAAGCGAAATGCATTACTTCGCGAGGCTCGGCAGTCTCTACAACAACTGCAATTTGCATCCTCTTTCTCTTCTCGATCAGATAGTGGTGAACAGCCGAAACTGCCAATAACGAAGGTATTGGAACGTGAGTTTCATCTACTCCCCTATCGCTTAATATTATATAGTGATATTCGTCGTTAACAGCTTGTTCTGCTTTGTGACAAAGTTCATCAACTGCTTTTTCTAATGCCGAAGGGCCTTCACTTGGGTCGAAAAGCATAGGAAGTGTCAATGCTTTAAATCCTTTGTAACGAAGGTTTTTCAGAATATCAAATTCTGTATTTGTTAAGATTGGACTTGACAATTTTACCATCTTACACAAATCGGGCGATGCTTCGAGCAGGTTACCATCCTGAGCTCCAATATATAGAGTCAGAGACATTACCAACTCTTCTCGTATTGGGTCGATTGGAGGGTTGGTAACTTGAGCAAACAATTGTCGGAAATAAGAAAATAACGATTGTGGTTTATTCGACAGAACGGCCAGCGGAGTATCGTTCCCCATTGAAGAAATAGGCTCCTTGCCTTCGCTTGCCATTGGTATAATTAACCTCTCGACATCTTCTTTACTGTAATCGAAGACCTTTAACTGTTTGTCGAAGTTTTCAACGCTATTTTTCACATCACGCCCCGAAGAAATGTTGTCGAGACTGATGCGGTTTTTGTTGAGCCATTCTCTGTAAGGATGAGCTTTAGCTAAGCCATCTTTTAATTCTGCGTCGTAATAAACCTCACCCTTTTCGGTGTCGACCATCAACATTTTTCCAGGTTTAAGACGGCCTTTTTCTTTTATATTAGAAGCTTCAAATGGAATAACGCCAACTTCTGAAGCTACAACAATCATATCGTCTTTAGTAATCAGATAGCGAGCCGGGCGTAATCCGTTACGGTCGAGCAATCCTCCGGCATATCGTCCGTCGGAAAACAGCAGTGTAGCTGGGCCGTCCCAAGGCTCCATCAATATACTGTGGTATTCATAGAAAGATTTTAATTCATCGGAGATGGGGTTTTTGTCATTCCAACTTTCAGGAATCAACATTGCCAATGCGTGTGGTAACGTTTTTCCGGTCATAACAAGAAACTCTAAAATATTATCGAGCGAAGCACTGTCGCTCATTCCTGGTTGTACCAATGGGAGAATTTCGTTAATGTCGCCCAATAGTTCTGATTTTAGAATGCTTTCGCGGGCTTCCATCCAATAGCGGTTACCGCGAATTGTGTTAATTTCGCCATTGTGCCCAAGCAAACGGAAAGGCTGAGCCAAATCCCAGGTAGGGAATGTATTAGTACTAAAACGAGAGTGCACTAACGCCAAACCACTTGTAAAATAAGCGTTTGTAAGGTCTGGGTAATAATTCCGGAGTTGCAATGATGTCAACATGCCTTTATACACCATTCGCCTAGTCGATAGGGTTACAATGTAAAATGCTCTTTTTTGTTTTAGCGACGATTGCAACGTAGCTTTTTCAATTTTTTTTCTGACAAGGAATAGTTTTCTTTCCAAGTCGTCTTGATTTTCGCCACCAGTGATAAAAATCTGTTTAACAAGCGGTTCGTTCGATCCTGAAGTAACACCAAGAATTTCGCTGTTTACAGGAACGTCGCGCATGGCAAGCAATGTCAATCCTTCTTTTTCGATGATTTCTTTTGTCATCTGAAGACATAGCTTGCACTCTTTCTCTTCTTTTGGGAAGAAAATAAGACCAGTACCATATTTGCCTTTTTCAGGTACGGGGATTCCTTGCAGCAAGATAAATTCGTGAGGAATTTGAACTAAAATTCCTGCACCGTCGCCCGATTCAACATCAGCACCTTCGGCACCACGGTGAACCATGTTTTCAAGAACCTGCAAGCCTTTTTCAACAATATCGTGAGTTTTGCTTCCATTTATATGAGCAAGTAAGCCAACACCACAAGCATCGTGTTCAAATTCTGAAGAGTATAAACCTTCTCCAACACTAATTCCTTTTTCTATTAAACTATCCATATTAGCAATTTTTATTCATTTTTAAAATGTAAACAAAAGAGCAGCAGTTGGATATACTGCTCTTTTGTGAAAAAAATCAAGAGCTTATCTGATAAACAAGAGCTCTCTGTATTTTGGTAAAGTCCACATTTCGTTGTCGACAATCATCTCTAATTTGTCGATGTGGTAACGAATAATGTCAAAGTGTGGAAGAACGTCGTTCTGATAAGCAATTGCCTTTGCTCTTTCATGTTCGATCTTATTAGCAACTTTACGAGCTTCAACCATCTCGTCAACTTTCGATTTAATAACACTTACATGTTCTGCAATCTCTTCAATCAATTCGCGATCCATTGCCGAAAGTTCTTTTTCTTTAGCAGCGTCGTAAACCGATTTAATTTTAAATACATTGTCGAGAAGCATTGATTGGTAGCGTGTTGCAACAGGAATAATGTGATTGATGGCCAAGTCGCCTAAGACACGCGATTCAATCTGGATTTTCTTTGTATATGTTTCCCATTTAACTTCATTACGAGCATGAAGTTCTTTTTCAGTAAAAACATTCAAGTTGGTAAACATGTTCACAGATTCTTTTGAAGTATAAGCATCAAAAATTACAGGAACACTTGTTTCGCAATCTAACCCTCTTTTTCCGGCTTCAACTTTCCATTCGTCGCTATAACCATTTCCGTCGAAACGAATTGCTTTAGATGCTTTGATGTACTCTTTGATAACATCAAAAATTGCTTTTTCCTGTGTTGCTCCAGAAGCTATTTTTGCATCTACTTCAGCCTTAAATTCAACCAATTGAGCTGCTACAGCAGTGTTCAAAGCGGTCATTGCTGAAGAACAGTTGGCCGATGAACCTACAGCGCGGAACTCAAAACGGTTTCCGGTGAAAGCAAATGGCGAAGTACGGTTTCTGTCGGTATTATCGAGGAATACTTCAGGAATATGAGAAATACCGAGGCTCAATTTTTTCTTGTCGTCAACAACAATTGCTTCTTCGCTTGTGCTGTTTTCAAGTTTATCTAAAATAGCAGTTAATTGAGTGCCAAGGAATGCCGAAATAATTGCTGGAGGTGCTTCATTGGCGCCTAAACGGTGAGCGTTCTGAGCGGTCATGATAGAAGCTTTCAACAAGGCATTGTTCTTGTAAACAGCCATTAAAATATTTACAAGGAAAGTAACAAACTGTAAGTTTTCAGTAGGTGTTTTTCCTGGAGTTAACAAACCAACGCCGGTATCGGTACCAAGCGACCAGTTGTTGTGTTTTCCTGAGCCGTTAATTCCCGAGAAAGGTTTTTCGTGCAGTAATAAACGGAATCCGTGACGACGGGCAACTCGTTTCATGATTGACATGATCAACAAGTTTTGATCTACAGAAAGGTTGCATTCACCAAAAATAGGAGCCAATTCGAACTGGTTTGGAGCCACCTCGTTGTGACGGGTTTTTAAAGGAATACCATATTTATAACCTTCAAACTCAATATCTTTCATGTATGCTGCAACACGGCTTGGGATTGCTCCAAAGTAGTGGTCTTCCAACTGCTGGTTTTTTGCCGATTCGTGTCCCATAAGGGTACGGCCAGTTAAAAGCAAGTCGGGACGGGTTGCATATAATCCTTCATCAATAAGAAAATATTCCTGCTCCCAGCCTAAGAAAGCAACAACTTTCTTAACATTCGGATCGAACATCTGACAAACAGCGGTAGAAGCTTTATCAACAGCAGCCAATGCTTTTAACAAAGGTGCTTTTAAGTCTAAAGATTCTCCGGTATAAGAAATGAAGATTGTAGGAATACAGAGAGTATCGTCAACAACAAAAGCTGGCGAAGATGGATCCCAGGCAGTGTAACCACGGGCTTCAAATGTGCTGCGTATTCCACCATTAGGGAACGAAGAAGCATCAGGTTCTTGTTGAACAAGGAGTTTTCCGGAAAAATCTTCAATGATAGATTCTCCTGGAGCGCCTTTATAATCAATAAAAGAATCGTGCTTTTCAGCGGTACCATCGGTCAATGGTTGAAACCAGTGAGTATAATGTGTAGCTCCTAACTCCATTGCCCACATTTTCATGCCAGTTGCTACGCTGTCAGCAATTTTGCGATCAAGTGTAGTTCCTTTTTCAATGGTATTATTCAACGCTTTCATAATATCCTTCGAAAGATATTTCTCCATTGTTGAATGAGTGAACACATACTTACCGTAGTAATCGGAAGTAAACTGAGCTGGTGCTGAAACTGGAAGAGCTTTCTTTCTAAAAGCTTCTTCAACTACTTTAAATCGAAGTGTTGACATAATTTCATTTTGACAAGGTTTCTAAATACGTTTTAATATCATTTTTAGCTTTTAGCTGTCGTAATGACATTTTTTTATTGTTTTAGCAAACATAGTTGATTTGTTTTTTCTTGGTTAATTCTTTTTTGATTTTTGTCAAAATTTGAAGAAATATTAATTTCAAGTTAATTCGAATTGCTATTTTTGCGACGAAATGTCAAAATATTTCGATTCGCAAGATCATTTTGCCGTGTTTTTCATCACTTTTCAGAAAATTTTAAATTTTTCAAAATGTCAACTAAATACATTTTTGTAACAGGTGGAGTTACTTCTTCTTTAGGTAAAGGAATATTGGCGGCATCGCTTGCTAAGCTTCTTCAAGCCAGGGGTTATTCGGTCACAATTCAAAAGTTAGATCCATACATTAACATTGATCCGGGCACGCTTAATCCGTATGAACATGGCGAATGCTATGTTACTGTCGATGGTGCTGAAACTGATCTTGACTTGGGTCATTATGAGCGTTTTCTAAACTCTCCAACTTCGCAGGCCAACAATGTAACTACCGGAAGAATTTACCAGTCGGTTATAAATAAAGAGCGACGTGGCGATTACCTTGGAAAAACGGTACAGATTATACCTCATATTACTGATGAGATAAAAATGAATATCAAATATCTGGGCAATAAGGGGAAATTCGATTTTGTGATTACCGAAATTGGAGGAACAGTTGGCGACATTGAATCTTTGCCTTATGTCGAAGCTGTTCGTCAATTAAAATGGGAAATGGGAAAATCAGCAATGGCCATCCACCTTACTCTTGTGCCTTTTCTTAATGCTTCGGGCGAGTTAAAGACTAAACCCACCCAACATTCGGTGAAATTGTTGCTCGAAAATGGGGTTCAACCCGATATTTTGGTACTTAGAACAGAACACGACCTTAGCACTTCGTTGAAAGAAAAAGTGGCACTCTTTTGCAATGTTGAAAAAGATGCCGTTGTTCAATCTATCGATGTACCAACAATTTACGAGGTTCCACTAAAAATGAAAGAGGAAAATCTTGATCGTATTGTTTTGCGAAAATTTGGATTGCCTATTGATAAGGAACCTGCACTCGACGACTGGAACATCTTTCTGAACAAGCTTAAAAATCCAAAAAATACAGTTGAGATTGGTTTAGTTGGCAAATATGTTGAATTGCACGATGCCTATAAATCAATTGTTGAATCGTTTATTCATGCAGGTGCTATTAACGAATGTAAAGTCAATATCCATTGGATACATTCGGAAGAGTTAAATCGGAAAAATACAGCTGAAACATTAAAAGGTTTGAATGGGATCCTTGTCGCACCCGGCTTTGGTCATCGTGGTATTGATGGAAAAATTGAAGCAGTTCGATATGCCCGCGAAAACAAGATTCCTTTTCTTGGAATTTGCCTCGGAATGCAAATAGCTGTAATTGAATTTGCGCGCAACGTGTTGGGAATGCAGGGTGCCGACTCAACCGAAATGAACGACAACACCAAATATCCTGTTATCGACTTGATGGAAGGACAAAAAGGGATAACCAACATGGGCGGCACAATGCGTTTGGGTTCTTATGCCTGTGAAGTGAAAAAAGGTTCAAAGCTTTTCGATGCTTATCAAAGTGAATTAATTCATGAAAGACACCGTCACCGCTACGAATTCAATGATAAATACTTGAATAGTTTCATTGAAAAAGGGTTAAAACCTGTGGGCTTCAACCCCGATACTCATTTGGTTGAAGCTATGGAACTCGACAATCATCCTTGGTTTGTAGGAGTCCAATATCACCCCGAATATAGTAGTACTGTACTAAATCCCAGCCCTTTGTTTGTTGCATTTGTAAAAGCATGTTTAGAAGGATCGATAAAATAAAAGTTCGGAGGCTGATTATTGTATGAAATTTCGTTTTAGTTGAGACATTATTTAAGTAGCTATGATATCGATATTTATCATTTTTGCATTATTAGTGGTAGTTGAATTTGCGCTCATACTTTTCTTGAGGAGCAAAACACGAAAGAATGATATAGAGGCAAATAGCAAATTAGGAGAATTAAGATCTCAGCTTTCGGCTTCACAAAACGATCTTTCACGATTAAAATTATTGTTACAGGAATCGGAAGTGTTGGCTAATATTGTTCGCCAAAGCCCAAACGCAATAATGTTAATGAATAAAGACGGTGAAATTAAATGGATTAACCGCGGATTCGAGGAGATGTATGAATATAATTTCCTCGAATTTACAAGTGCGTTGGGTAAAAATTATCGCCAAACATCTTTTAGTCCCGATGTTCCTTATCGCTTAGAATATATTGAACGCTCAGGACAACCATTTCGATATGAAGCCCTTAATATTACAAAAACGGGGAAAGAACTTTGGACACAAACAGCCCTAGTTCCTATTTTAGATAAGAACGGAAATATGTCGAATATGGCAACAATAGATGCCGATATTCACACCCGTGTTGCTAAAAGCGATAAGCTTATTCTCGAGATGGAACAGCTCAACAGCAAAATCGATCATCTTACCATTCAGTTTAAGCACCTCGAAACCAATTTTACCAATTTGGTTGGAAGCATAAATGAGTTTTTTGAACTAATTGAGCATACCGACCACATTCTTCATTTTATTAAGAATATTTCGGACGAAACCCGTATACTTGGGTTTAATGCATCGATTGAAGCTGGCCGCGCAGGGGTTTATGGCACTGGCTTTAGGGTGATTACAAACAAGATTGTAGACATTTCGAGCAACACAATTAAGAGCGTTCGTGAAATTGGCGACATAGTTTATTCCATCAAGGAAAAACAAAATGAACTGATTTTGCAGAAAGACGACTCTGAAACTCAAATGAGCGATTATCACAAACTAATTTCTGCACTTAAAAAAGATGTTGCCGAAATAAAAAATTCAATAGAAGAGTTTAAAACACTAGCTTAATCAACAACATACATTTTTATTGCTTTCGACAAACATTAAAATTCAATTCTTTTCACATATTGATAATTAAGAAACATTTATTAGTGTTCTTCTTTGCCTAATTGAATAAAAGAAAGAAACTAACATAGAAGATCAATTTTAGAAGATTAAAGAATTGGCACGATGTTGATAAAATGATCATATTTATTTACTTTTGAAGAATTGTGAAAGATAAATTGATTCATTACAACTAAAAAAATAGCATAATGTCAGTAAAACACGACCTTGACGATATTGATCTGAAAATTTTAGAGATTATTTCAAAAAACGCAAGAATGCCCTTTAAAGATGTTGCCGACGAGTGTGGCATTTCTAGGGCAGCGGTTCACCAACGTGTAAACCGCATGGTTGAAACGAATGTAATTGTTGGATCTGGATATCAAATTGATCCTAAAAAGGTCGATTTTCACACCTGCACATATATAGGTATTTTTCTCGACAAAGGAGGTATATATGAATCGGTTGCAGAAAAACTAAGCAATATTCCCGAGGTTGTTGAATGCCATTATACAACTGGTCGTTATGCAATCTTTGCTAAAGTATACGCTCGTAACAATGAACACCTCAAAGAAATTCTTAGTTTACATATACAGAAAATTCCGGGTGTAACCAGTACCGAAACTTTTATTTCGCTCGAAGAATCGTTTAAACGCGAAGTGCCAATTTTTAGATAAAAATTGGCATTACAGTCGTTGTTTTACGACTTCGAACATTAATATTCCAGCTGCTACCGAAACATTAAGCGATTCGATTCTTCCATTTAGTGGTATTTTTACCAATTCGTCGGCTATTCTGATAAATTCGGGCGAAATACCTTTATCTTCCGACCCCATAATAATTGTGCACGGAACGGTGTAGTCCGATTTGAAGTAATTATCTCGTGCTTTTTCGGTTGCCGCAAAAAGCCTGATGCCATTCTGCTGAAGGTTTATCAATGTTTTCTCCGGATTTTTTACTTTGCAGATTGGGACAATATGTAATGCTCCTGCTGAAGTTTTTACGGCATCGCCATTGATTTGTGCTGAACCTTTCTCTGGTATAATAATTCCATGTACCCCAGCACATTCGGCACTTCTCACAATTGCACCAAAATTCCTCACATCGGTTATCTGATCAAGATAAATGAAAAATGGAGTGTATCCTTTTTCATAAGTGCGGGCAATTATTTCGTCAAGATCGTAAAACGGAACTGGAGAAATAAATGCAATAACCCCTTGATGGTTTTTAAATGTTACGCGGTTGAGTTTCTCTTCCGGAACAATTTGGTAATTCAGCTGATGATCGTGAATCAATTCGTTCAACTCAAGAAAAAGCTCACCAGTCAAACCTTTTCTAATCAGCAATTTGTCAATTGTTTTATTTGCACGGATGGCTTCAATGATAGCTCTTATTCCGAATATGAAATCTTTGTTTTCCATGTTTTAAAGTTACCAAGTTTTTTTATTTTTCCACTTGTCGAGTTCTTCATTCGTATTCTCCCAGTCCGACATAGTTTTGTCGAGTTCCGATTTATGTTTTTCATATTCCGTAAACAACGAATGGTCGTTATTCTCAGAATCATATAATTGTTGATTCATTTTCTCAAGCATCTCTTCCAGATTGGCAATATCTTTCTCGATGGTTTCAATTTGCTTTTCAGTTCTGGAAATTTGACGATTAATCTCTTTTTTCTCTTCAAAAGAAAGCTCTTGAGTAATAGCCGATTCATTTTTAACCGATTCTGATCCTTTTGAAGAAGTTGTGTTCCTTTCGAGTTCGCGAAGTGAGTCAATTTTTCTTTTCTGAATAAACTCGTAAATACCGCCTAAATGCTGCTTAATTTTTTTGTCTCTAAACTCATACACAACTTTAACCAGCCCATCAAGAAATTCGCGATCGTGAGAAATAACCAGCAAAGTTCCGGTAAAATCGACAAGGGCTTGTTTCAAAATTTCTTTCGTTGCTATGTCGAGGTGGTTTGTCGGTTCGTCGAGTACCAGAAAATTTACTGGTTCGAGCATCAGTCTGATCATAGCCAGGCGAGTTCTTTCTCCGCCCGAAAGCACTTTAACTTTCTTCTCCACATCGTCGCCCGAGAACATGAATGCCCCAAGTATATCGCGTATTTTCGTTCTTATATCGCCAACAGCAACTTTGTCAATTGTATCTAAAACAGTTAATTCGCCATCGAGCAGGTCGGCCTGATTTTGGGCAAAGTACCCAATTTTAACATTGTGTCCAACTTTCAAATGCCCGGTATGGTCTAATTGCGACATGATAATCTTGGCCAGAGTGGTTTTACCTTCGCCGTTTTTCCCAACGAAAGCAACTTTTTCTCCTTGTTCAATAATCATGTCAATTTTATTCAGAACATTGAGATCGCCATACGATTTACTAAGCGCTTTTGCCTCAACAACAATTTTTCCGGAATGTGGTGCCGGAGGAAATTTAAGGCTCAGCCGCGAAGTATCTTCTTCGTCAACTTCAATAATATCAACCTTATCGAGCTGTTTGATCCTCGATTGAACTTGTACCGATTTTGTGGCTTTGTATCTGAAACGTTCAATGAAATCTTGGGTTTCCTGAATCATTTTTTGCTGATTCCGGTACGAAGAAAGTTGTTGTTCCCTTCTTTCAGCCCTTAACTCAACGTATTTTGAATAATTTGTTTTGTAGTCGTAAATACGGCCCAGCGAAATTTCGATTGTGCGGTTGGTAACATTGTCGAGAAACGCTTTATCGTGCGAAACCAGCACAATTGCACCGTTGTAATTTTTAAGGAAATCTTCGAGCCACTGAATCGATTCAATGTCGAGGTGATTTGTTGGCTCATCGAGAAGAAATACATCGGGTTTTTGTAAAAGCAACTTAGCCAGCTCGATACGCATACGCCAACCACCACTAAATTCAGATGTGTGCCGTGTAAAATCGCTTCTCGAGAATCCAAGTCCCACTAAGGTTTGTTCAATATTTGCCTGAAAATTATGGCCGCCAACGATATTGTAATGGTCGTTGAGGTCAGTTATTTTCTGTATCAGTTCGTGATAGCTTTCAGATTCATAATCGGTACGTTCGGCAAGCGAATGATTGAGTTTTTCAAGCTTTTTTTGCATGTCGAGAATACTCTTAAATGCTTTTTGAGCTTCTTCGAAAACTGTTCCAGTGTCGTGGATCCTCATATTTTGAGGCAAATAACCAATTGTAGTATCCTTAGGCAGAATCACATTCCCTTCAGTAGGCTGCTGAAGGCCTGCAAAAATTTTTAAAAGTGTACTTTTCCCAGCACCGTTTTTCCCGACAAGACCAATCCTGTCGCGAGGATTTACAATGAAAGAAATTCCTTTAAAAAGATCGAAACCCCCAAAACTCAATTTAACCTGTTCTACCGAAACCATATCTAAAAATTTGAGGTGCAAAGATAGTAGAAATGCAGGAAAACAATAATCGTTCAAAATGAACGTAATAAATAGCGATCAGATTACGTTTTGCTGTTGAGGCAATAGCCCCAAATGAATTTGTTTTCATAAATAAAAAACAGGCTGTCAATTAATTATGACAGCCTGTTCTGTTATTATTCTTCTGTTTCTTCGTCTTCAGAATCTTCGTTTTCGGCATCATCTTCGTCACCTTCAACAAGTTCATCGTCAAGTTCTTCTTCTTCAATTTCTTCCTCAACCTCTTCCTCTTCTTCAACCTCATCTTCAAAGCGGTTAACTGGTTGAGCTTTTACGGTTGGCTTAACGTGCTCGCCCGGAACATAAGGAAACACATCGGCAATTGTACTTAACTGAATAGCGGTGCACACATAAGGAACCAGCATATACTCAAGGCCTTTTTCAAGTTGGTGCAACGCATCGTTAATGTCGTTGGCCATTATAATTACATAATTGCTAAGTTTCTTCTCTTTCCCCTTTTCTTCATCGATAGAAACAAAAGAAATTTTTGCTTTGTACCACCACTCGCCATTGTCGGGCGAAATTACTTCGCTGATATTTGATTTTTTGATGTTCACAACCTGGAAATCGCCCCGGGTTAATTCCTTCATAATTTCGTAAATTCTTGTTTCGGCATCAGTAAACGAAACAGCATCAATTAAATAGTTGTCGTTCACCTTACGCTCAAAACCTCCCTGATCAATTTTCAGGTATTTTACTTTGCATTCGTACCAAGTTTGCATCTTTCTATATTTTAGGTAGGCAAAAATAGCAGAATAAATATTCGATATTCATTTTTTAGCTTTTTTGAATTGAGTTTTTAACCCAATTAAGCTTCTTTGGGATGCAGAATAAGTAATTAAATATTGAATTATGTTTTTATTAGGTATGCAATGAACAACTCAAAAATCGGAACAACACCAAACTAACATAACTATCGACACAGATAATGCTCGAAATAATCCAACTGAACAACCCATCAAAAAAATCAATATATATTTAATAAATAGATGATTAACTATCATGTAAATCCAAATTCAATTTTTTTTGCAATCGGTTGCGAAACTTCAGAAAAAATGTCATATTTGTTCAGTAAAGATTTAACTCTTTTTAACATTGCAATTTTTTTTTGGGTTCTTTGACAAATTTGGAGTGAAAAAATGAGAAGAAATCATGCATATAAAGGGTTTTTCAAAAGTTGATAATTAATTTATTTACAACATTTCGCGATGAAATAGCAGGTCTATTAGGAGTAAAACTTGCGCCTTCAAAAAGCAAAAACGAAAATGTTTACTTTTTAACAATGAGGTTAATGAAGATGTTTCGACAAAATCTTAATCAGTTGGTAATTATTAATAATTCAACATGAAGAATTCAAATTGAACATTATCTAACTAAACATTTTATGAAAAATGAATTAAAATTTGGGGAGTTCAAAACTTCCAAGGTAACCAAATTGAGTTCGGTTTTTAAAATGACCGTACTTTGTTTAATTCTTTCTCATGTTTTTGTACTGAATTCTTATTCGGCGAACGAACAAAGAATTATTCAAGAACAGGAAAGTGAAATGAGTGATGCCTTATCGGCACAAAACAAAACTATTACAGGAAAAGTAGTTGAAGACAATGGCAGTGGTCTGCCAGGGGTTTCGGTTGTTGTAAAGGGCTCAACCGTTGGAACAATTACTGATGCTGATGGTAAATACTCGATTAATGTTCCTGCCACAGGAAAAGAGTTGGTATTTACATTTATTGGAATGACAACACAAACCGTAGCAATTGGTTCGCAGTCGCAAATCAACGTTACGCTTGAATCGGATGTTGTTAGCTTGAATGAAGTTGTTGCAATTGGTTATGGTTCAATGGAACGCAATAACGTAACGGGTGCAATTTCGTCGGTTAAAACAGAAGAAATTATGAAAGCGGCAGTGCCCAATGTTGTTGAAGCATTGCGTGGCCAGGTTTCGGGTGTGAAAATTTCGAGAGGCAGTGGCCAGCCAGGTTCAGGTGTTGGCATTACTATTCGAGGAAAAAGATCTTTAGGTTCTGACGACGACGGTATAAATGAAAATGAACCATTAATGGTAATTGATGGTGTGCCTTTTACCGGCGGCAACATGTCGGAGATAAACCCTGCCGACATTCAATCAATTAACATTCTAAAGGATGCCGCAGCTGCTTCAATCTATGGTGCTAGTGCTTCAAACGGTGTTATTCTTATAACAACAAAGAACGGTAGTTCCGGAAAAGCAGCCATCTCTGTTGATGCATCTTTCGGATTAACTAATTTGGCAATGAAACCTAAACTATTCGATGGTGAAGGTTACTATCAACTAAAGAAAAATGCACTTATTGGCTATGGGAAGAGCATTACCGGCGACACAGTTGACTTTGTTTTAGGAGATGTTGTTGAAAATGCAAACTATAAAGCAGGAAAAGAAATTGACTGGCACGATGAATTAATGAGACAAGGAACAGTTCAAAATGCAAGTCTTTCTGTTACTGGCGGGACCGATAAGTTTCATTATTATATGAACGGTGATGCCTATTTGGAAAAAGGTATTGTTTATCATTCTGACTATAACAGATATTCGTTCCGAATGAATGCCGATTACACTCCTTACAGCTTCTTAACAATTGGAGCAAGGGTACAGTTATCTAAAAGTTTTGCTGATGAAACCGGATTGACATTGTATGGCAATGATGCCGACTTTGGTGATTTTGTGGGCAACACCCCACTTGGAATAACCCACAACGAAGAAGGAGTTCTAGTTCCCTGCGTAAAAGGCGACCAATTTCAATATAACCCATTATACAGATATGCTAACTCTCAAGTAGACAGAACTAATACCAGGGTATATATTAATCCATGGTTTGAAGTAAAAATAGTTGATGGACTAACATATCACATGAACGCTTTTGCGGAGCAACGTTCTGAAAATTATTCAAGCTTCTATTCTTCAATTTATTCGAACTCAACTTTAGGTTCTGAACCGGGTAAGAATAAAATGAATGTTAAATTAAACGAAACAACTACATACCTGTTTGATAACATCTTAAATTATCGTAAAATTTTCAATGACGTTCATTCTGTTGATGCAACACTTGTTTATGGCATTCAAACTTACGATGCTTATACTCTAAACACTACTGGCGAAGGTTCGTCGACCGACCTTTTGGGTTACTACGACATTTCAGGCGTACCATCAAGTCAATCAACTGTTTCCTTATCTCCTGATCAATGGGCTAAAGAATACTATGTTGGCCGTGTAGGATACAGCTTTGGCGAGCGCTATAATTTAACCGCTACAATCAGACGCGATGGTTCTTCAAAATTTGGACCAGGTAAACGTTACGGATATTTTCCATCAATTGCCGGTGCTTGGAACATTCAAAACGAAAGTTTTATGGCCGACATTCCTGAAATTTCAATGTTAAAACTTAGAGCTAGTTATGGTATTATGGGTAACGACAATATCCCTAATTTCAAATACCTTGCAACAACCAGTAATTCGTCATATTCGTTTAACAACACTACAATTACAGGTAAAACTACGGACCCAGCAACAGCTCCTAACCCTGATTTAAAATGGGAAGTAAGCAACCAGTTTAATACTGGTATCGATTTTAGTTTGTTGAAAAACAGAATCTCGGGTTCGGTAGACTACTATATCACACATACAACCGACTTGCTACTTACCGAACAAGTTCCTAGTTCAACAGGTTACACATCTGTAATGAGCAACATTGGTAAAACTAAAAACTGGGGGATTGATGCAAATATCAATTTTGCAATTCTAACTGGTGATTTCAAATGGGATATGGCTGTTAACTGGGCTAAAGACCACAACGAAATTGTTAGTTTGAGCCGTTATAATGTAGATGCTGATGGTAACCCTCTCGATGACGAAGCCAATGGATGGTTCATTGGTCAAGATATCGACGTGATTTACGATTATAAATTTGATGGCATTTGGCAATTAGGCGAAGAAGCTCAAGCAGCAGCAATGCACCCTACTATTAAAAAATATGGCCCTGGAGATGCTAAAATTGTTGATGTAAGTGGCGATGGCGTTATTGATACAAAAGATAAAACATTCATTGGAAGCCCTACCCCATCGTGGTACAGTGGCATCAGAAATACATTCGAATACAAAGGCTTTGAATTGACTGTGTTATTGGAAGCTGTTGTGGGCGTTGAAAAAATCAACAACTACTATGGTAACTTAACAGGTAGGGATAACCAAATTAAAGTTAATTACTGGACTCCAACCAATCCATCGAATGAGTTCCCCGAACCAAACAGCTCTAAAGCTTATGATTTTGCAAATGCTGTAAATTTCAGAGATGCTTCATTCGTATCATTAAGGAATGTTTCACTCGGATACACTCTTCCTCAAAAGCTGGTTAAGAAAACTCCATTTAAAGCGTTATCGCTTTTTGTTAGAGGTAATAACCTGATGTATTTTACTGAGTTTAAAGATTCTTATTCACCTGAGATCGACCCATGGAATTTCCCAATTACAAAAACATGGACATTCAGTGCTAAGATTACATTCTAATTAACATTAAAGGAATTAATAAATGAAAAATATTAAAACATATCTGATTGCAATTGCAACTGCATTCTCTTTTGCAAGCTGTGGCGATTCCCTTCTTGATATTAAACCCAAAGATAAATTCACTACTGATGTAGCTCTTTCTACTATTGATGGACTCGAAGGTGCAATTCTTGGTGTTTACGAAAGAGGCAGAAACCTTATCGAAAGCAACGATGTTTGTGTGTACAGGTCATGCCAGACAGACTTAGTTATGGCTGGAACAAACCTGAACGACCAAGCTGTTTTCCGCGCTATTTTAAATATGGACTACCAGTTCAATGGAAGTAATAATGGTGTTCGAGATATCTGGAATGCTTATTATATTGGCATTAACCGGGCAAACCTTATCATCGAAGGTGTTGACAACGTTAAAATGGATCAAACAGCATCGAACATTGCAAAAAGAGACCAAGTACTTGGCGAAGCCTATTTCTTTAGGGCATACTACCATCATTGCTTAGTTACGAAGTGGGAAAATATTGTGTTGGCCGATAAAATTGACCCTGCTGGAACCATTTTTCTTTCAACTCCAGATCAGGTTTATCCGCTAATCATTTCCGATTTAACTAAAGCTATTGAACTTCTCCCTGAGGCGGTTGCTATAAACAGCTCGGGTAGAGCATCAAAGGGTGTGGCTCGCCACTTATTGTCGAAAGCTTACATGGATCGTGGAGAATGGGCTAAAGCTGCTGAAATGGCTGAAGCTGTTGTGAAAGATCCTCAATACGAACTTTTGACCGACCTAACTCAAATTTTTTCATGTACGAATCAAGATAACCACGAAATAATTTTTGCATGGCAATTCTCGGCAAACGATGATGGACACCCTCAACGCATTACACAACAATGGTATCCTCTGTACGACAGGATAAACGGCGTTTCTCGTTCATTCCAAGGTGGTGGCCGTCCTTGGCACCGAATTAGTCCAACTCCTTATTATTGGACACTGTTCGAACCTACCGATAAAAGGTTGGATGCATACCATAAAAGATTCTGGACTTATGATGTTAATGATTCGGTTAATGACCCATTGGCTGCAGGTAAAGCTATTGGCGACACTGTTCGTCCGGGAGACTTTACTGCTTCTGTCGATTTAGGTGATAGACTTATTGAACCAACAACAAACAAATATTTTGAAGATGGCTCGTTTGGTAAATCGGTTGAAGATGCCGAAGGGTTCAGAAACATTGTTCAATACAGGGTTGCTGAGGCTTATTTAATTGCTGCTGAAGCAAACTGGAGAGCAGGTAACACATCAAAAGGTCTTGAATTTCTCAATGCAATAAGAAGAAGAGCTGGTGTTTCAGATTATTCAACAATCGATCAGGATATCATTTTAGATGAAAGTGCCCGCGAACTCGCTCACGAAGGTGGTCGATGGGAACTGCTCAAACGTATGGGAGTTTTAGTTGAACGCGTTAAAGCCCATAGTCCTGAAGTTGGTTCTAACATGCAAAATTACCATGTAAGATGGCCAATACCACGTAACTTTGTCGACCTTACAAGGGTTAGCCAAAACGAAGGTTATACCGAATAATTTATTTTCAACATACTCAAAGAGGCTGTTTCTTAACGAAACAGCCTCTTTTATTTACAACTTCCTATACAATTGAATCATAGGAATCGGGAATGGAACAAATTCGCCATCGTAATAACACCCGGTAAACCCAAACTGAAACGCTTTATTTGCATCCATCTGCCATCTAATTCCCGGCAGGATAAGGGCAAGCGAAGGGCTTTTCTCTTTTACTGTCTTACTCACCCAATTAGGCACATATTCTTCTTTACTTTGATCGTAATACCCTTTATCCTCCCATTCGGTACGAGCTACTTCGTTGCCAAAAGGTGAAATAAATGAATCAAAAACCAGACTAAACTTCGAATTTATTTTGGCCATTCCAGCAATGGAAAGAAGCACTCGGCCTTCGCTAAACTTTTCGTCAAAACTAGCGTAAGTAATTGGATTGTAATTCTCTCGAGTATAAAATATTGCACCATATCCGGCTGAAAAATTGATGTTATTCTTCCTGTTGCCAAATGTAAAAGATGCAAATGGCAGAATCAGCCCAAAATCGGGCAATGCCCACGACCCAGTACCGGCTAAAGCGCCCAATGCCATGCTTGTTTTTTCGCCCAGCCTGATACTATACTTGGCATTTGCAATAATGGGGATAGCAGCCCACGAAGTCATAACTCCCACTCCAAAATTATCTGCAATTCCAAACTGGAAATCAGGGCCATATACATTCCACTGAATGTAGTTTTCACCTTTCTTAATTGGCAATCCATTGGTTGTTATGAAATACCGTGTGGCAAAAAGTTCTTCGCTCGAAAAATCTTCATAAAACTTAGGATTAACTTCTTTTATCGATTTAATTTCGTGCTTAGGAATATAAACTTCACCTATTTTCTCGGTTTTTATCAATATCTCTCTGGCATCTCTTGAAAGAATCTCTCCGAGAAATTCAGTGCCGTCATTCTTTGTTACAAGAAATATTTTTGAGCTTTCAGGCAGCGAAACTTCCTGACTTATAGCAGTTTCAAAAAAGAAAAAAGTTAAGAGGAATAATAACATTGATGATTTGACTATCGTTCTCATATTCTTACTTTATTTGTTTTCATTTACAACACAAATGTCAACCTTTTTATTCAATCAGTCTTTAATTATTTCCATGTCATCATTTATTCTGAATGTATAGTTAGTGAATAAAGTAAAAGGAGTATTTTTATTGTTGTATATGTAGTGAGTTGAGATTTATTGAATTATTAATTCTAAATTCTGTTTAATGCGTAAAGTATATCTTATTTATAACCCTTTTAGTGGCAATAAAAAAAGTCTTTCAATCTTGGAAAGAATTAAACCAATTTTTGAAAAGGGTGAGATTGAAATGGAAATTATTGAAACTAAATATGCAGGTCATGCTCGCGATTTGGCTAAAACACTTCCTTTCGCAGGTTATTACGGATTGTGTGTAATTGGCGGCGACGGCACAATGCATGAGGTAGTTAACGGAATTATGAAACGCGAAGATGGTGCAAAAATACCAATAGGGTTAATTCCTGGCGGAACAGGCAACTCATTTATGCGCGATCTTGATGCACTTGACCCTGAAGTTGCTGCTCGTCGTATTCTTACAGGTAGGCTTCGGAGTGTTGATATTGCTCAAGTAGATGCTAATGGCGAGATTCTTTATGGGTTCAATATTGTTGGCTGGGGTCTTCCTACTGACATTCTGCAAACTGCAATGAAGCTAAAATGTCTTGGAAATCAGTGCTATAATGTAGCATCAATTATCGAAGTCCTCCGAAATAAACCCCGGTTGGCAAGAGTGAAGATTGATTCTCAGAATATTGCCGGCGACTATGGATTTATTCTTGGCTGCAACACAATTTATACAGGAATAGGAATGAAAATGGCTCCACTTGCACAAATCAACGATGGGCTAATCGACCTTCTTATTGTGCGAAAGGCCAGTCGGTACAAGATGCTTTATCTTTTTACCAAGATTTTCAAAGGCCGGCATATTGGCGATCCTGCCGTTGTTTATCACCAAGCATCGCAATTTTCTGTCGAACCTATTGAAAACCACACTCTAAACATTGACGGAGAGATGATTGGATGCACACCTGTTCATGTAAAAATGATTCCGGGTGCAATTCAGGTTTTGGTCTAACTAAAGTGTTTTAATTCAATCTTATGTCGAAAAAACTAAAACAGTTTAGGGCTAATTATTACAAACGAATCTTTCTTTTACAAGATAATTTTAAGAGAACAGCCCAGAACTTGGTGTCGGCCTTGAATCTGGTATTTTTAGTTGCTACCCTATTCTTTTTTGGACTTGCAATTTATCAGATTGGCTTCGAATTAGAAGATGTTTTGTCTTCTCGTTTTTTCCGATTTCATAAAGTGATTTTTTTGATTTTGTTCTTTTCAAAATATATCCCCGAATTCCTAAGCTTAAAAAAGCGAAAACTAATTGGGTGGATTTACGAGGGAGTTCTTTTCTTTGTCTCATTTATTGTTTTGATTCCCATTTTGTTTTCACTTGGCAATGAGGCTATTGGAACAGTCAAACTGAGTCGTTTTGTAATCTTGTTCATTGTTTCTCTTTCTCTTATAATCTCTGAAATTTACAAACTTACAAGGCTGATTGACTCGTCGCGGGTTTCGCCCTCGTTCCTTTTTGCATCAAGTTTCTTGCTGATTATTTTTGTTGGTTCGGGCTTGTTAATGCTGCCCAAAGCGCATACAGTGCCAATTTCTTACCTCGAAGCGCTGTTTACCTCGGCTAGTGCAGTTTGCGTTACTGGCCTTATTGTGGTCGATACTGCAACAACTTTTACAATGTTGGGCAAAATCATTATTGTTTGTCTTATTCAGGTTGGAGGCCTTGGCATAATGGCTTTTACCGGTTTTTTTAGCTTTGCATTTACGGGCTCAGTTTCGTTTAAAGATAGGCTACTGCTCAAGGATATTGTTTCGGCCGATGCCCTGAACGACATTTTCAGGTTAATTACCAAAATTATTCTGCTCACATTTATTATTGAAGCAATTGCGGCACTCATTATTTATATAAATATCGACGATGCTGTTGGCGATAGACTATTTTTTGCACTATTCCATTCCGTGTCGGCTTTTTGTAACGCAGGCTTTTCAACCCTTTCGGCTGGTTTGGCCTCGCCCGAGATACATGATAATTATTGGGTAATTTCAACTATTTCGTTGCTGATAATATTAGGCGGAATAGGTTTCCCAGTTTTAATTATGGGTTACACATACCTTAAGCAAGTATTATTGAGGATGTTTTTCTTATCGAAAAGAAATTCGCTCCCGGCAAAAATAATCAGCCGCAATATTGGGAATCAGTTGGCTTTAACAACCACTTTCATCTTAATTGTTGTTGGCGCATTGTTTTATTATCTGTTTGAAAACAACAGTGGGATGCTTGAAGCTAGCCCTGTTCAAAAGTTTGCAGAGGCTTTTTTTGGGAGCGTGAGCGCACGTACTGCTGGGTTTAACATGATTGACATTACAAGATGGACTTATCCTACCATTTTTATTATGATTTTTTTAATGTGGATTGGCGCATCGCCAGGGTCGACGGGAGGAGGAATAAAAACAACAACTTTTGCAGTAGCTGTTTTGGCGGCATATAATTTTGTGCGTGGCCGAAACCATGTTAAAATCAACTACAGGGTAATAGGAAATGATTCTATTTCAAGAGTTTTGGTTGTTATAACACTTTCAATTATTGTGGTTTTCATCGGTTTCATGGGGCTTCTTATTGCCGATCCAATGAAAAACCCCGTCTATTTACTTTTTGAATGTGTATCGGCTTTTGCAACTGTAGGGCTAAGTATTGTAAATACCGCTACAATTAGCGAGGTTGGGCAAATAATTATTATCTGCTTAATGTTTATTGGCAGGGTTGGACCTTTAGCCTTGCTTTCAGGGATGTTGGTTTCGCACCAAATTGATTATGGCAAATATCCTGAGCAAAATCTGACTATAAATTAATTGTATAAAAAATTTAACGTATGAAATTCATTGTGATAGGATTAGGTTATTTCGGTTCTACATTGGCGGTGAACCTTACTAAGCAAGGGCATGAAGTTATTGGGATTGATAATCGATGGGAAAAAATTGATGAGTATAAAGATACAATCACCCATGTTATGTCGATGGACACTACAAGCGAAAAAGCTGTCAAAACCTTGCCTCTCGACGATACAGATGCTGTAATTGTTGCTATTGGCGAAGAGGTGGCGTCTTCAATACTTACGTTGGCCATTCTTAAGAATCTCAATGTGAAAAGAATTATTGGAAGGATTATTAGTCCTATTCACAAAACAATTATCAACCAAATTGGTATTACCGAAACAATTCATCCCGAAGAAGAAACCGCTTATTCTGTAATTTCAATGTTACAACTTGAGCATACGTTAAGGGTGTACGAATTAGATGAAAGTAATGTAATTGCTGAACTGTTTGTGCCTAAAAAATATGTTGGGCATGCCCTCGATAGCATCAATATTGAGAATAGGTTCGATCTGAAAGTTGTTGCGATTAAAGTTGCGCCAGTTAAAGAGGGGCTATTTTCAACCTTAAAAAAAGAGTACTCTATCGATTTTGATTTCGACAGGTTAAAGCCTTTGCGAGAGAGAGATGTAATTGTTGTTGCGGGGAAGCACGTAAACATTAAAAGGCTTTTTGAGTAGCGATTGGCACAAAAAAAAATGATCACCGGGGAGTGATCATTTCATTCTTAAGATATCTTCCAAAAAGGGGAGAGGAGAATTTCTAAATCGACTGCAAGATAATAAACTAATAACTGTGATTTTGGTTTTTGAGTTGACCCCAACCCCTGATTTCAACCAAATGATCAAAAGTGGTGACGAAAGTACTTTCTGCGTTGATAAACGTTGTGAAATATTTGACGAACGTTTTTTGAAAGTGCCTTCCCTCCGAACAATAATCTTCTCCCTGCTTTAGTTTCAATACATCGAACTCATGCCCCAAGGATAACTTTTCCTTACCGCGCACCACTCCCCGTTTTTATCTGATTTTAAATCTATTCTGAAGTTAATCTCCTCGCAATCGCCACAATAAGGTTCAATAATCTTAACCTGAAAATTCTGATCGGTGAAATTTTTGAATTCCATTTCCAAGTCATAAAGGCAATTACAATCGCAGAGCGAAGAAGTTTCTGATTCTTCGACAATCAACGTATCGTTACGGAATGTCGCGTCAAAAGAAATTCTTCCCGGGCAACAATTAAAACCTGCATTGATGTGTTTTAGCGTAAGTGTTTTCGATTCGTTGTTGTAAGAGTATTCAATACAACTTAACGAGTCGGCTTTCTCGTCAAGCATTGCCGATTTGTCGAGGTCTTTGCACTCAGGGATATTGGTTAATCCGAATGTAATTGGGAGACTTTCTTTTTCATCGCAGGCAGCTAAAAGAATAACAACCGTCGAAAGTATTGCTATCAAAAGATAATGTGTTCGCCTCATAATCATTTAGTTTTTAATCTCTTTGCAGACGATTAACGAGCTAAAATGGTTGCGTTGTTAATCGCGATTATCGGTGCAGCAAACCATATACATCTCCAGCTGTGGGTTGATAACAAGCACCGGAGTATCCTTGCATTTGTTCACCATCCTTTTTTCGAACGGGCCAATAATCTGATCGGGGAGCGTAGTATTTAAGCTGCCGGTAAAAATTAGCAGGTCGTATTTTGATGAATCACGAACGGCTTCGTTATGAATTTTCCAGCTCCCGGCCTTTCCGTTTTGAAACCTGTATTTGAACGAAAATTGGCGGTATAACTTTTCGGCCGATTGTTTTATGCCGGCAACTTTCTGATGCAATTCGCCATCGTTGTCTTTGGCGCAAAGCAGCGTTATTTCCGACTGATTAAACCGCCCCAAATAACTTCCCCAAAGCACAGAATCTTTTGTGCTGTTCCTGAAATCGATAGGAATAAGAATGTTGCGCAACCGATTGTTGAGCGAACTACTTTTCCGCGAAAAGAAAAAAGGGAAGCCCGAGCGGTAGAACGCTTTCAATAATTTTCCGCTAAATTTTCCACCGCTGCAAAGCATTATGGCATTGTATTTTTCGCCAAGTTCCTTCATCATACTGTGGAGTTTTCCTTCCAGTATAAGTGTCGAAACTTCCATTTGTGGAATATCTTCCTTTGTTGTTGAAGCAAAACTGTTGATGCGTTCTTTGAAAGTGGTTTCTTCTTTCTTGTTTGTGTAATTAGCAAAGAAACAGAGTCCTTTTCTTAGTGTGAGGGCATAAATTGCCGCATCAAAAATGGTTTGCTGAATGTTTTCGGTGGAGTTGCACCAAACTAATATTCGCTGATCTTCTGATTTTGCCATGTGTTAAGAAAGAATTTTTCGTTCAGTTTTGTTATCTGTTTGCGACCTGAAAAAAATCAGGATTGGCCAGCATTAAATTTGCCTAATTTCGTAAAAAATATTTCGAGAATGATTAATCAACAGCTTTTCAATCCCCAACGCATTATAGTGGTCGGTGCTTCGAACGATGTAACGAAGCCGGGCGGAAAATTACTAAAAAACCTTATCGACACAAATTACAAAGGAACATTGATGGTGGTGAACCAGCGGCAAACCGAGGTTCAGGGTGTCAGAGCATGGCCGTCGGTAAGCGATGTTCCTGATGCCGATCTTGCCATTCTTGCTATCCCGGCTGCTTCGTGTGTTGATGCGGTAAGGGTATTGGCTGCTGAAAAGCAAGTTAAAGCTTTCATTATTATATCTGCTGGATTTAGCGAAGAGAGCAGTAGTGGAAAAGAGTTTGAAAACCAATTGCTCGAAATTGTAAACCTCTACAATGCTTGCTTAATTGGGCCTAATTGTATTGGGGTTTTAACCTCTCACCATGCCAGCGTTTTCACCACGCCTATTCCAAAATTGCACCCTTGTGGTGTCGATTTCATTTCGGGTTCGGGGGCAACGGCAGTTTTTATTATGGAGTCGGCAATTGCTAAAGGATTGCTTTTCCACTCCGTTATTTCGGTGGGAAACTCTACTCAAACCGGAATTGAAGATGTGCTTGAATATTTCGACGAAACTTACGATCCGGAGCATTCGCCCAATGTGAAATTGCTTTACATGGAAGACATTAAGAATCCCGACAAACTGTTGCACCACGCCTCGTCGCTTATACGCAAAGGGTGTAAAATTGCAGCAATCAAAGCAGGTTCGTCCGATGCCGGGAGCCGAGCTGCAACCTCTCACACTGGTGCAATGGCTAGCTCCGATCTCGCAGTTGAGGCTCTTTTTCGTAAAGCGGGAATTGTGCGTTGCTATGGGCGCGAAGAGCTTACAACCGTTGGCTGCATATTTATGAGCAAAACCCTGCGGGGGAAAAATATAGCCATCATTACCCATGCTGGCGGCCCTGCGGTGATGCTTACCGATGCGCTTGAAGCTGGTGGTCTGAATATTCCGAAGATAGAAGAATCGGAAGCCAAAGCACGGTTGAAGTCGCAGCTTTTTGCTGGTTCTTCGGTCGAAAACCCGATTGATTTTCTGGCCACAGGAAACGAAATTCAGCTAAATGCAATTATCGATGCCTGCGAAAACGACTTCGATAATATCGACGCTATGGCTGTTATTTATGGCAGTCCCGGGCTATTTCCAGTTCGCGAGGTGTATAAAGTGTTGAACAGGAAGATGCAGGAGTGCAAGAAGCCAATCTACCCAATTCTGCCGTCGGTGTTGAACGTGAAAGACGACCTTGCCTACTTTCTTTCGCACGGCAATGTGAATTTCCCCGACGAAGTGTTGCTTGGCAAAGCACTGACAAGGGTTTACCACACACCGCGCCCCAGCGACGAAACAATCGCCCTTCAAGGTGTTGATATTCCAGCAGCACGCAGAATTATCGACACGGCAGCAGATGGATACCAGCCTACAGAGATCATACATCAGCTCTTCGATTCGGTTGGAATTCCTTATGCCAAAGAGATGGTTGTTTCAACTGTTGATGGTGCTCTGGATGCTGCCAATAATTTGGGCTTTCCATTGGTTATGAAAGTGGTTGGCCCAATTCATAAAACCGATGTTGGAGGTGTGAGCTTGAACATCAAATCGAACGAAACGGTTACAAAAGAGTTTCACCGCTTGATGAAAATTGAAGGCGCAACGGCAGTTCTGATGGCCGAAATGCTCTCGGGCACCGAACTTTTCATTGGTGCAAAATACGAACCTAAGTTTGGACATATTATGCTTTGCGGTTTGGGCGGAATATTTGTCGAGGTGTTCAAAGATGTTACTTCGGGGCTTGCTCCATTGAGCATGGACGAGGCTAGCTCGATGATCAGCAACCTGAAAGCGTACAAAATATTCAAAGGCTACAGGGGAAACCCAACGGTGAATGAACGGAAGTTTGCCGAAATCCTGGTGCGCCTTTCGAGCCTGCTCAGGTTTGCTACAGAAATAAAGGAGCTTGATATTAACCCGCTGTTTGGTAAGGCCGATTCGATTATTGCTGTCGATGCCCGCATCCGTATTGAGCACACTTCTTGATATCGACGAAACTATATGCAGTTAAAGCTGTGGGCTACCTGGCTTGTTGTCGAAAAAGAATCACACTCAGCGTAGCTAAGCTGTAAACAACTAACTCGTATTAGCTGAGCTAAGACGCAATTGCCAGTGCTTAGTTAATTAAGCAGTCGTTTTGCTTTGTTTAGCAGTCCTTGCAGTGATTTTATTTTGTGGTTTTTGGGAAGTCAATTTACGTTGTCTAAAAAAATCGCTCAACGACTTTTCTTCTTCAACTGTCAAGGCGCCTTGACCTCCAATAAAATCAACATCCAATTCTATTTTTTTTTCTTTCATGATCAACTGTTTTGAAAATATCTGTCAATTAATTTTAATGCGGACTGTGTTTCAATTATCATTATTCGTCCTCCAAAATGGTAAGCACCAAGAGTCTTTTCATAGTGGTCAATAAGTTGAGATTTAGACAAAAATGAAACATTCCCCTCGTGTCCGCGCTGAAATGAAAGTTTACACGCAAATGCAACTAAATTACCCGGAACACCAGAATACATTTTTGTTTTGCCTTTATTGAATGGAGCACTTTCGACCAAGTGCATGTAAACATGGTCAATCTTAACCTCAAGGCTGATTAATCCTTGAATAATTGTCAGATTGCCAACAATGGTTAATTTATAGATGTCTCGGGACTGGTTCTTTCAACTCATTTTTCCAGTCAAAAAGCCAACCATTTTTCTTTGTAAAAAATTTCAGATCTGCCTGTGTTACAACAGAAATATCTGTCTTAAAGCTATCGCCTGTTATTATATTCTCTATTGAGTTAGTTAGCTTATCAACAAAGAAGTCTAGCCCTATGGATTTGTCATTTTTCACTCAGCTAATTTACAAAAAAAGTCGATTGTCTTACGATCGAGAAATTGCATTGTCTTGGTTTTTAGCATTGATAATAACAATTTCTATATTTGCGGTTACTAATACATTATCAATTTTAATTTTTAAAGTATGGCACGTTTCAATTTTTATCTACTTATACTATTTGCTGTTATGACTTTATCTGGCTCTGTTGAATTGAAAGCACAAGATGGTTTTGTGCCTGAACCCCCAAAATTAACATCGAAGCTGATGACCCCCGAGGCCCTGTGGTCCATTGGCCGTATTAGCGGCGAAGTTGTTTCGCCCGACCAAACGAAGGTGCTTTACGGTGTTACTTATTATTCCGCAGAAAAAAACAAAGGCTTCAAAGACTTGTACATCTACGATCTGAAAACGAAGGCAACATCACGAATTACCAATAGCGCCGAAAACGAAGGTAGTGCAACATGGCGACCTGATGGAAAGAAGATTGGCTACCTCAGCAACCAATCGGGGAGCTCGCAGTTGTGGGAGATGAACCCCGATGGTTCGGGAAAAAAGCAAATCACTTTTGTTGATGGCGATGTTGCCGACTTTAAATATTTCGCCGATGGGTCGAAGATTATTTTGTCGAAAGCAGTGAAGATAGACCAATCGGTCAACGATATTTATCCCGATCTTCCAATGGCGAATGCCCGTCTCGAAACTGATATTATGTACCGCCATTGGGACAGCTGGCACGATTACACTTACAACCACCTGTTTATTGCCGATTACAACGAAAACGGAATTCACGATGCAAAAGATATTATGCCTGGCGAGCGTTTCGATTCGCCCATGAAACCTTTTGGTGGAATGGAGCAGATTGCCATTTCGCCCGACAATAAAATTGTTGCCTACACTTGCAAAAAGAAGGTTGGAAAAGAGTACGCTTTCTCGACCAACTCCGAAATTTGGTTTTACAATATGACAACTGGCGAGACCAAAAACTTCACCGAAGGAATTATGGGTTACGATCAGAACCCAGTGTTTTCGCCCGATGGAACTACAATTGCATGGGAAAGCATGGAACGCGACGGTTATGAGTCAGATCAGGCACGGTTGTTTATTGCCGATGTAAAAACAGGCAAGCGCACCAACCTTTTCGAAAACTTCGAAGAGAGCGCGGCTTCAATTACCTGGGCTGCCGATGGAAAAACCATCTATTTCATTAGCGATATTCAGGCCACCGACGAGATTTTCAGCATCGATATTGCATCGAAAAAGATAAAACGGATTACTAACGGAATCCACAATTACAAATCGATACAACTTGCAGGCAACCAACTGGTGGCAAAAAAGGTGTCGATGTCGCAACCCGACGAGCTTTACACAGTTTCGCTGCAATCTGGCACCGACGAAGCCTTTACCGAAGTTACAAAGCCCATCATGTCGCAGCTTACTATGGGGAAAGTTGAAAAACGTTG
>Ga0209373_10001298_pt1 | contig 30567 bp, 24 predicted proteins | sample Higcelweek5metaG_FD_187173 | JGI IMG/M metagenome (GOLD analysis project Ga0209373, IMG submission 187173) | Freshwater pond sediment microbial communities from the University of Edinburgh, under environmental carbon perturbations - High... | ecosystem: Environmental > Aquatic > Freshwater >... | reverse complement strand
GCATGTAGTTCTGCACCCCTCCGGTTGAGGTTATGCTGGTCCGGGCGCATCCTGACAGCAGCGCGGCCATTGCTGCCCCAATAAAAAGTCCTTTCATTGTCATTTTCAATGATCATTTTGGGTTTGAAATGTTCTGTCTTATCTTCCACTCTTCGGTGTGGAACTTCACCTTCGGATCCCTCACGTCGTTGCAGCGCACGATCAATGCGCCTTCCTTCTCCCAGTATGACTTGACCGTATACCCGCTCATCGGGCCGTCATCCGCACCGCGGACTGTTATGTCATCAGGGTTAACCACGATCTTCAGTCCTGCTGACTCGTTCAGCATGTCCATGTCGCCCCGGCTGTTGCCTCCGACTATCAGCGGCCTTGCCTTGATGAAGGTCTCTATTGTATGCGCTTTGCCATCATCCTGCGGGATGGGAGGGATGATCTCCCCGGTTGTCACTCCTTCCTTTACAACACACTTGGCCCCGACAACGTTTGTGACGGGAATACCGTACTCTTCGGAGACAAACTTCTGGTAAAGGAATTCAGGGGAAGCAGTCAGGATGTAAACCTCGAAACCGTACTCCTTCAGGTTAGCCACAAGCTGCTTCATCTCGGGATATGTCTTGTTACGGTATGATTCTATATAGCAATCATAGCCTATGGTCTCTATCTCTTCAGGGGTCAGCCCTGCAAGGAAATGAACGCGGTCCTCAACGTAGGGTTTCCCGACATTGTTGCCGTCCTTTACCATCCTCTCAAGTATCTTCAGTTTGTCTTTGGCCTCCCTGTCCTTTTTTTCTTTCAGAACCACATCGGCATAGCGGTATAGTGCCTCGTCAGCCAGGTAGTAAGGCACCTGGCCGAACGTAGTCCCGTCACTGTCAAACACGGCAACCTTTCTGATGTTCATTGTGATTGTAGTGTTCAGGAAAGCCTCGATCTTGTCATTTGTCTCCTGCGACCAGCCGTAGATATGCCTGTATGACTGGGCATTGAGCGTCATGGTGACGCAGAACGCCGCTGCAAGAAAGGTAAGTATCAGTCGTTTCATAGTATTCATTTTATATTTCCCAGGTACGTTTCCTTTTCCTTTTTCCATGTTGTTGCCGAGAAGAGGGCTGCCAGGATACTTGCAGCGATGAAGATCCAGAATGTGGCACTCCATCCAAGGTTGACATTGTCCGCCACTGCGCCGATGAGAACCTTGGAGAGCAGTGCGTCACCGATGAGGTAGCCGAAGAGGCCGACGAATCCGGCAGCTGTTCCGGCTGCGTTCTTCGGAACGAGGTTGATAGCCTGCACACCTATGAGGGCCACCGGTCCGTAGATGAAGAAGCCGATGGCTATCAGTGCAGAGTAAACAACTGTTACCCTGGTGGTATCGGGATCGGTACCGAAGGTGTTGGCGAAGAATGAAGCAACCGGCACTGCCTTCCAGTAAAGGATCACACTGAACAGCACAAGCACCATGTAGATCACGTTCACGGGTGCACAGCGGCCCTTGAACACTTTGGAGGAGATCCAGCCTATGAGAACCATCCCTGGTACGCCGGCATAGTTATGAAGTGAGAATGCCATCTTGCTCTGTTCGCTTGTAAGCAGGCCGGCCTCCTCACAGTAGGTGGGCGCCCAGTCGCCGATACCGTACCGGATCAGGTAGACAAAGACATTTGCAAGGGCTATCAGCCAGAGTATTTTATTCGCGAAGATGTATTTGACAAATAGTTCTTTTACAGGTATCTTCTTGTCGGAACTCATCTCCTTCTGAACAGGTACGTCGTTCCTGTATTTGTCAATGGACGGGAGCCCGCACGACTGGGGGGTATCCCTCAGTGCCCACCAGCAAAAGAGGGCGAGGAGGAGAGCCACGGCGCTGGGGAAGACAAAGACCGCTTTCCAGCTCTGTTCAACCATTACGCCTCCGCCGATGTCGACCATGAATAGTCCGCCCAGCAGAACTGTCCCCCAGGCCGCCAGGTTGCCCATCAGGCCGCTGCCGACGGTGTGGGAGGTGTTCCAGATGCCCATTTTGAAGCTTCGCTCCTTATGGGAGAACCAGTGCACCATGATGCGTCCGCAGGGAGGCCATCCCATCCCGGCAAGCCACCCGATTACGAGCATAAAGAGGAATATTATCCAGACTGCACTTGTTGCAAAAGGGAAGAGTCCCACGGACATCATCAGTATGGAAGAAAGGACGAGCCCTATTACAAGGAACTTCCTGGCGTCCGACCTGTCAGAGAGTGCTCCCATCAGGAACTTGCTGAAGGCGTAGGCAATCGAGATTGCCGAGAGGGCGATGCCAAGCTGAAGCTTTGTGTAGCCCAGGCCGCCGTTCTCTACCGGTTGAATCATGCCTGGAATTGCAAGCGCAAGGTTCTTTCTGACAAGGTAATAGGCGGCATAACCGATGAAAGCTCCCATGAAGACCTGCAGACGCAGCCTTTTGTAGGTCTTGTCTATCTTGTCCTCCGGGAGCGGCTCCTTGTATGGCGGTGGCTTCAGGAAATTGATCATAGGCGCTTTTATTTAGCGGTCAAATATTGGTTTTCTTTTTATCGAATCAGTTTCTTTAACATTAATTAATTGTTACAACTCATTGGACGGGCTTCTTCGCATTCTCTTCCCAGGGCCATGGTTTGGCCTTCAGGCGCACCGCCTCCTCCTCCCATTTTGCTGCCATTTTCTTAACCCTCCCGGGATACTTTGCCGCAAGATCTTCAGTTTCTGAGGGATCCTTTTCCAGATCATACAGCTCCCATTTATTCTCATCTTCCGGAGTGAACTGCATCGGGGTGTTCAGCTTCGCCACCAGTTTCCATTTACCGGTGCGGATTGCCCTGTTGCCCTCATGCTCCCAGAAGAGAAATTCCCGGTCCAGTTTCTTGCCGGCAATAGCAGGGAGCAGGCTCAGTCCCTCCGGAGAAATTGTCTGAGTGCCGTTGAACTCTGCCGGGAATTTCACACCTGCCAGTTCGAGGCAGGTAGGCATGATGTCAATAAGGTGTCCGGGTTCGTCAACGAGGACTCCTCTTTTTGAAATCCCGTCGGGCCAGTGTACGATAAGCGGTGTGGCTATGCCTCCCTCATGTACAAAAGATTTGTAGAGTCTGAAGGGTGTGTTGCTTGCATTTGCCCATTCCTCACCGTAAGCGACCCAGGTGTCGGCAGGGCCGGGCATAACTCCGCGACCGCTGCGGATGTAACGTCCGTCACGCGTGTATTCAGGCTTTCTGACTTGCAGAATCTGGTCCTGAGGGTAGGGCTTCAGCACTTTCTGCTCGTCGGTCAGAGGTTTGGTCATCCTGTTTGTCAGTACCGGTTCGGCGCAGCCGCCGTTATCCTGCATATATAATACTATTGTGTTGTCAAGTTCTCCCTTCTCTTCAAGAGCTGCCAGAATCCTGCCGATACCCTGATCCATGACGTCAATCATGGCAGCGTATGTTTCCATGCGCCTGGTCTGCCACTCCTTCATCGTTTCGTCGTCCCATGCAGGGATTGACTCAGGTCTTGCTGAAAGACGGTGGTCAGGGGTGACTACTCCAAGTTGCTTCTGGCGTTCGAAACGCTTCGCCCTGAGAGAGTCCCATCCTGAGTCATAAACGCCGTCATATTTCGCAATAGCCTCTTCCGGTGCATGGAGGGGCCAGTGAGCTGCGTAGTATGCCACATAGAAGAAGAATGGCTTTCCAGCGGGGTGTTCACGTATGAACTTAACCGCAGTGTCACTGATGGCGTCCGTGTAATAGAAGTCGTCGCCGGGTGTGATAAATGTGTTATTGCTGAGGAGGGTGAACGGATCCCAGTAGCTGCATGATCCGCTCAGATGGCCGAAGAAACGGTCAAAACCGCGCTGCATGGGCCAGTTGCCTGTGTCAATTTCTGATCCGGAGGGAAGGTTGGATGCATTCATGCCGTAAAGGTGCCATTTGCCGGTCATGTAGGTTGCATAGCCGGCACCTCTGAGTACCTCGGCGATTGTTGCTGTGTTTTTATTAAGGTCATCAAGGTAGCCGGGCTCATCCCAGAGTGGTCTTGTGGCAAGGTGACCCATTGCCGCCTGGTGGGGGTATAGGCCGGTTAGAAGTGATGCACGGCTCGGGCTGCAGCGTGCAGTGTTGTAAAAGTGGGTGAAGCGGACCCCTTCTGATGCCAGCCGGTCGAGGTTGGGCGTTTTGATCTCAGAGCCGTAGGAACCGATATCGGAATAGCCGATGTCATCGGCGAGTATCACGATTATATTTGGCCGTTTGACATCACCGGTCCCTGATGTGGTACCCGAACCAGTCCCGGATGAGCAGGAGCTCATTATGAAGGGGACCAGCATAGCCGCAAGAAGCAGGAATACTCCCGGCATCATACTGTTGTTCATTAATTTATTCATCCCCATAACTTTACTATTGATACCGGTTTGCCTCTAAGCCATTACGTATCCGTTTGCCATTTCGGTGTATTCCTCCACCTGCCGGCGTACCCAGTTCCTGTCCCTGCCGAGCTCCGCAGCCATGATCTCGGCCACCTTCGGAGCAATTGCAATGGATTTCCTCGCATCGAGATAGAGTACCCTGACCCTGCGTGCCAGCACGTCATCCACGGTACGCGCCATCTCTTTCCTTACGGCCCAGATGACCTCGCCGGCGGTGAAATCCGAATCGCCGTTCAGTCGTTCGGCCCATGCAGGGTTCTGTCTTTGCATAGCCTGAATCTCCTCCAGGTCACTGCCGTAAATGTACATCCTGTCGCCCGTGTCCGGATTCTCCTTGTAGCCGTGAATCTTCAGATGCCTGGTCTGGCACTCCCTGCCGGGCAGTTTTCTTGCCCTGATGCCTGCGTTCACTGTATCTTCGGCCATCTTGCGGTAAGTGGTCCATTTCCCGCCGGTGATTGTAACCAATCCCGATTGTGATACGACCAGCTTGTGGCTGCGTGATATCTCCTTTGTCTTTGCACCGTCGCTTTCATGCTTTGGTGCCGCCAGCGGGCGAAGTCCTGCGAAGACGCACAGCACATCGCTGCGCTGCGGTTTCTTCTCGAGGTACCTTCCTGCAGTCTCCAGGATGAAATCGACCTCCTCATCGAGGGCCTTGGGCTCAAGAACGAACTCTTTTACAGGAACGTCGGTGGTTCCAAGGATGACACGGTTGTGCCATGGCACCCCGAACATCACCCTGCCGTCGCTTGTCTTTGGTATCATTATGGCGTCATCACCTCCGAGGAAACTTTTGTCGACCACCAGGTGCACACCCTGGCTGGGCCTTACAAGAGGTCTTTCGGCAGGATTGTCCATCCTTATTATATTGTCAACGAAGATACCCGTGGCATTGATGATGCAGTTGCCCATGGCTGTATAACTTGTGCCTGACAGCTCATCTGATGCAACAACACCGGAAACCTTTCCGCCAGAGTTCTTCAGCAGCTGTGTCACCTTTACGTAGTTTATGACCGCGGCCCCTTTCTCAACGGCAGTCTGCATAAGGTTAATGGCAAGACGTGAGTCGTCAAACTGGCCGTCATGGTAGACCACACCTCCCTTGAGTCCCTGTCGTACTATCTGAGGGATTGATTTGATGACCTTGCTGCGGCTCATGGGGAGCGACCGTCCCAGGCTCATGCTGCCTGAGAGGAGGTCGTAGAATGTTAGTCCGATTGTGTAAAAGGGTTTTTCCCACCACTTGTAGTTGCCGATGATGAACCGCTGGTTCTTTACAAGGTGAGGTGCGTTCCTGCGCAGGTAACCCCTTTCGCGGAGAGCTTCCCTTACCAGTGCGACATCGCCTTTCTGAAGGTAGCGCACTCCTCCGTGAACCAGCTTTGTGCTGCGGGCCGATGTGGCCTTTGCAAAGTCAGACTGCTCGAGCAGCAGGGTGCTGTAACCCCTTGTCACCGAATCAACGGCGATACCCAGACCGGTGGCTCCTCCCCCGATTATAATGAAATCCCACTGCCGATTCGAGTCTTTCAAATCCTTTAGAAAATCTTCTCTTTCCAATGTTATAACGGCTTAATTATGATTTTTGTCAGAAAAACAAGGTAAAAATAGGATAAGGATTTCTTAAATCAAAACAAAATAGAAAGAAAAAATAATAAAACGTAAGATTTTCATATTTTTTATGATTTTGTTTTTGTTGTTTTAGATAGCTTTTGTTTTTATCTTTGGGAGGCAATCAAAAAATCCGTCCTGCGGTCAGAAACTATGAGAAACATTGCTCAGCGCCATAAGATAATACTGGCTGAACTGGAGAAGGAAGGTTATGTGAGAGTGCATGACCTGAGCTTACGGTTGGGAGTTTCGGAAGTTACGATTCGAAAGGATTTGAAAGATCTGGAGGAGCGGAGGATGCTTATCCGGAGTCACGGCAGCGCCGGGCAGGTAAGTGCTCTGACGATTGACAGGCACATTGATGAGAAGGAGAAGGTCCAGGTAAATGAAAAGACGAGGATAGCCGAGGCGGCAAACCGGCTGCTTGTGAAGAATGACCGGATCATCATTGCCTCAGGTACAACCCTGCTAGCTTTCGCGCAGCATATTACAATCACCGAGCCCATCACCGTGATAACTCCGTCAGTCAAGGTTTCGCTTATCCTCAGTTACAAGCCTAATATTGATATAATACAACTGGGCGGATCCCTTCGAAAGAGCTCTGCCTCTGTAATCGGACCCTATGCCGAATCGCTTCTGACCGAGATGATGTGCAGCAAGCTCTTTATCGGCATCGACGGGCTGGACCTGGATCACGGCCTTACTACAAGCAACATTGCAGAGGCTCACCTCAATCAGTATATGATCAATGCAGCGCAGGAAGTGATAGTGCTGGCCGACTCCACGAAGTTCGGGAAGAGAGGTTTCGGCAAGATAGGCAACCTCAGCAAAGTGCATCACATAATCACTGACAGGAACGCCCCGGGCAGCTTCATACAGATAATCCGCGAAAAGGGAATAGAGGTCACTCTTGTGTAGTCGGCAGTCGGCAGTCAGATCAGGCAGCAGGTAACAGGTAACAGGCAATAGGCAATAGGCAATAGGAAGTAGTGGGTACTGCCTACTGCCCACTGCCTGCTGCCCACTGCCTACTGCCTACTACCCACTGCCCACGGCCTACTGCCCACTGCCTACTACCCACTGCCCACTGCCTACTGCCCACTGCCTACTGCCTACTGCCTACTGCCCACTGCCCACTGCCTACTGCCTACTGCCCACTGCCCACTGAAATTTGTATGATATATGTTGTATAACTTATGATAATTTTTTGTTCCTGCACAGGTGCCAGCCGGGCAGGATTTTTATATTTGTATCAGCCCACCTTCAAAACATTATTAATTATGGCAGGAAAATCATTATTCAGAGTTTTTGCAGCGCTGACGGTGCTACTCGTTGCCGGATGCGCTACATCGAGCAAAACAGTGACCGGAGACCCGTCGGGTCGTACCCCCGTGGCAGAACGCGAGTTCCGCGCTGCCTGGGTGGCAACCGTGGCCAACATCAACTGGCCCAGCAAACCGGGACTTACCGTGGAGCAGCAGAAGAGCGAGGCGATTGCCCTCCTCGATCTGCTGGACAGGAATAATTTCAATGCAGTGGTTTTCCAGGTAAGACCACACTGTGATGCAATGTATAAAAGCGATCTGGAGCCCTGGTCATATTACCTTACCGGCGAAGCAGGCAAAGCCCCGGACCCTTTTTATGATCCGCTCCAGTTCTGGATCGATGAGGCTCATGCAAGGGGTATCGAGCTCCATGCATGGCTTAATCCCTACCGTGCCAATCACCCTGCGGGAGGGGCAGTGACCGACGTCTCCATCGTCAGGAAACGTCCAGACCTGGTGCTGAAGCTCGATGTTGAAAACTACTGGTGGATGGACCCGGCGCTGAAGGGCACCCAGGATCATTCATTCAATGTGGTTATGGACCTCGTGCGCAGGTATGATCTCGACGGCATACATTTCGATGACTACTTCTATCCTTATCCCGATTACAATAATTTCAAGGATTTCCCGGACGATCAGAGCTGGCAGGCTTATCAGGCTTCAGGCGGCAAGCTTTCACGATCCGACTGGAGGAGGGATGCAGTGAATACTTTCATAGAGAGGCTCTACAAGGGTATTAAGGCAGAGAAGGCCTGGGTCAAGTTCGGGCTTAGTCCTTTCGGGATATGGCAGCCTTATAATCCGCCGGCAATCGGCAGCGGATTCAACCAGCACGAGACTCTCTATGCTGACGCGAAGCTTTGGCTTAACAAGGGGTGGGTTGATTACTATTCGCCCCAGCTGTACTGGCCTATCAACCGGATAGCCCAGAGCTTCCCGGTGCTTCTTGGATGGTGGAAGGATGAGAATCTGAAGGGTCGCCATCTATGGCCCGGCATCAGCATCGGGATACAGCCTGTCTCGAGTGCTGCCGATGAAACGGTCAACCAGATAATGGTTACAAGGGGACTTCTTCCTGACAGTCCGGGTGTTATCCACTGGAGTATCGGTCCGCTGGTCAACTCGCCTGAGCTTGTGAAGGCAATTGCTGACGGCCCTTACCGCCGGCCAGCGCTGGTGCCACCCATGCCATGGCTAGACAAAAAGGCGCCTGCAGCACCCTCAGTGACAACTAAGGCTGAGGGCGGAACGCTGAAAATCTCCTGGACCCATCCAGATCCTTCAGATATCCGCAGCACTGTGGTTTATTACAGGTACGGTTCGCAGTGGAATCAGAATATCCATGGAAACAAGGTGTCAGAGGATGCAATTCCTGCGTTTGCACTCAACCGCACCTTCCTTGGCCGCACCCCCCGTGAGAATGTAAAAACCGCTGAACAGGCTTTTATGAAGCTTGACAGCATTGCTATCTCGGCCGTTGACCGCTTTGGAAATGAGAGTCCGGTCAGGAAGATGGCAGTGAATGAATTATCTTATGCTGATGCCCCTGCTCTCGACAAAGTGCTGGCAGAGTTCTATGACGGCATGAAGAGGCCACCGGTACCGGTGCCTGCAGTGACTCCCGGAATAAATGTGCTCATTGATGAACATCTCGATCTGATAAAAGGCAAGAGGGTGGGACTGATTACCAACCCTTCGGCCGTGGGTGTTGACATGCGCAGTGCCGTTGACATACTTGCCACAACGCCCGGAGTTAATCTCGTGGCCCTGTTTGGGGCTGAGCACGGTGTGAGAGGGGCGCAGCAAGGCCGCATCTTCAGCGGTGGTGATAAGGATCCTGTGACCGGTATCCCGGTATACAGCCTATACGGCGACTCCTGGGCTCCGAAACAGGAGTGGCTCGACAGTATCGATGTGATGCTCTTCGACATCCAGGGAGTGGGATCGGCATGGTACACATTCAAGTTCTCGATGTCACATGCAATGGAGGCATGCGCTAAGGCAGGAATTCCCTTCATCGTCCTCGACAGGCCAAACCCCCTGGGCGGACGTGTGGTAGAGGGTCCGATGCAGGACACGATAAGCATTTACCGCCACCGTTTGCCACTGAGACACGGAATGACTCACGGTGAGCTGGCCAGGATGTGGAACGAGACTGAGGGCTACGGTGCCGATCTGACTGTCATTGAGATGAAAGGATGGCGCAGAAACATGATGTGGAATGAAACAGGCCTGCAGTGGGTGATGCCATCACCCAATATTGACAACTGGGAGACAGCTGTGGTTTATCCCGGACAGTGCCTCTTCGAAAGGACCAATATGTCAGAGGGCAGGGGAATGACCAAACCTTTCATCGTCACCGGGGCACCATGGGTTAACGCCGAGAAGGCGGCAGCCGACCTGAATTCACGAGGTATCAGGGGCGCTTATTTCAGGCCGCTGTATTTCATCCCCCGCTCTTCGGGACCAGTATCCGGCCGCAGCAGCAAACCGTGGAACGAGATGTGCGGCGGTGTGGAGATAATACTCACTGACCCGGTCGCATTCCGCTCAGTGGAGGCATCGCTGCATATAATCGATGCCTACCGGAAGACGAGTCCCGATTCACTCGTATGGTCACCCCCGGTAATAATGCGGAAGCTCAACGAGCCCGGTGTTACTGTGGAAGAGGTTGTGAAGGCATGCCAGGATGATGTGAAGGAGTTCATTGAAATGAGACAGAAATACCTGATATACAGATGAAAAAGAATCTGCTGATAGTATTCCTGGCAGCAGCGGTGCTTGCAGGATGTGGCACCTCCGGGAAAGTCGGGCAAACTGCAGTTAAAGAACCGGTTATAAAGGACGCAGAGACCCTGGCATCCATACAGTGCAGATGTGACAGTGTGGGTCTGAATTCGCCATGGGTTAAGTTCCTCCGGCTTCCCGAGCCGATAACCAATCTGTCGCAGTTCGACGTTTTGTGCAAGAGTGAGTACCCTGCGACAGTAAGCATAAACGGTCAGACACTTAAACAGTACAAAACGGGAATATTCTTCACAACTGTAACCTTCAGCGAGGGGGTGAACAGGATAACAGCCGAAGCAGTCTATCCGGATGGCCGGAAGGCCGTCTGCGAGAATGTGATCATTTATGAGAAAAGAGATCTTTCCCGGCAGCCTTTTCCGCTCTGGATAGAGAGTCGCTCGTTTGAGCCGGCAGCGGATGCGGAACTGCTTCCCGATGATGTGGTGAAGGTCAGCTTCCGCGGCTCGAAGGGGCAGGAGGCATGGATCGATGTTAAACCGGGAAAGAAGAGCCTTAAGTGCCTGCGTGAGGACTTCGATGACTACAGTGTCTACCGTGCCGAGCTGCCCGTGAGGAGCCTTGGCAGAGGTGCTGAGCATACCCTGGGTGTAAGGCTGGAACCGGCTGCCGGAGCACCGGTCAAGGTTGTCTACAGGCCGGACTTCACCAGGAGTTTAACCGTCAGGAATCCGGAGGATTATCCGCTGTTGCGGGTAAAAAATGACTATTCCAGGCTTGTTTATAATCTTGGTGCCCCGCGACTGGGCGGCCCCATCAGGTCTGAACTCGGTCTTGGTGTGATCCTCAAGTCCAGCGGGAAAATCGGCAGCAACTACAGGATAAGGCTCAGCAACACAGAGACCGGATTCATCAGCGAGGACGATGTTGAGGTGATCCCTGGCAGAAAAGCACAGCCATTGTACAGTGTTACAAGCATGTCATGCGGCCCATCAGCAAAAGGTGATGTGGTCTCGATACCATACCTCGAGCCTGTGCCTTATGAGGTTTATCCCGATCCTGACGGTAAAAGGCTGGTAATAACCCTCTTTGGCGTAGAGTCAGCCGCCACATGGGTGAGTCACAGAACCGGATGCCGGATGATTGACAAACTCACATGGGAGCAAACCACACCGGAGACCTTCAGGGTGTATGTGAATCTGAAAACCGAAAAGATATGGGGATATGACATAAGACCGGTGGGCAGGAGCCTTGTGCTGAATGTCAGGTATGCACCCGGATTTGATCCGGCAGGGGAGAAGCCCCTGGCAGGCCTGAAGATTGCAATCGAGGCAGGACACGGCGGTTCAGGAACCGGAGCCATCGGGTTGTCAGGGCTGGTCGAGAAGGATATCAACCTTGATCTATCATTCAGGCTGGGTGAATTGTGCAGTGCAATGGGAGCAGAGGTTGTGCAGGTCAGGGATTCCGACAGGGATATGACGCTCATCGAGAAGCGTGACATCGCCATTAAGGCCGGAGCTGACATGCTAATAAGCATTCATGCCAATGCCGGCGGAAGGGGTTATCTCTCTGTTGCAGGCACCAGCACCTACTGGCACAATCCTTTCTGGGCACCGCTCGCGCAGACAATCTACGACAGGCTGCTTGAGACAGGACTGGGGGAGTTTGGTGTTGTGGGGTCATTCAACTACACCGTGACCCGGGCCTCGCAGATGCCTGCCGTTCTTGTTGAGCAGGCCTTCATGACTCATGCCGAAGACGAGGAGAAACTCGCAGACCCTGAATTCCGCCAGCAGATGGCTGTGAAGATTTACGAGGGGATGGTGGATTACCTGAAGTATATTAACCAGTAAGAATTCGCGAGACTAAGATTCTATCCTTTTAATATTGGCACCAAGACTGTTAAGCCTTTTATCGAGGTCCTGGTAACCACGGTCGATCTGCTCGATATTGTGTATTATGCTTTTACCTTCAGCACTGAGTGAGGCGATGAGCAGTGCCATGCCCGCCCTTATATCGGGACTCGACATTGTTATGCCTCGCAGCTGATGACGACGCTCCAGTCCTATTACAGTTGCGCGGTGAGGGTCACAGAGGACAATCCTGGCACCCATGTCAATGAGTTTGTCAACAAAAAACAGCCGGCTTTCAAACATCTTCTGGTGAATTACCACGCTGCCCCTGGCCTGGACGGCCACAACAAGCAGCACACTTATAAGATCCGGAGTCAGTCCTGGCCACGGGTGGTCATAAATAGTCAGGATTGATCCGTCCATATCATTCTGTATCTCGTATATGCCCTGCTCGGGCACTATAATATCATCCCCTTCAAAATGAAAATTTATCCCCAGCTGTCTGAACCTGTCGGGGATGATTCCAAGGTTGGGTATTCCGGCGTTCTTTATCCGGATCGCAGAACCTGTCATGGCTGCCAGGCCAAGGAAGGAACCTGTCTCAATCATGTCAGGGAGAATTGTGTGACGACAGCCGCCCAGCTCTTTCACCCCTTTGATTGTCAGCAGGTTGGATCTGATACCGCTTATTTCCGCACCCATATTGTTCAGCATGGTGCACAGCTGCTGGATATATGGTTCGCAGGCAGCATTGTATATTGTTGTTACCCCCTCGGCCATTACGGCTGCCATTATAATATTGGCAGTGCCTGTAACAGATGGCTCGTCAAGAAGAATATCTGCACCTCTTAGCGTACCGGCAGACAGAATGTAGTACCCTCTGTTGCTGTCATACTCGACTTCAGTTCCCAGTTTCTGCAAGCCGACTAAATGAGTGTCCATCCTTCTCCTTCCTATCTTGTCTCCTCCCGGTCTGGGCAACAATGTCTTTCTGAACCTCGAAAGCATTGGGCCGACTAACATGACTGACCCTCTGAGCATCTTCGCCTTATCAAGGAAAGCAGATTCATACATTTTCCCGGTCACAACCCCGTCGGCTTTGAAACTGTATGTGTCGGGGCTGATACGGCTCACCTGAACACCTAGATCATCCAGCATCTCAATCAGCAGTCTGACGTCCAGTATATCAGGTATATTGGATATGATTACTTCTTCGCCTGTCAGCAATACTGCACACAGTACCTGCAGAGCCTCGTTCTTTGCACCCTGCGGGGTGATTTCTCCGCTTAGCTTGCAGCCACCAGTTACTTCAAAGGATTTCATTCACTTAGTTTTTTAATGGACCTCTTCATTCAGCAAAACTATAAATCATTTCACTGACCGGATAAAATTATTTATTATTGCCGGGATGATACACTACCGCACAAATATCAGTCTTCTGCCATTCAACACGACAGGTGTTGATGCAAATGCTTCTCATCTCTTTTATTTACGGCATACACGTGAGCTGGACGAGATGCTCGATTTCCCTGGTTTCAATGAGATGTCAGACAACCTGAATAATCTGCTTGTGCTGGGACAGGGCAGTAATATCCTGTTTACATCCGATTTTAAGGGGGTTATTATTAAAAATGAGCTGGATGGTATAAAAACCATTGATGAGGATGACGCATCCGTGATTCTTGAGGCGGGAGCGGGAGTAAACTGGAGTGACCTCGTTGAGTATGCCGTAAGCAGAGGCTTGTGGGGGATTGAGAATCTCACACTCATCCCGGGAACAGCAGGCGCTGCCCCTGTGCAGAACATTGGTGCCTATGGTGTTGAGATTGCTGATGTGGTTTTGAGGGTTAACGCCTTTCACCTGGGAAAAAGGGAGTGGCTGACGTTTGAAAATCGCGACTGTGAGTTTGGGTACAGGGAGAGCATCTTTAAAGGTAAGCTCAGAAATAAAACCGTAATCTGTTCGGTTGTCCTGAGGCTGTCAAAGAGAGCCGAGCCGAAGCTTGAGTATCGCGGCATCACTGATGAGATTGAAAGGAGGAAAATTTCTGATCCGTCCGTGAGGGATATCTCTGAGATTGTAGCAGCAATCAGAAGGTCGAAATTACCCGATCCGGCAAACCTGGGAAATGCAGGCAGCTTTTTCAAGAACCCTGTAGTCAGTGAGTCCGATTATAAGTTGCTGCTCAGAACATTTCCGAGACTTACAGTCCACAAACAGGGAGACAGTTACAAGATACCTGCCGGCTGGCTGATAGAGCAGGCCGGGTGGAAAGGGTACAGGACCGGAAACGTGGGCTGTTATGAGAAACAGGCGCTTATCCTGGTGAATTACGGCAAGGCAACAGGAAGGGAGATTCTTGAACTCTCAGAAAAAATAACGCAATCGGTACATTCAATGTTCGGGATAACCCTTGAGCGGGAGGTGAATGTCATCTAACAGCCGGGCTGGAGACTATCAGTTCTTTCAGCCTGCGGTCAAGCATTGCCATCACTTCTTCAGCGTCGAAGCTGTAGCCTTCTCCAACCATTGAAGTAACAAACTCACTGTGGCTCCTGCCTTCACGGTAATCGGGCTCGCGTCCGGGATGGCGAAGATACCTTGCGAATAACGCCGGATCCTCCCCCAGGTTAAGGACAGCGTGATAAACAAGCTTGTCGTTAACTTTCCTCATTGAGGATCCCAGGATTTTCCGGTTGCCGATTGTGATGTCCGAAATGCCTTTCGAGCCCAGCCGGCTGACACCCAATTCCTGAAGTCCCTCGAGCACTCTGCTGTTTACAATCCGGAAGAAATCCCTGAATTGAATCATCTCCTGGAATCTTCTCGCAACTGTGAAGGCTATTGTGGAAGGAGTAAGGATTACCGTTTCTCCGCCCGAGGGCCTTTTCGTAACACGCAGACCGTCTGAGGATACGGCATCGGTATAAAGGGAGGTCTCAATGCTGTTCGACTGGCCCAGTACGATGACTGTCTCCTGAGGCTGCCATACGAGGATGCCCGTACTCACCCCCTTGAAGAGGAAGGCATCCGGAAGGTCGTAATCTGAAAGAGTCAGTGACATGAGGAGTGATCTTCTTGCTATCTTTACGTCGCGATCAGAAAATTAATCCTCCAAAATAGTTAAAAGATTGAATCGATGGTCCTGCCCGGTGATACAAAGAAGGATGAAAAGCGCTCTCCACATGAGCCGCGGGCGGAGCAGCCGTCTACGGTAACGGCGCGCATCATGGGCCATATTTACAATCATGGGATGACAACCACCTCAGGAGGGAACCTCTCTGTCGCGGACATGGCAGGAAACATCTGGATTACTCCTGCCGGAACTGACAAGGGTTCTCTTAGACCGGAAGACATAGTTTGCATCGGACCTGAGGGTGTTGTTTCCGGCATACATAAACCTTCGTCGGAGTATCCTCTCCACCGGGCAATCTACAATGCCAGGCCGGACATCAGGGCTGTGATTCATGCTCATCCACCGGTGCTCACCTCTTACAGTATAGTGCACAGGATTCCGGATACTGCCATCCTGAGAAATTCCCGTGAAATATGCGGCACAGTTGGATATGCAGGTTATGAATTGCCCGGAAGCGAGATGCTTGGTGCAGGTGTTGCCAGGGAGTTCTGCAAGGGACACAATGCCGTTATAATGGAAAATCATGCCATCGTGGTGGGAGGGAGAGATCTCACTGAGGCACTTGTGCGTCTGGAGACCCTTGAGAATTGTGCGAGGACAATCCAGGCGGCAGGATTCATAGGGATTGTGACTACACTGAGTGAAGGGCAATTGAATGTTCAGCCTGACTCTGGCGTTTCTGGCATTTTGCAGGAAGCTGTTACCTCCGGGGATAAGACTTCTGCGGACGAAATATGCATGATGGTCCTCAGGGCATGTGAAAGGGGACTGATGTACGGTTCCTGCGGGACAATCTCATTGAGGTACCCAGGCGACGGCTACCTGATTACGCCGGAAAAAGTATTGCGGTGGGATATTGCGGGAGAAGATATTGTCAAGGTGCATGATTACAAACTTCCACCGGGTGAAGAATCTGGCAGTGCTGAGTGGCTTCATGACGAGATATACCGGAGATTTCCCGAAATCGGAGCGGTGATAGTTGCGCAACCACCTTACCTGATGGCCTTTGCAGTGACGGGCAGAAAACTGGACGTAAGGACAATCCCCGAGAGCTGGCTGTTTCTGCAGGATATTCCAATTGTTCCTTTCGGAGCGCAACTGCCTGGAAGGAGTGAGATATTCGACCTTCTGGCCGGAGGTGCACCGGCCATAATGATCAGTAATGATTCCGTCATGGTGACCGGCAAGACCCTGCTGCAGGCATTTGACCGCCTCGAGGTGGCCGAGATGACTGCTATGTCATCTATAATTGGAAATACACTGGGAACAGTTGCCCCAATCAACAACGAAAATATTGAGGAGCTGCGGAGGGCATTCCTGTCAGGGAAGTGATTTGCGCTACGGCTACTCTCTCCGCCTGGTACAGGTAAAGGACTTCTGTGAATCAGATACTGCTAATGCTCCGGCCACTCTCTCTGCATCCAACAGGCATAAGACATCTGGGCAGAAGATCCTGCTAGTTCTCCGGCGGGAAGCCGACAGTCTGAGCAAGGATGACCACCTGCAGCGGCTTCAGACCCATTTCCGGAGCAAGTTTATCACGGGGCACCATTGCCCTGATAACGCATGACAATCCTTCGGAGGCGCACCACAGGTAGACATTCTGTGCCATGAAACCGGTGTTAGCCCATGATGACAGCTGGTCGGTGTCAGTGATCTGCTGACCCTCCTTCAGCCCCCTTTTTTCAAGGTCAGCAACATAAATTAGGTTGACAGGTGCTGTTGCCGGGAAGTCCTGTGTGCCTGTCAGGGCCCGGATATCCCTGCCATGCACCTGTTTCAGCTCGTTTCCGGCGGCATCATAAAGATAAAGCCCACTCTTCATGGCCAGATACACATCCATCTCCTGGCGGTTGTGGGAGGAGGGAGCTGTTCGCCTGCCGTCCGAATCACGGTTTATGCCCCATGCCGCCCAAAGAAGATCGGAGAGATTCTGAGGGGTGAGGTCCTTTTCTGAGAATAGTCTGGATGACTCTCTTTCATTCAGTGCTTCCATAAGAGGCATGCCGCCATCCCTTGATGGGGCCGGGAGCTTTATATCCTGTGCGTTGAGCATATCCGGTGTGATAATTAAGTTAAGAATCATTATTGCTGTTATACTTATGAATGCATTTCTCATAGCTTATCATATTTGCGGCTGAATATATGAAATAAGCTGAAATTACCGCATATATTTGCCTGACTGCGTCATCACAGAACAATGGAAATAACTGCAGTAATAATTGCCGCATTTCTTGCATCGGTGCTTACCTTCTTTTCCGGATTCGGATTGGGCACCATCCTGTTACCGGTGTTTGCGATTTTCTTCCCGGTTGATATAGCTATCGCTCTGACCGGTGTGGTCCATTTCGCCAATAACCTCTTCAAGATCACCCTTGTGGGAAAGAAAACGGACTGGCAGGTTTTACTCCGTTTCGGTATTCCGGCAATCATAGCCTCGTTTGCAGGTGCCTGGCTGCTTCTGAGGATCACCAGAATGCCGGCACTCTTCGAATACCAGCTCTGGGGCCGCTCCCTGGAGGTCACTCCTGTCAAACTTGTGGTTGCCATCCTGTTGCTGGCATTTTCCCTGCTTGAAATTATCCCTTCGGTGAAACGGATTCAATTCGGACGGGATAAGCTCCCGATAGGAGGGTTGCTGAGTGGATTTTTCGGGGGATTGACAGGCATGCAGGGGGCGGTTCGCAGTGCATTTCTCATCCGCAGCGGGCTGACAAAGGAAGCATATATCGCCACAGGAGTGGTGATTGCCTCACTGATTGACATAACGCGACTGTCAGTTTACGCCACCAGGATAAAGGATGCATCTCTCCACGAACACATACCGCTTATCATTTCAGCAGTGCTTGCTGCAATGGCAGGGGCCCTTCTCGGAAGCAGGCTGCTTAAAAAAATTACTCTCAGATTTATCCAGGTGGTTGTGGCCGTTATGCTGTTCTTTCTATCTATTGCAATTGGAATGGGATTGTTGTAGAAAGGGAAAAATTATAATTTTACCCTGCCGCAGCCCTGATTCAGGTAAGGCATGCGTGCCGGAAAAAATAAAAACCAGTTAGATCATGACTATTCAGATTAAGAAAGAGTGTGCCATTTCGTTGCTTGTGCCAACGAGCATGGGAGTAAGGATAACACCGGTGAACCACCAGCCTGTTCATTCAAGTGACACCTTCTTCATGCAGGCCACCAGCGCAGAGACAAACGTGGCAAGCATTGCAAGCTATCTCGGTCTGCCGGTAAAGGTGCTTACAACATTTGTAAAGGGCAGCCCGATAGCACAGTTCATAAAAAGCAACCTCGCCAGCCGGCACATGACATATGAGGGAAAAGATGTTGCGCAGGGCGATCCGTGGGGATACCGCCACCAGTTCAACATTGCGGATATGGGATACGGTTCCCGCGGGCCGAGGGTGCACAACGACCGTGCAGGCGAGGTGGGGCGAACTCTCAATGTGCAGGATTTTGATCTCGACCGCATTTTCGGGAAGGAGGGGGTACAGATAGTGCACCTGTCGGGACTGATCGGAGCACTCTCACCCGGGACAAGCGCCTTCTGCCTTGAACTGGCACGCAAAGCGAAGAAGCACGGTACACGGATTGCATTCGACCTCAACTACCGCGCCTCGTTCTGGAAGGGCCGTGAGATGGAACTCTCGGGAATTTTCCGGGAGATAGCTTCTGTTGCCGACATCCTCGTTGGCAACGAGGAGGATTTTCAGCTCTGTCTGGGCATCGAAGGCCCAGAGGCAGGAGGGAAGGATATCGGCTCCAAGATCGATAGCTTCAAGGGGATGATTGACAGGGTCAGGAAAGAATACCCCGGGGCATCAGTATTTGCCACCACATTGCGGCAGGTGCTGAGTGTTGACACACATCTCTGGGGAGCCATCATGTGGGAGAGCGGTAACTGGCACGTGATTGAACCACGCGAGATCCACGTCCTGGACCGTATCGGCGGCGGCGACGGCTTTGTCGGCGGCCTGCTTTACGGCATCCTGAAGGGATGGGATCCCGCCAGGTGGGTGGAATTTGGATGGGCCAGCGGTGCACTTGCTACAACCTTCATGACTGACTACGCCCAGCCGGCCGATGAGGAGCAGGTATGGAGCGTTTTCGAGGGAAACGCCAGGGTAAAGCGGTAACATTCAGAAAACAGACGTCCCCGTACTTGCCTGGAGCGGCAAATACGGGGACGGTTTTTCAGATCAATCTGTCCGGAGATTAATTAAATCTCACCCGGAACACTTTTGCCTTTCTTTATTTTCTCCTCAAGATCAATGACTGCTTTTTCAGCGTTGTCAATCTTCTCCTTCTTCTGCTGATAAGTCTCATCGTTTATTTTTTTTGCCCCTTTTTCCTTTTCAAGCTCTTCTCTTGCCACCCTGATTCTCTCCCTGGCCTGAACAGTCCTCTGTTCTCCGTCCTCAACCTTTCTGTCGAGTTCTGACTTTTTCTCCTGGTTTTTCATGCGTGCCTCTTCAGCCCTTGCCTGACCGAAATCGCGACCCTCGAGGCCTCCTTTATTTTTGCCAAATGCATTTCCTCGTCCCTTGACGGCTTCCTTACCTTCTTTGGTGTCTGCAGCATCACGGACCTTTTCCTTCTCCTGGTTCATTGCCTCGCGGGCTTTTTCTTCTTCTTTATTTACTGCCTCGGCTGCCTTCTCCTCCTCTTTCTGTAACGCTTCCATGGACTTCTCCTCTTCTTTCTGCACGGCTTCAGTGGCCTTATCTTCTTCTTTCTCTGCGGCTTCCTCAGCCTCCTTTACCTTATCTTTTCCTTTCTGCTTAGCCTGGTTCACCTCTTTTTTTGCCTTACCGGTTTCAACCTGTTGCTGGGCCATTGTCTTGCCTCCGCATGTCAGTAGCGCCAGAATAATCAAACCCACCGGGAAAACGGATAATATCTTTTTCATAATCATCATTTTTTTGTGTTAGAGTTCATTAATCAATGTGTCAAGCTTCATGACAGCCTCATCTATTTCATTAAGGGTGCTGTCAATCTGGGTGGATACAGTTTCAAGCTGCTCTATTTCCAAAGCTCTTGCTTTTTCAGCTTCCTTCGCTGCTTTTCCGGTGCAACCTGCCAGGAGCAGGGCTATAACGCCGGCTGCAATAATTGCCTTTTTCATCATCAGTTTTTAGATTGTTAATTTGTTTCTCCTAATCCAAACATTATTCAACTTTAATTATTGCCGGGATGGGCATAAATCAGGTACAATTTACGACATAAGTTTGACATAAGACTAAATCACAGTTTCGGTGAGCAGCGTCATTACTCTTTGCGCAGGTCAGCACTGAAGAATAAGAGACCGCCCCCTGCTGTCAGTACAACCTTACGCCCGGAGGGGCATCCCGGTCAGGAGCTATCAGCACACATTCACCATTGTTGTCCGGAACACCCAGTGTCAGTACCTCTGAAACTGCCGGACCGATCTGCCGGGGAGGGAAGTTGACCACGCATAATACAATTTTGCCGGTCAGTTGATCCCTGGTGTAGTTGGCTGTCAGTTGTGCGCATGACCGTTTGATTCCGATCTCTTCTCCGAAATCAATTCTGAGCCTGTAGGATGGTTTTTTTGCCTCCGGGAAATCCTGGACTTCGATAATCCTTCCGGCACGGATATCAAGCTTCTGAAAATCTTCAATTGTTGCCATACAACATATTCCCGATAATTAATTATTTGTGAAATTTGTAAGACAAACCGTGTGGATTCAGAAGATTATTACGGTTTGTATCATCATTGATTATGTAATTGTACCAGGCAATCTATCAATAATTCTTCACAAACCCAAAGCTATATCTGATTATGGGAGTGTTAAATGAAAAATGGGGGAGTACTTACAGGATAGGTGCGATAGTTACTTTTATTGTACTTGCCGGGGTAGTTCTTGACATGGTTGTCGGTACAATTACAGGCGGCAATGTTGCAGAACTGCCGCAAACTGCAATTGATAGATTCAGTCAGTTCAGGGAGAGTCCGCTTCTGGGCCTTTATAATCTGGATTTACTGAATATAATCAATCAACTGATTCTGATTCCTGCAGTTTTTGCCCTCTATGCCGCGCACCGCGAGAGTACCGGGCCCTCAGCGCTGCTTGCTTTGATCCTTTTCCTGGTAGGGACAACCATATTTGTGTGCGGCAATACCGCACTTACAATGCTGGATTTAAGCCACAGGTACCATGCTGCAGCTTCGGAGGAGCAAAAGCTTCTAATTGCTGCTGCCGGAGAAGCAATGCTTACAAAGGGATCTCACGGCAGCCTTGGGGTGTTCATCGGTTTTGTGCTTCCTACATTCGCCAACTTTCTGATGTCAGCTGTCATGCTGAAAGGTAAAATATTCAGTCGTCTTACTGCGTATACCGGATTGATTGGCAACTCCCTGATGTTACTGTATCTCATTCTTGTCACATTCAGTCCTGCTGTTGAAAGCCTGGCACTGATTTTTGCCATGCCCGGCGGACTGCTACTCATGGCCTGGATGATTATGTACGCAATCAGGCTGATTAAGCTGAGCAGATCATAACTGAAATTTATAGAAATGCCGAAAACAGAAGAAATTCTTACCGGGATTCAGGGAATTGTGAACAATTATTCATCGATCGCAATTGTCTGGCATGTGATATTGTACGCGCTTATCGTGGCACTTCTTGCCAGATGGCTGCCAACCAACAAGTTATTTGTTCTGCTGATGTGCCTGCCGGTGATTTCTGTGGCCGTCATGGCATTTATGGCAGGCAATCCGTTCAACGGTATGCTATTCTCAATCCTGGCGGTCCTTGGGTTCATTTTTGGACTGAAGGCATCCGGTCAGCCTGTACAGACTTCGAGCCTTGTCTTCATGGTTATCGGAATACTGATGATTGTATTTGGCCTGGTTTATCCGCACTTCATCAGTGAAGGATCCCTCGTCAGATACCTTTATGCATCGCCGGTGGGGCTCATACCCTGCCCGACACTTTCGCTGCTTATCGGGTTCCTGCTTCTGTACAACGGATTCGGCTCTCAGTCAGTGACTCTCACCTTTGTTATTTTCGGTCTGTTTTACGGAATTTTCGGAGCGCTGAAGCTCGGTGTTTACCTCGACGTATTCCTGGTTTTCGGAAGTGTCTCGCTGCTTGCAAAGTACTTTTTAGCGATGAAAGGATAGGGTCAGATTTTGTTATCTTTGCCTAATGTCAGTTGGATGCAATTGTACGAATTTTGCACGTCCTGTTGTAACCAAAGACCTGATGCTATGAGAAAAAGGCTTCTGATTTACATCATACCACTCTGTTTCATTTCCTGCGAAAATTACAATCAGTTAATTATCGAAAATACCGGTATCCCTTTGATAAGTAAGGTATTTATCGGTGATGAGATTTATATGGTGTACTCATATAATGATGCCAATCTGGTCACAGAAGAAAAAAGCAAATATAGTTACGTTAATCATACCTATAATGAACATAATCAGTTGATTGCATCTGATTTCTGGTGGGATACTCGCATTGCGAGCAGCAGCTCCAGTGTGCTTCAGGAGGCGCTGAACCGAAAGGAATGGGTTAATCCTGACAACACGCCAAAAAGCATTACTCATTTGCTTGAATATGATGATGCGAAACAAACAGTATGCAAATCATTTTTGCGGTCATCAGGTGATAACACCGATATGTTGGAATTTCAATTCGAAAATGACAGAGTAACCAGATCAACAGGGTATTATAATAATTCAGTTTCCGGTTACACTGACTATAAATATGATGAACGTGGGAATCTGTCCAGACAAACGAGATACATGGTTTCATCATCAGGCGTTCCGGAGTTAAGCACTACAACGGATTATGAATACGATAACATGCATAATCCATATTATTCCTTCAGACGATTAATCACTCCGGGTATTTATACCAATCCCAACAATATCACGAAAGAAACCTATACACTAAATTTTGATCCGGGGCCATCGATTGAAAAAGTGCAGGTGACGGAATTCAAATATGTTTATAATGCCAATGGCTACCCTGTAAAAGTAAACGGGGAAACAGAGTACGTTTATAAATGACAAAAAATCAACTGACCGTAGGCAAATCCCATTCCATACCGTTTATGAATAGTCTGTAAGCCTTACGGTATAAGGGGTTCTTAACACAATCATCTATGAAGAATTCGTTGATATTTATCGCTCTTTTTCTGGCCTCATGCACGGGAGAAATAGCAGAAAGAGAGAATACCTACTGCAATCCGCTTGACCTCAACTACCGGTTTCAATACACTGACAGCGTATCATACCGTGAAGCAGCCGATCCGGCGATGATACGGTACAAGGACAAATATATACTCTTCGTTTCGCACAGCGGAGGGTACTGGTATACTGATGATCTGCACGAGTGGACCTTCCTGCCTGTCAGCTCGCTGCCAATAGAAGACTACGCACCTGATGCGATAGCAATAAATGATACAGTCTATTTTACTGCATCATCAACAGAAAGGAAACCCATCTATTATACCACTGACCCTTTCAGTGATAACTGGAAGTCCCTTAATGACACGCTGCCATTTGCTGTATGGGATCCGCATTTTTTCGCTGATGATGACGGGCAGACATATCTTTACTGGGGTTGCTCCAACCAAATGCCAATATACGGAGTGAAACTCAACTCAAAAATGCAGGCTGTAACTGAACCGCAGGTCCTCATTGAGCACAATGCTGATATCCACGGCTGGGAGGTTCCAGGGGAGCAGAATGAGCTGACACGTAACGGCTGGAATGAAGGAGCCTGGATGACAAAACACAACAACCGGTATTACCTCCAGTATGCTGCACCGGGAACGGAATACAGGACTTATGCTGACGGTGTTTATACTTCGGATTCGCCCCTGGGGCCATTTGAATATGAGACCTACAGCCCCTTTTCATATAAACCTGGAGGTTTTGCCGGCGGGGCCGGACACGGTTCAACATTCCGGGATAAATACGGCAATTACTGGCATATTGCAACTATGTCTATATCAATTCGTCATATATTCGAAAGACGCCTCGGGTTGTTCCCGGCGGCATTCGACAATGATGGCGTTCTGCGGACTTTTACAGCTTTCGGGGACTATCCTTCGATTGTGCCTGACCGGAAGGTTGATTTTGAAAAGGAGAGCACATCTAAGGGATGGATGCTTTTGTCATTTAAAAAGAATGCAGTTGCTTCCTCTTCGAGGGATGGCTTCCCTGCCAGCAATGCCTTTGATGAGGATATAAGGACGTGGTGGTCAGCAAGTACTGGCGACATCGGGGAATGGCTCAAAGTGGAACTGGATGACGCCTCCACAGTTCATGCCATTCAGATAAATTTTGCTGACAACGAATCAGCTCTCAAACCCGTCAGCAGCGAGATCTACTACCGTTACAAAATTCTGGCCTCACAGGACGGAAAGACCTGGGATGTCATTGCAGACAGGAGCAAAAACACGGTTGATGCATGTCACGATTATATTCAGTTGGAGAAACCGGTTGGGGCCAGATTCATAAAGATTGAAAATGTCAGCGTTCCTGATGGCCGGTTCTCACTTTATGACCTGAGGATCTTCGGTAGCAGGGAGGGAAATACTCCTGCAGAGGTAAGTGAATTTACCGTCGCACGCAGCAAGGCTGACACCAGGAAAGCCCTCGTGGAGTGGCTGGCAGATGACCAGGCTACGGGATTTATTGTAAACTATGGCACTGACTCCAAAAAGCTTTATACTTCCGTAATGGTTTACGATGCCAGTTCTCTGCTACTCACGGGGCTGAACAAAGATGTGACATACTACTTCAGCATCGATGCCTTCAATGAATCTGGAATTACAAAAGGTACTGTAGTTGTGCCGGGAGATCTACCTGACAACCTGGTTTTTTGAGGAAGTACAGCTGCAAGCCAGTACCGCAGCTGCAGGCATCAAAGATCTTAAGTATCTCATTGTAATTATTTTTTATTCGGCTATCAGACTCCCTTAGTTGAACTTAGTTATCCTCACTCATCTGTTAACTGTGTGAGTTTATCTGTTTTCAGTTCTTTCATTCATAATCCGGAACCAGTCGAAATCGACGTATCCGCCATGCTCCCGGGTGGCATAATTGAACAGCCCGTAACGATATCCCATGAAATGAGGCATTGAATATTCCATTTTCAGCTCATTGCCAATCGGCTTCCAGTTTTTGCCGTCAAGGCTGTAATAGAAGTATGCAATATCCCTTCGGTCAGTGAAATCACATTCTGCCTTCAGATATACCTTTTTTCGTGTTAGCGGAACGGCTTCCACTTCCTCAGGGCTGCCCGACTGTGCATTGATCATTACAACTGATCTGACGCCGTTTCTGAATCTGACGCCGACGATCCCATATTTTTTCTGGAGGAGAGCCAAACCCGCAAAATCACCTTCCTTCATATGCGAGACATCAATAAGGGTTGACCCGGAACACTCCGGACCTGCGGTTCGCTGAGTCAGGGTATTCCTTGCCTGTGTGAACAGAGAGTCAATTCGTCCAGTAGTAAGCCGGAGAAACCCTTTTCTCTGAGTCACTGACCAGAGGGTGTCGTCAGGATTGTGGTTCCATTGCCAGACCAGAGGGAGAGGGGGATCACCCTTCTTTCTTTTGAATTCATCCGGTGCAACGATTCCTGGTATGAGTCCTTTCCCGGGCGGAAGATCGAGCATTTCAGGCACCTTGCCGTCAGTGCCGATGACCGGCCAACCGTTGTCCCATTTCATCGGGACAATATAAGGTATCCTCCCGACAGATCCGTAATCCCTGAAAAGGTATGCATACCATTTACCGTCAGGGGTATCGACAATTCCTCCCTGTGCTACGCCGAGATCCTGAAATGCAAGTTTTCCTTCCCAGGGGCCGGTCAGCCTGTCAGCCCTGTGGACAACGACAGTTCGCATTCCCCCGCGCGGCCAGGTAATATTGAATAGGTAATATTTGCCATTCACCCTGAACAGCTGAGAGCCTTCACCAAGTCCGCTGTCCGGTCCTGACGGTTCGCTTGCATCTTCAATTATGACCATGTTAACGCCCCCCGGTCTGACACCTGACAGGTCAGCATTGAGCTCAACGAGAGTCAGCTTCTTGTTCCCATAGATAAGGTAAACGCGACCATCATCATCAAATACAAGCGTATGATCATGAAAACTTGGGCTGAATGATATCTCCTTCCATGGTCCGTTTTCTATGTCTTTTGTCGACCAGATATATGTTTTGCCGGTTGTGGAGGAAAAGGTTGATACATAAAAGGTGTCATCATGAAATCTCAAACAGCTTGCCCACGAGCCTCTTCCATAGGCATTTTTCCCGTTGATGAGATTGAGTTCGTCATTATTGCCGAGAATTTGGTAAGCATAGTTTACCGTTTCCCAGTTGATAAGGTCTACAGATTTCATGACAGGCACGCCGGGAGACATATGCATTGTTGTGCTGCTCATGTACCAGTTCTTCCCGGCACGTATTATTGACATGTCGGGAACATCAGCAAAGATTACCGGATTACGTGCGACTCCTGCTTGCCCATTTACAGACACATTAAGCAGAGCTGTCAACAGAGCCGCACACAGGTAACATATCTTCTTCCACATCCTTGTTATTCCCTTTCTGATTGATCAATAAATGTATTGGTTGATGCCGGTTTGTAACCGTCAGGATGCGGTTCCGGCTTCTGGCCGCGCATGCCTCCTGCAAACCGGGCTGATGCAACAATGCAAACCATCATGACCGATAGAAAGAGAGCAATTTTTTTCATATTCAAAAATCTATCGGATTAAATATTTACTGAACCTTAACGCTAATTGTCTTCAGGTCTTTCGGGTCTGAACTGTTGCCGTAAAAGACCTCATAATCACCGGGTATCACAGTCATCTTGCCGCTTGCCCTGTCATAAAACTCAAATGAAGACCAGGGCAGATCGATTGTCGCAACAACAGTTTTACCAGCCTTAACATCAGCTCTTTTGAAACCTCTCAGTGTCTTCAGCGGCCCGTCAGTGTCGTCTGACCTGCGGACATATACCTGCACTATCTCAGTTCCGTCACGTTTGCCCGTGTTTGAAACTGGAACAGACAGCTTAAGGCTTTCACTGTTTCTGACCTCGTTGTTGCTGATGCTCGCCTCCCCGATGAGGAAGGAAGTATAACTCAGCCCATAGCCAAACGGGAAGAGGGGATCAGACATGAACCTGTAAGTCCGGCCATTCATCGTATAATCCTCAAAATCAGGAACCTGATTTATATTCCTGTAGAAGGTTACCGGCAGCTTGCCTGAGGGATTATAATCACCGAAAAGCACGTCGGCAACTGCCTTACCGCCTGATTCACCCGGATACCATGCCTGCAGTATGGCTTCACAATTTTCTGTTTCAGGTACAAGGCCAATTGCAGAGCCCGAGCAATTCACAAGAATCACTTTTTTACCTGCCTCTTTCAGAGTCTTTATGCAATTGCGCTGTACGGCAGGAAGTTCAATGTCTGTGCGGTCTCCGTCTCTGAAGCCCGGCAGTGAGACTGGCATTTGTTCTCCTTCCAGCTCGTTGGAAAGGCCACCGACAAATACCACAATATCAACGCCATGAAGTTTTGCCAGCAAGGCCTTAAAGTCCTGATCGGTCAGTCTTCCGAAGTCAAAACCGATTGCAGCCTGCCAGTTGTAAAGCTGAGAGAAGCGCATTTCTATCTTATATTTCCTGCCCTCTTCAACTTTGTATGGGATCTTAGAAACCAGTCCCCGCCAGTCTTCAAACCTGGCAAGTGATTCACCGTTCACTATCAGCTCAAAAGAGCCGACAGCACTGCATCTGAACACAATATCTTCAGTTTTGGCAGCAGTGAAATCAGTCTCAAACTTTGCCGAAAACCCCTCAATCCCTACTCCGGGAGCCAGCACGTGTTTTCCCTCGGTAGCCAGCCTCAGCGGAGCTGGGAACTGCTGACCGGCCACCGGATCGCCGGCCAGGTTGCTGTTATTCCAGAAAGTGGCCCTGATGCCCTGGCTTCCATCGTAGGAGCAATCTGATGCAAGACTGATAAGTACCTTGCTGTCAACAATATCACATGCCTTGTCATATATTATCCTGTTTGCCGGGACTATTGATCTGATACCGTCAAGTAACGTTAGTGACCGGATTGGTGTTCCGTTGTAGTTGCCCCACAACATTCTGGCATTATCAGCATTCGGCCCTATTACTGCAATTTTATCTGCAGTTTTTTTCAATGGAAGAATATTATTTCTGTTCTGAAGGAGAGTCATGGTTTCGCGTGCCATCTCAAGTGTCAGTTTCCTGTGTTCCTCATTGTTGATCACGGAAGGCGGGATTTTCGTCCAGGGAACGATAGCATCATCATCCATCTCACCAAGGTCAAATCGTCCGGTCAGCACACGCAACAGGCTTCTGTTCATGTCCTCTTCCCTGATCAGATCCAGAGAAATTGCGTCGACGGATTTCAAATAATTATAGTTACTCCATGCGCATTCCAGGTCAGTACCGGCCGGTATGGCCTGTGCAGTTGCATGAGTAGCATCAGATGAGAATTCATGGCCCTGATAAAAATCTGCGATGGCATCGCAATCAGAAACAACCAGGTATTTATAGCCCCAGTCATCGCGCAGGATTCTCTGCAACAGCCTCGTATTGCTGCAGCAGGGTTCATCCTCAAGGCGTTGATAGGCACACATCACCTGTCTCACATCTGCTTCCTGCACCAGTGCCTTGAACGCAGGAAGGTATGTTTCATATAGATCGCGGGGATCAACATTGACCACATTGAGTGAGTGCCGGCTCCATTCCGGGCCTGAATGGACGGCGTAATGCTTGGCGCACGCCAGAAGCTTCCTGTATTTTACTTCCGGAGGGCCCTGCAGCCCTTTAACAACCGAGACCCCCATCCGTGATGTGAGGTATGGATCTTCGCCATATGTTTCCTGGCCCCGTCCCCACCTGGGATCACGGAAGATGTTTATGTTTGGTGTCCAGACAGAAAGGCTCAGGAACCGTCTGTTTTCGTGTCCCTGCTGGACGGCCTGGTTGTATTTTGCCCGTGTTTCATCAGACACGGCTGTGAAGATCCGGCAGACAAGCTCATCGTCAAATGAGGCAGCCATTCCGACAGGCTGTGGAAAAACAGTCACACTGTCATTGTTTGCGAGGCCGTGCAGCGCTTCGCTCCACCAGTTGAATTTCTTAATGCCGAGCCGCGGGATTGCCTCTGACTGATCACACATAAGCAATGTCTTCTCCTCAAGGGTTAACCGTGTTATCAGATCCTTTGCACGTTCTTCCGAAGTCAGGCGCGGGTCCTGAAACGGGTATTGCTGTCCGCTTGCTGCTGATGCCAAAAACAGGCCCAGGATAAGAATTGCTGATCTCTTCATATTTAACGATTTACTGTAGCAAAGTGTAAACAATCCGTCACTATAGCTGTGAACCTCCTTCTCACTTTCTGTATTATGACCTTACCGGAACAGCAACTGACCACCTCAGGGTTGGTTTCGTGCAGAGTGCATTCTAACGGCAGAAAGTGGTTAAACAAATTTATCTATTTTAGTTCATTAACTCCATATTTTTCTGTTTTCGCGGGCCGTTCTCCCGGATTCTCCGCGAAGCTCTGTACGATGTGCATCATAGACTATCAAGAATAGAATCAGCAACATGAAGTTTCTTTCCGGCACGAGGTGATCAGGGTGGCCGTTTTATGAACTCACGGAACCAATTCAAATTGGACGAGGCTAATGTATTCAAAGAGATAATGTGACTCCTGGCGGGGGTGTCAGGCCCGCATGGGCGGTCCTGACCCTCCCTTGGCTTCAGTCCTGCAAACAGAAAACAAGCACCATGCTCCGCATGGTTTTTTTGGTTCTGAAATGGCGGGGGTACCTTCGGTGATCCCTAAGCTTCACTCCTGGCGGGGGTGTCAGGCCCGCATGGGCGGTCCTGACACCCCCTTGGCTTCAGTCCTGCAAGCAGAAAACAAGCACCATGCTCCGCATGGTTTTTTTGGTTCTGAAATGGCGGGGGTACCTTCGGTGATCCCTTAGCTTCACTCCTGGCGGGGGTGTCAGGCCCGCATGGGCGGTCCTGACCCTCCCTTGGCTTCAGTCCTGCAAACAGAAAACAAGCACCATGCTCCGCATGGTCCTTTTTGCTTTCCCGTCACCCTTATAAAAGCAAGCTTTTAACGGGTTCCGGTAAATAAAAAACCCCCTTTCGGGGGTGCTTGTTTTCTGCTTGATCAGTGGAGCTGGCGGGAGTCGAACCCGCGTCCAGGCAAGGCAGCCATATGCTTTCTACATGCTTATCCTGCCTTGATTGTCGGGAGTGACCAGGTGGCAGACATCCGAATCACTCCTTATCTCCTGTTATTTCACCTTCAGGCCGGAGAGACCATCAGGCTATCCCTGAATTGCGTGCGCTTCCTGATCGGGTTGGTACGGGGCATCACCGCCCGGGAAACGTCTCGTCCCAGCACCTTGT
>Ga0209373_10001297_pt1 | contig 30583 bp, 16 predicted proteins | sample Higcelweek5metaG_FD_187173 | JGI IMG/M metagenome (GOLD analysis project Ga0209373, IMG submission 187173) | Freshwater pond sediment microbial communities from the University of Edinburgh, under environmental carbon perturbations - High... | ecosystem: Environmental > Aquatic > Freshwater >... | reverse complement strand
TCCGTTAACCAAGAGGTTTTGCGCACTACTATTAAATCCTTTCCCTCGGGTAATAGTAAAACCATCCAAACAAGCTGTAACTCCTAATCGACCCGCAATAATAAAAACATGATAGGCCCGTGTGGTTTCATTTAGTTGTCCGCTTAATATTGTTGTATTACTACGCCAATTACGGGACGATAAATTTGTTTCTGTTCCTGCAAAGCCTCCATATATTTTTATACCAGCTTTCAACACAAATGCATTTAACACATTTCCTTCAGAGATAGTTGCTGTATTATTAGCCGGACGTGTTGGAATATAAGTACCAGCAGCAACAAAAATCGAATCACCACTAACTGATGAATCAATAATCATTTGAAGATCGTTTGAGGCATTGGACCACGAAGTCCCATCTCCATTACCATTAACGGTAGTTTTTACATAATGTACTGTCGCATTAAGGTTATTCGCTATAAACAACCCAAAAACTAAAAGAATAATTGTAGTTTTTTTCATAAGAATTATTTTTTGTTATTAAATTAGATTCAAATGTAAAGACATGGTATCATAACAAAAGTACCATATTGATAACATGTTATATAGCATATAAATGCATAAGGTTAGTAAAAATATGGGTCAATCCTTAAAGATCGACCCATAAAAAAATAACAACACAACTTATTTTATATTTATCTATACAAATCATGCACATTCCGAAGGCAACTTCGGCGAAATATGCATAATCTGTTTTTTGTGATTATTTAATAACGATTTTTTCTATATAAGAATTTTCTCTATTTTGAATTCTTATGAAATAAATTCCAGCATTAAAGTTGAAATCTAATCTAGCTGATTCTTCATTAACCGTTGTTTTACTTAACACCTTGCCACTAATATCCAGAATTTCAATACTTGATTTTTCAGGAAGCGAAGTTAATTGTACAAAATCTTTAGCAGGATTGGGATAAATTGAAATTCCGCTATTTTTTGCATTATGAACTGAAGAAATTACCTGAGTTTCAAAAGCTCCCATATCAATATTAGTATCAGAAACTCTTGGTTTCCCGATTACGTCAACGTCACTCGTTATATTTCCTCCATAAGCTGCATATGAAGTATTGCTACCTGCATTTACACAGATATTTCCTTCAATTAACTGATAATTATCCGAATAGATATCAACAAATTCAACCGTTTTTACTTTTCCATCAAGATTACCTATCCCGTCAGCAAAAATTTGATTCTGTGCTATAGAATGATTAACAGATGAGCCTGTTAGGTTAAAAGTAATTTGCGCTCCACTATTTCCCCATAGAATCGTGTTTTCCATATTAATTGGATAGGCGGTATATATACCACCATAATTTGCACCTGAGGTATTATCAGCTATTGTACAATTCACGAGAGTGAAAGGTACAGTGCTTGTTTCGGTGGAAATCAGACCTGCTCCATTATTACTATTTGTATTATTTATAATTAAACAATTAATTAGTGTAGGTGTAACACCTCCAGCCAATCGGATTCCTCCGTTGACATTTCCGTTGACGATTACATTCTCAATGCGCGTATTTGTACAAGACCAACCGCAGAAAAGTGCACCTCCGCCCATTTCAATCGATTCGTTTCCAGTAATTATCAGATTACGTAAAACGGGTGATAAAGATTTAGTCCCTGTAATATAAATAGCTCCTCCACGCCTATGGTCAATAGCCTGTTCATTTACAGTAATATTTAACGAACTATTATTGTATCCTTTACCACCAGTAAGAGTAAAGCCATCCAGACAAGCATCAGTTCCCAACTGACCTGCAACAATAAAAACATGATAGGCCTGTGCATTTGCGTTTAGCCTCCCGCTCAAAATTGTTTTGTTATTACGCCAATTGCGTTGTGATAGCAAGTTTTCAGTGCCAGCAAAACCACCATAAACTTTAATCCCTGTTCTCAATACGAAAGAATTAAACACATTCCCTAAATCAATAGTGGTTGTGTTGTTTGCTGGTCGAGTAGGAATATAAGTTCCTGATGCCACAAAAATTGAATCGCCTGAACTTGCAGCATCAATAATTGCTTGGAGATCGCTAGAGGCATTTTCCCAAGAAGAAGCATCTTGACCTCCTGCGCCAACGGTTTTTACATAATGCACTTTTGCATTCAAATTGTGTACTGAAATCAGTACTAAAAATAAAATAAAAAAAGTAATTTTTTTCATAACAATTATTTTTTTGTTGATATATGATTAAATTTGATTGTAAAGACAACATTGGAAAACAAAAGTACCATTAAAATAACATGTTGTAAAACATATAAAATTAGTTCTGCTTAATTAATCTGAGTTTATAAATAATAGCCTCATTTATATCAATATTCATATTTTCACTTTCAGAATTAAATATTAGTCCTAATTTATGTTCGCCAGGAACTAATCTCACTTTTATTGAATTTGTCCAACCAAGATCATCCCAGTTATCCTGCCCTCTTTGAGGAAAAACAATGGCACCTAATGCTTTATCATCAACTAAAATGGTTCGGATTGCGCATTTATTCGTTTGTGGGACGGGACCATTTCCATTTGCATACAGCCAATCAATAGCATAATTAGATTCTTCATCTACCTTTATTGTATACTCAATTTTTCTATTTTCTTTCTTACTGATTTTCACTCTTTTCAAATCAAAAATTGTCGTATATTTATGATTCCATAAAACAGGTTCACTCGAAAATGAAGATCTTTCTCTATCTTTCGCAATTGCTATGACTTGATATTCTCCTTCATCACCTATTTTAAGCTTCTTAATTGTATTCTTTTGAATAGCTAATTCTTTGCCATTTTTCAATAGTTGATATGCTATAGCATCTTCTACTGGCGTCCAAATCAACACATCATTATCAACAATAGATACTGGCGTCGAAAGTGCAAATTTATTCTCAACAATATTTAATGGCTTGTTTTTAGCGCTATTATCAACTAAAACTATTTTAATATTATGTATACCTGTCAAATTTGCAGGAAAAATAGGTTCTGAAGTATTTCCATCAAGTGTAAATGATTTTATTTCATTTCCGTAACCCTCTGTTTCAATATTTACAATAGCATTACGATATTTAAAATTAGTCAATTTCCGTTTACCTCTCATAGAATAAGGAATCAATGGTTTGAAAATCAAATGATTTTCATCATAATTTATTCCAAACAGAACACGATGGACAATGCTTAAATTTCCAGAAATACTCCATAACATTACACTTGAATTCATCTCTGTTCCACCCCAATCACCATCTTGGGCTACAAAATTTTCTTTATTGGTAGCAAATAATGCCGCTGAACGATAAATACTCCCTATGCCATGTAAAACGGCATTTCCATTTTCAACTTTAGCGGCCGATAAAGTCCAATAAGCTGATACAAATGGCCATATACCATTATTATGATAGGGTGGAATATCTTTGATTTGCGGATAAAAAATTGTTGGGCCAAATGGAACTATAGGCATCTGTTCAATAATTCTTTGTTGCTGTTCAGGGGAAGCAATATCAAATAAAATACAAAGAGATTCCCCTAAAGTTTCGCTTCGTGGAGATAAAACATCAGCATTTCTTCCATAAAGATATTGAGCATAATAACCCTTCTCTGGCATCCAAAAATACTTATTAATTGATTCCTTCAGTATTTGTGCCTTCTCATTATAAATTTTGGCATCGGAAGTGTACTCTAGTATTTCACCCATCCTACCTAAAATCCATAATGCTTGATAATGCAAAGCATTTGTCCCCAAACATTTGGATTTGTAAATATCTGCCGGTTGCATCCATGTTGGATAACTTTGTTCGCGCCAATCAATAAAGGAAGACTCACCCATCACAAGTCCTGTTTCTAAATCATAAATGTTAGCAATGTCATCATCAACTGAACGTTTTACAACCGGATAAATCGTTTTAATCCAATTCAAATCTCCTGTTACTTTATAAATTTCCCATGCAGCTGTTACCCAAATCATTCTATCTGTAGAAACTGGCCACGAACCTCCGGTACCTGTATCTTGTACAATTTTCCCCAATTGGTTTATTTTCAATAGCAAGCAGTTCTTGGCTATGGTGGGTTGCATATAAGCCATACTTAAAATAATACTATAGCTCATATCTCTGGTCCAAACGCCGCCCCATAATTCTCCAGTACGGAATGTTAGATTTGGTTCTACAGCTTTAAGCATTTCATCAAGTCCCATATTGTAAATTGCCTTTTCCAGAAGATAAGGAGTTTCGTATTGAGGATAAAAAGAAATATCATTCTTAAGTTTCCACGAATTTCTATTGGTAATCTTTTGGGGACTAACATAGTTGCTAGTAATTTCAGTTGCAGATACAGCTTGTCCGGTAAATTCGCCTTGTATTATTCTATCCAATTGCCACTTATACCTTCCTGTATTGTAAATTAACGTGTCGGTCTCTGCATTGATATTTAAAGAAAGAATAATAAAAAATACAAAAATAGCAAATTGTCTCATGGTTTTTTAATGATTAGATTGCACTTGTTAAATTGTCAAATAATCGACTTCATTGTTAATATTTAAATGATGGAGGAATTGACTTATCTCCAGATGCCCATTTTTTATTAGGGTATTTACCCATTGTGAATTCCAGACGGCCGCCGTTCATTAATTCACTGTGCGAAAACCATGATTTATTCCATATCTGCCCATTTAATTTAGCCGATTGTATATATTTATTTTCTATAGAATAATTGTGGCAAATCACTTCGAATGTTCTCCCATTTTCAAGTTTTATAGTTGCTGTTTTAAAAACTGGACTTCCTATTACATACATTGGTAATCCCGGAGTTACTGGATAAAATCCCAGTTGAGAAAAAACGACAAAGGAAGAGAGACCTCCACCATCTTCATCTCCGGGAACACCCATTAAATCATTTCTAAACCACTGGCTCAAAAGATTACGAACACGTTTCTGCGTACGCCAAGGTTGACCTGCATAATTGTATAAATAAGGAATATGCATGGCTGGCTCGTTACCCATTGAGAACTGACCAACATTCCCTGTGTGATCTCCAAACTGGCTATGAAAATCTGGTCGGCTTTTACCCAATGGAGTATTGTACATGCGTTCCAACTCATACACAAAGGACTCTTTACCTCCATTCATTTGAATTAAATCCGCGATATTGTGTTGCACATCCCAACGATATATCCAACCATTATTTTCATCATAAGCATCACGAGCTCCTATACCACTTGAATATCTGTAATCGAAAGGCTGAATGAAATTTCCAAAAGAATCTTTGGGATGGAAAAACTTTGTTTTTTCATTAAAAACTTTGCGATAATTCAAACTTCTTTTTAAGAAATGTTCAGAGTCCTCTCTATATCCTAATTTTTCGGCAATACTTCCCAAACACCATTCATCGAAAACCGTACCAAGTGTAACAGCCACAGGCTGTCTTTTTTCCCACGAATCAACTTCCAAAATCGTTTCTTTCTCGCCTACTGCTAAAGCAGGAAAATAACCATTTTTATCATAAAATTTATCTAAAATCCCAGACTTCTTTCCCGACCATGGAGCTAATGTTTTTTCAGTAATGGCACTTTTACATGCCTGATACGCCTTCTCTAAATCGAAAGTTCTTAGTCCTTTATTATAAGCATCAATTATTGTGGCTACGCCATGGTTACCATTCATGCGATGTGTATCTCCATAAACTTCAGGAAAAGTTGGCATCCAATGATTTTGCATTTGGTATGCCATCCGTATAAACGAATTGATCATATCGCTTTCCTTTTGGGTGTTTATGATTAGCCTAAGAGGATGAACCGCACGATAAGTATCCCAAATCCAGTCATCGACATAAAATGGCATTCCTTTGTCATCATGCACCTGATTGTCATACCCACTATAATACTTCCCATCTTCAGAAATACAGATCATACGCTCTGCAATTCTGTAAAGCGAGGTATAAAATACAACTTTATCATTATTGCTACCTCCTTTGACAACTATTTTACTCAGTTCCCGATTCCAAATATTTCTCCCATTTTTAGCTATTTTGACTAAGTTATAATCATTTATCTCTCTTCTTAGATTTTTTCTTGCCTGCTCTACACTAATGAATGATACTCCGTAGCGTACTCCAACTTTTGGTGTTCCCGCAGGAAATTGCATTGCCAAATAAGCATCCTTCCCAAAAACCTTTATCGTATTTTTTTCAAATCCTTCTTTTGAATGAGCACCAGCACGAACGGGTTTTATATTTGTTTCCAGATATAAATATACTTTTGCTTTATTGCCAATATTCTGGTATCCTGAAATGATATTCTCATTGATTTCAAGTTCCCCATCACGTGTTCGGAGTATCAGATAAGCTGCTTGAGTTTTGTCAAAATTAATCTCATAAATGGCTGACTGGTGTGATGGAGCGTATTGTATGCGAATACCATAATCATCCAAATCAACTCTATAATAATATGGCATAATTATTTCATTGTCGTAGCCAAAATGAATAATACTCTTTATATTCTTTTCATCTCCCTGAAATGGTGACAATGCAAATGCAGATTTTGCTCTATGGCTTGGAATCATTAGTGGTAGTCCTTCCAAAACATTACCTGTATAACTCTCCCTTTCTGGATATACACGCAGCATACTATTAGGTAAATGTATTGTTGGATAAGTAGGAACTAGCAAATGACTTATGTTTCCAATATTCGGATTAACATAGTCGATAGGAGATTTACTACCTTTTTTTGTTGGGAAAAGAGGGGATATAAACACTAATAAAAACAATAAAGCGAAATAAAGTTTTTTGTTGATGTTTTTCATTGAATAGAATTTAGATTAATTGTACCTTAAAAATATTACTTGTGTCAACATATCGAAGTGTAAAACCATGTAATTAGTGAGACAAGAATAATTTTGAAAAGTACCGAAAAAACGGAGAGCTGAGTTATTTATAGAGATTTTCCGCATAGTGCAGGGTGCAAGCGTTTCTATATATAGAAACTTGCACCTTGCACAATATCTAAATGTTTAATAATATGACACTTGTATATATCAAATTATTTTTGTATTTTTGAACCTGAAAGTTAAGCAGACAAGCGCAAGTCATTGACAGTCAAAAAGTGTTCTTTTTAGTATATTTCCTAATTCGTACCCCACAAGGGGATATATAAGGATAAACAACTGAATATCAATAGAGTAATATGAGAGGTTCACAAACCTCTCTCTCCGCTTTGAACAATTAAGAGACCTATTTGGGTCTCTTTTTTTATGCCTATTATTCCGCCACTTTATTGTATTAAAGCAAGATGGAGTGTATGATAAATAATAATAGTGATTTATCGGATATAATAATGATTATCTCAATTTACTCTGGTTCGTTTAATATAATCCGTTGGGCTTTCGTTGAAGTATTCTTTGAAACATTTCGTAAAATAGGATGGTGATGAGAAGCCAGTATCATAGGCAATTTCTGAAATGGATTTTTCTGAATTAATCAACAGTTGCTCAGAAGCTTTCAAACGAATAATTCTTACTAATTCATTTGGCGCATAGTTTGTAAGAGATTTAATTTTCCGATACAGTTGAACCCGTGAAAGCCCCAAACTCTTCCCTATTTCATCCACATTCAAGTCGGTATCAATAAGGCGTTCTTCAATTAACTTGCGGAATTTGGTAATAAATGATTTATCTATTTCGCCCACACTCTCCTTCCTTTCACCAAAAGTGAGATTTTTTTGGAAGTAATCTTTAATTTTTTCGCGATTCTCAATTAACTTTCGTACTCTGATCTTCAACAAGTGTTCATTGAATGGTTTTGGAATATAGGCGTCCGCTCCACTTTCAAACCCAATTGCACGTTGCTCGTCAAGAGAATATGCCGTGAGAAGAATCACCGGAATATGACTTGTAGATAGATTATCCTTTATTTTTTTACAAAGTTCAAAGCCATCCATTACATCCATTTGAACATCGCTTATAATAAGCTCCGGTACAAATTTCATAGCTTTCATCAACCCAATCTGACCATTCTGAGCTTCGATTATTTCATAACTATCCATCAATATACTCTTAATATAGACCCGCACATCGATATTGTCTTCCACTAAAAGCACTAATGGTTTATTTGTCTGCAAATTAGCATCTGTTTCGGTTTCATTATCAACATCCAGTATCATCATGTTTTCCTGACGGCCTACTAAAGATTTCATAGTTGGGTATTGCTCAACTATTTGAATTTCTTTTTGTTTGTAAGGAAAAAGCACAATGAATTTTGTCCCTTTTCCTTCCACGCTTTCTAAAGTTATCTCACCATTATGTAATTCAACAAGTACTTTGGTTAAATGCAATCCAATTCCAGAACCCAACACTCTGTCATCAACTTTGTAAAAACGCTCAAAAACGCTATGCATGTGATTTTCAGGAATACCAGCTCCATTATCAGAAACAGTTATTTGTGCAAATGCCTCATTATTTCTCAATAATTTAGACAAATGAACCTCTATTCTTCCATTTTCAGGTGTAAATTTAAACGCATTAGATAGAAGATTATAACAGATTTTTTCCATTTTATCCGAATCAAACCATAAGGTGTAATCTTCATCTGTAGCTTTAAAAGAAAAATGTATGTGTTTCCTTTTCCCATATTCTACAAATGAATCACAAATTTCAGCAACATAACTTTTTAGATCAGTCAATGTGAAGAACATTTGCATCTTTCCGTTCTCGTATCTTCTGAACTCTATAATCTGGTCGATTAGTTTTAGCAATACATGAACATTTTTGCGCATAAGTTGAATGAGACGTTTTCCGTTTGGACTCAATGTCTCTTTTTCATTTAAGATATCAAGTGGACCCAGAATCAGAGTTAACGGTGTGCGGAATTCATGGGAGATATTTGTAAAAAACACGAGTTTTGCTTGCGTAGCCTCTTCCAGATTTTTGGAGAGTACTATCAATTGATCCCGTTGCTCTGAAAGTTCTTCCTTTTGTTTACTGATGGCAATATTATTCTGTTTCAGTTCCTCATTGACCTTATTTTTGTGTCTGTACAAACGGAGCAGGAGTATTAATAAAACAGTAATAAGAAATAAAACAGCAAATGAAAGAAAGAGTAAGTTCTGTTGTGTGCTGAACTTAGCCAGATTTTGATTTAATACCGTATTCAATTGACCTATACGATTTTGATGTTGTATAATCTGGTCGGTCTGTAGTTTCAATACCCTTGCATTCGTTCTGTCGACAACAGCAGTATAAAGAAGATTGTCCCTATCATAAGGCTCGTTGTTCAAAATACGAACTGCTATCTGAATTGCTTTCTCACCTCCGGTAGGATAAATGAAAGTAGCATCAATAACACCATTCAACACTTTTTGAATTCCACCATCTGCACCCGGAAGCGCATCAATACCCAACAGAATTGGTTTTTTAATCCCGCTAGTAGCTGATATTGCTTCGCGAGCACCAATTGCCATTTCGTCGTTTTGCGCAAAAACAAGATCAATTGGAATCTTGGTTTGTAAGGCTTCGGTCATTTTTTCTCTGGCCTGCTTGCGTAACCAATCACCATTAGACTTATTTACGACTTTAATTTCCGGATATTTCTCAATGACACTCATAAATCCATTGTGACGTTCTGACGCCGGAGTTGAGCCATTCAGTCCACAAATTTCGACAACATTACCCTTTCCATTCAGTAGATTTACAGCATATACGCCCACTTCTTTCCCTATTTGAAAATTATCAGCCCCAACAAACGCGGTATATTTTCCGGAACTAATTTTTCGATCAATTAATAATACCGGGATGCCCGCCAGCATGGCCTTTTCAATTACAGGAGTCAGCGGAATAGCTTCATTTGGAGAAACAATAATCAAATCAACCTGATCTGCAATAAAGCTTTCAATATCACGAATCTGTTGCTGATTACTGTCGTGCGCAGTTTTCATCTTAACTTCGATGCCGGAATTGAAAGAAGCCTCACGTATCATTTCGCTATTCATGGTGCGGCGCCAAGCATCGTCGCTACACTGCGAGACACCAATTACTTTGATTTTATTTACATTGTCGGTAGTACAAGAAATAAAAGCAAAAAGCAAAAAAGGAAGAAATAATATGGAAGTATGTTTCATTATATGAGATAATTTGGGTGAAAGGTCAACACTCAATTTGTATTCAAAAATAATGAATTATTTTTATTAAAGTCAATACTTATACTTTAATTCAACAACAAAACGACCGAACTATAAAATTCGACCGTTTTGTAGATGTAGCATTTATTGTTGCTTTTTAACCCTCAAAAGCAGGTTTTCGGGTAGAATAGGCATTGCACCATGCTGTGTACATACAAAAGCTGAAACATCAACTGCAATTTGATGCGCATTAGAAATACTTTGACCTCCAAGTAGTGAGGACACAAATGCAGCTGTAAAGGAGTCGCCTGCTCCAACCGTATCGGCTACTTCAACGATAGGGGTTGGTTTGAATGATGTTTCATTTTTTGTTACCACATAACTTCCTTCAGTACCTTTGGTCAACACCACTATTTCCAGGTTAGAGCTATGGAGTAATTGATTACATATTTCTAATTCGCTTTTCGATTCCCAGCCGAACAACTTTCCAACAATTACAACTTCGTCGTCATTTATTTTCAGGACATTACATCTATCCAGTGCATGTTCGATCAGTTCTAATGTATAAAAGTGTTGACGAAGATTGATGTCAAATATTTTTAAGGCAGTTTCAGGAACGCAATCCAAAAAGCGATTAATTGTCGCTCTTGAAACACTGTTACGCTGAGCTAATGATCCGAAACAAACTGTCTTGGTTTTACGTGCCAGGGCTTCCATTTCTTCTGTAAATGGTATATTATCCCAAGCCACATTTTCGCAAATTTCGTATTCGGGGATACCATTTCCTGATAGCGTGACTTGAACCGTACCCGTAGCATAAGGAGTTGTTTCAATCAAATACTTTAGTTTTTTCTTACTAAGGCAGCTTATAATTTCATTGCCTAACTCATCGCTACCAATAGCACTAACAGCATAGCCATCATAGCCAAACTGTGAAACATGATACGCAAAATTTGCCGGTGCACCACCCATCACCTTGCCTGTTGGGAACACATCCCATAAAATTTCTCCAATACCTACAATAACGTTTTCCATGATTTTTCTCTAAATAGTAAATGACAAAATTGTCAATGATTATAGTCCCAGTTCTTTTTCAATTTGTTCCAACGATTTTCCTTTAGTTTCAGGAATCCAGAATTTTACAAAAACAAACGCAAGAATACTAAATACTCCAAAAATTCCAAATAGATATTGTAATCCTAACGCTCCATGAATTACCGGTGCAAAATACACGGTGAGGAAAGTACACAGCCAACTGACCGCTGTTGAAAAAGACATGGCCAAGCCTTTAATACGGTTCGGATAAATTTCGGAAATAATAACCCACATAACCGGGGCAAATGAAGCAGCAAAGAATGAAATATACACCAACAAAGCAATCAATACTCCTGTTCCGTTTTGCAATGGTTTTGCAAACTCTAAAGTAAGATAAGCCAAAGACGCAATCATGCCCACTGCACCCCAGAGTAACAATGTTTTGCGTCCTCGCTTATCTACCAACCACAACGCCACAATTGTCATCAAGAAGTTAACTAAACCTACAATCATAGCCTGCATCACTGAATCACTTTTTACTGAACCTGCGGCCTGAAAAATATCGGGCGCAAACATAATTACCGCATTTATTCCTGTTATTTGCTGCAAAGCAGCTATAATGGTACCAATTAAAACAATTTTTCCTGTTTTGCCTCTGAACAATTCACCCACCGACATTTTTTCCTTTTTTTGTTCTGCCAATAAGGTGCTTTCCATTTCGGGTAATTCCTCTTGAACCAATGATTCTCCTCCAATACTGGTAAGAATCTTAATCGCTTCGTCTTTTTTGCCATGAGCCAATAGCCAACGCGGGCTTTCAGGAAATTTCACAATCAGAAAGAACAAAAAGAAGACACCAAAAACACCCGGAACTGCCAACATATAACGCCAGCTATTCTCTCCAAAACCGATTAGAAAATAATCGAGAATATAAGCCAACACGATACCAATAGTAATGGCAAACTGATTAAAAGAAACCAAACGACCACGATTATGTGCCGGTGCAATTTCCGAGATATACATGGGTGCAACCACAGATGTAGCACCTACAGCTAAACCAGACAAAACCCTTAAAATGGTTAGCATGGTAGCCGATTCAGAGAAAGCACATCCAAAAGCCGAAATGATATATACAACAGCTGTAAAAATCATTACATTTTTACGACCGTACTTTTCGGTGAAACTTCCTGTAAAAAGTGCACCCACCAAACAGCCTACTGTAAGCAAAGCTGCTACTGTACCTAAACCACTATCCGAGAGTGAAAATTCACCTTTAATCATATCCACCGCACCTGAAATTCCGGCCATATTCAGCCCGAAAAGCAACCCACCATTGATAGCTACAAAGGTTATCCAATATAAATATTTGTTATTTGACATTGTATTGATTTATTTGATATTAGAAATTATAATATTTTCTATTTTAAGGTCACCTTCACCCGAGAAAAACTGGAGAGTGTTCATTATTTCTGTTGGAAAAAATAAAGTTGTCATGGTGACTTCTCCGTCATTGATAAATATCTCAGCAGATGATTTATCAACCAGCAAACGAATGCTATACGCATCTTTTACTACGATTGGAGCTGTTCCTCCCGATTTGAACTTTACATTGAAATCTATCTTTCCGCTTTTCTCTCTGTCTACCGTTAGCTTTTGGGTATTCAAGTCAAACGAGAATTTCAAATTTTCTGCTTTAGAATTTTTTAACTCAAAACCAAAATTCTTGTTCTGTAGTGGTTTTAGCGTCATTTCAATCTCGTACGTACCTTTATTTTCAGGAAGCAATTCTTTTATAGAAAATTCCTTTGTAATTATCTGATCAGAAATTGTTCTGCTTGCTCCTCTTAAAGCATTCATCTCTTTAGTTGGAAATCCTTTTAAAATCATATGCTTTCCATTACTCGACAAAGTCAATTCGCGAGGTGTCGTATTAGCACTTCTGAAATTCAATGTTGGTACATGTTCGGCATAATCCCAATTGCTCATCCAACCCATAAAAATTTTTCGACCATCATTAGAGGCAATATTGCTAAAAGTAACGCCTGCGTAATTATCACGCCCATAATCAATCCAAAGCGGATAAGGAAGATGATCGGCAATAAATTCCCTGCCATTGAAAGTACCGATAAAATACTGAGTTGCCGAACCGCCGTTTGGTCCGCCGGGATTGATACTTACCAGCAACACCCATTTGGTTTTTCCTTCGTAAGTCAGCGGGAATAGATCCGGACACTCCCAAACACCACCATGTGCTCCCATACCATTGCCGAATTCACTTAACTTCGTCCAGTCTTTCAGGTTTGGCGAGCCATAAAAAGTAATGGTTTGTTTAGTAGCCAGCGTCATAACCCATTGGTTGGCGGCTTCGTTCCATGATACTTTTGGATCTCTAAAATCGGGTATACCCGGATTTGCAATCACGGGATTTTTATCATACTTTGTAAAAGTGCGCCCTTTGTCGGTACTGTAAGCTATGGACTGAGCCTGCACTTTTCCAGCACTGGTATAAATAGCCACCATTGCATTTTTTCCAAAACCGGCTGTATTATTCACGTCAATTACGGCGCTTCCTGAAAAAATATCGCCTAAACTATCCGGTGTAAGCGCTGTTGGCAAATAAGTCCAGGAAGTAAGATCGGTACTCACTGCGTGACCCCATGACATATTCCCCCACATTGAACCATAAGGGTTATATTGGTAAAAAAGGTGGTATTCACCGTCCAGATAGACCATTCCATTGGGATCGTTCATCCAACCATGTTCAGGGCTGAAATGAAATTGAGGACGAAATTTTTCGTTGTATTCAAATTCAAATTTATCCGACTGTTTCACTTTTTTTATACCTAGAATAGATTCCTTTATTTCAGGATAGGAAAGTGTTACTGTCTGACCTTTCCATTTTTTCACATCAAGTGACACCCAGTAATCAATTTTATTTACAGCCAAATGAACATTGTGTGTCGATTGAGTGGTTGGATTAGCTGTTTCTACAAGCATCTTTATTCCTGGTGCTTTTTCTTCGACCGGAATGAGGATATAAGATGATTGTATTTGGTAATCGACAGATATATTCTCGCCTATCGATTTCTTTTGAGAGCTGCAACTCATATTTATCAACAAAAGTGCAACTAAAATGGAGTAGATTGATTTTTTCATTTTTTGAATTTATTTTTTTTACTGTACAAAAATAGAAATTGATGTGTGTTTTGGCTGTCAAATTTATTGCATTAACGTGTAATTTTGATACAATGTAGCTGACCATTTATTCCCATATACTATTAAATATGCGAAATTTTGTGTTTACATGGCTATTATTACTTTCAACGGTCAATACATCATAGAGCGACGATGGAAAAACAAGATTCGTTAGTGAAACTGCTCCATCGTTTACAAAGATTTCAACTGATGACTGATCCACATAAATATCCAGTTTAACGGGATTTGTGTTTCCAAAAACCGGCGATTCGGAGTTATCTGAAAATGCATCAGCAAAGTTAACAATACCGGAATCGGATCTTTTGAAAATTAATTTCCGCGCATCGATAGTTATACTGCAAAATTCATTTTTTGAGTTTGACAGTTTCAAAGAAAGCGTTTCTGAATCGGATGTTTTCCCGATCAGTTGGAGTTGATAAGCTTTTTTATTGTCCAAATTCAGTGCAACTGTTTTTGAAGTGAAAGCTTCATCAACAATTGTTTTCCAATCATTGGCTATTGATTCTACTTCGCTTACCACTTTATTCTTCAACAGGAAATATCCCTCCGGATGCATTTCCAACTTGAGCTCACGCACCAGCGTCATGCTTCCACGCGCACCTTTCGGAGCGATATTGAAAACAGGTATATTATTAGCATATTGCCAGTTATTCATCCACCCAATGTGTAAACGCCTACCATCATTTTCAGGGATATTGTCCCAGGTCACTCCGGCATAATTATCTTTTCCATAATCGAGCCACAAAGGATAGGGTGCATCTTCAGCTGTGAAATTCGTTCCATCAAAGTTCCCTATAAAGTACTGCGTTCCTGTACCACCGTTTGGAGCTCCGGAATTACTAACCAACAACACCCACTTTTTCCCGTTTTCTGTACTCAGGGGGAATAAATCGGGACATTCCCACACACCTCCATGCGAGCCAATGCCATTGCCAAATTCGCTCAGGCGCGTCCAGCTTTTCAGGTTGGCCGATCCGTAAAAGCTAATGGTTTGATGAGTGGCCAATGACATGATCCATTGGTTCGATTCGTTGTGCCAAAACACTTTAGGATCTCGAAAATCAGCAATTCCCGGATTTGCCAGTACCGGATTAGCGCTGTATTTTGTAAAAGTGCGTCCTTTGTCGGTGCTGTAAGCAATAGATTGAGATTGTACTTTACCGGCACTTGTGTAGATTACCACCATTGCATCTTTGCCAAAACCTGCGGTGTTATTTTTATCAATTACAGCACAACCCGAGAAAATATCTCCCAGGTGATCAGGTATTAATGCCACATTCAACTGTTTCCAGTGCATCAAATCAGTACTTATGGCATGCCCCCAACTCATATTTCCCCATTCTGCTCCCAGTGGATTATGCTGATAGAACAAATGATATTCTCCATCAAAGTAAACCAATCCGTTGGGGTCGTTTATCCAGTTTCGCTTCGCTGAGAAATGTATTTGTGGTCTGTACTTCTCACTATACTCATTGTTCGTAGTTGGTATTGTTGGCTCATCGGTATCGCAGGAAACGAATGAGACAAGAACTACAGAAATAACTATCAGTCGAATGAACTTTTCACAATGGCTGATCACTAATTTTCCAAAAGTGATAGTGCTTTTGTTCAGCAAACTCAGAATTATTGTATTACTGTTCATGTGTTTTTGATTCATTATTTGTGGGTAATTCAACAGAAATCTACTTGAAAATCTTTATATCCGAAAACCTGACTAGCCCTGAGTTACTGAAAATCATCCACGGGTTTTGCTCCATTGTAGAAATGTGATTTGTAAAAGCCACATTGCCATTTACGTACATCACACACACTTGTTTCTCGATAATAATTTTAATGTCAAATTGTTTGTTGTTGCTAACAATCAGTGGAGTGAAGTTTAGTTCTTTATTTTTTTGATACATGAAAAGTGCCGGACAGTTATACTGATTATTGCTTGTCATGTCAAAAATTAGTTTGTAACTATCCTCCTGATCTTCGTAAGCGCCAAACCCGATTCCAAATCCTTTTTCGGCTTCAGAGGCATCAATTTTCATTTCAATTTTCAACGAAGATGTGTTGCGATTAAAAACCACTTCGCTATTAGTCGATAAAGCGAAAGTGTTGTTGCTTTTTACTACTGAACCTTTTTGTTTGATATCTTTGAAAAGAACAGGAGTCGCAAATTTTGCATTTACTGCATCCGGAATGGCAGGATATAATTTTCCACCGGGTTGTTGTATCAGTTTATGTGTAATCAGGTTTCCGCCCCATGTCAATTCATTAATACCGGGTTGTTTGTCCTGACCTGTCGATGCCCAACCACTCAGATATCTGTGCTGACCATCGAAAGAAGTTTTGGCTGCGTAAAGCCACAGGCCGTCGAAGGTTTCGTGATTACCGTTCTCGTCACGGCAAATCTCCCAGGGTCCGTCCGGACTGTTGGCAATACGATAAAATGTTTTGCGATGATTGTCTCTGTTTATTCTTGAGAAAATCATATACCATTTATTTCCTAACTTAAATACTTCCGGACATTCGGGCAGGTCGGTATCGCTAGGGAATTCATAAATTTTGGGATTATTGTTATCTGTGGCTTTGTAAATACTTTGTATTTCTTCCCAGTTGTTCAGGTCGTCCGATTGATATCGAACAAGTACAGCGCGGTTATCGGTAGTTTGACCGGCAACAAGCATCACGTATTTGTTACGTGTATCGTCCCAATAAACATCAGGATCGCGAAATTCGGAGGTTTTACAAAATGGCGGTGGTTGAATCTTAAAAGATTGTTTTTTATACCATTCGCCCCCTGACAAATCGTTGGCAAGTGTAGCTTTTGAGACAGTGGATGGTGATGTAAATACGGTATAAAAGAAATGATAGTTGTTATCTTTCTTCATCACATCGCCTGTGCCCATGTTTATATCCCATTCGCCTGTTTTACCTGTGAGTACCTGAGGGCTTGGAGTGTTGAGTGGCACAAATTTAGCAAAATCTTTTGTTTTGGTTACATAGATTCCACCACCGGGGTATCCCGAAAATCGTCCTAAAAGAAAATAGATGTAGAATGTTTGGTCGGCTTCATTGTAATACGGCATAGGATCGCCCGTCACTGCATTAGCCGGTTTATAAAATGTTTCGTAAACGGTTTTGATAGCTTCGGCCTCAGTTGCTGTTGTTTTCTTTGTCAATGTCTCATCAATTGTCGGATCATTATTACCCGGATCGGGCTCTACGGGAGAGCAACAAGCCGATATCAACGGGAATGATAATATGAAAAGGAAACCTGGTATTTTCATCTGTTTTTTTATTTAATCCTGCATCCGCATAAGGGCGAAAAAGCGAGAAATTTATAACTGAAAAATAGAATAAATATACACTACCAGATGTTTAGTCTCTGGTAGTGTATTTTTCAATTTACTCTTTAGGGAGTGCAATTAGCTCATCCCAATAAATTCGGTGAGTTGAAAAAGCAACAGGTTGTCCTGCATCATGGCAGTGAGGAGCTACCAATATGTTGTTGATGACAGCCGTTCTGTTTTCCGGTATTTTGAAAGTTAGTTTTTGCCATTTGCCTAAATTATCTTCCGAATACCACACCTTTAGCCAGTCTTTATTTTGTTCCCCATCGGATTGGATTTCAAGCTGAACATCGCCGGCTACATTTTTAAGCACCATAATGCTAAAACGATCGTATTCAGCAGGATTAATGTTCACTTTGTAGCTATTCCACAACGCACCACCCGACCATGGTTTTCCACCTGCATCTGTGTCATTACCTGCCCGCATTATTGAAGCACAAAACGGAGTAGTGTTTATGCCATCGGTCAATGGATTGGCATAAGGACTTTCGACTGTAGCAGCAATATTGGCCCAAACCGGTTTTACATCCTCGCCATTGAAAATGACCAGGCCAGGAATTGAACCATGCTGCACTGTCACAGTGTAACTAAACTGATAACCTTGATAATTCAACGTGTACAGTACAGGATTAGTAAAGTCAACTGCTGCGCCTGAAACAGGGCTTATCGTTGCACCGGCTGTGTATTCAATCACAGGAGTAATTTCCGTAAGGTCGGTAGCCACCGGAACATACACAGTTATTGTTCTGTTTGCTTCATTGATATCACCTACGGCATCTCCTACCTTGAACAGGGTAATTTTTGCTTTGATTTCTTCCACAATAACTTTGTAAGAGTTGTACACATTTTTATTATAAACTCTATATTCAACAGGAGTTGTGGAGGATGAGCTGAAGTCCATTGATGTTCCGGATGCAGGTGTAACAGTAGCTCCATCTGAAATGGATATACTGGGACTTAAATTGGTCAAATTTGTACCCGGTGGCATGAACAGTTTAATGGTTTGTTTTGCTGTGTCAAGGGTTCCTTCTACTCCATTGATTGTGTAGGATAGAATTTCAACATCAGCATTTAAATCAACTGTATCGCGTTCTGTGTCTGTGCATGCTGTAAAATTGAATGCTATCAATAATACAGCTAAAATATAATTTATTTTTTTCATAATACTACTGATTTTCAATATCCAACATTTTGTTTGTATAAATATTTGCTAAACTTGATTTGTTGCTCAGGAATAGGCAAGTATTCGTGTTTGTTCTTTGTGAAGTTAGCACCTGAATAATATGTACGTCGACTTTGTTCTACATTATAGTACTCATCCATTACCTGCTCGGTCACTCCCCAGCGCACCAAATCAAAGAATCTACCACCTTCCATGGCAAGCTCAAGCCGGCGTTCCCAGCGTAAGGCTTGTCTTGCAAAGTTTTCATTCCAGTTGCAGTTTACACCGTTTTGATAAAGCTTGATGTCAACAAAACCATTGGCATACTGTATCATTTCAGTGCTGTTTTTTGCTCTGTTACGTATAGAGTTTATTATAGGTAAAGCTTCAGCAGCACGATGCAGTTCTATCAATGCTTCGGCTTTCATAAGTAATAAATCGGCATATCGGATCACAATTCTGTTCTTTGTATTGGCATAAAACGGAACCATGGGAACAAAGCAATCGCAGGTAGGATCTACATTTTCTTTTAACGAAGCATAAACTCCGTATGTGCCCGGATTTCTGTTCCAATCCACATCATAAATTAATGACTCATTATATTTGTATGCAAAACCCGGGATGGCTACAGTATGAAAAAGTCGGGGATCATTCTGTGCCGAATAACCATTATTGTTGGTATTGTAATTTTCAAAAGCAGGTAGCCCGTTTTGTGTTTTGAATGCATTCACGAGCGTTTGCGAAGGTTTTAAAAAATCGCAACAACCCACTTTCATAGGAACTGAAAGTAAGTCACCAAGGTTAACACGTCCGAATTTTGTTCCATCTTCGCTTGAATACTGTACTGCAAATATCGACTCAGCACCGTTTTCGTAACTGCCCGGCAAAAAGTTGTAAGCAAAATCGTTTTCAAGTCTGTACTGCGATGCAATCACCATATCAGCATATGTCGACACATTGTTCAGATCGGCTGCATTTATCGAAGTTACTTCATTTGATTCACTATTTTCCTGTCTGTAGGCTTTGTACAAATATGTTTTGGCAAGATATGCTGCCGCTGCATACTTATCGGCACGCCCTCTGTCCATTTGTTTTGCGGGCAAATAATCTACGCCGTATTTAAAATCATCAGCAATTTTTTGCCAAAGTTCGTCATTTGTCAGTGCTACGTTTGAAATTTTCCCGTAATCAGCCACAGGAACGTTTTCGTCGATATAAGGAATGTTTTTAAAAAGTATTTTGAGCAAAAAATAGAAGTGGCCTCTCAGAAATCGTGCTTCGGCTATTTTAGCTTCTTTGTTTGTTAGATTTTCGGCTGCATTGATTGCTTTTATTGCCGAATTTGCACGTGAGATAGATACATAGCATTGATACCAAAGCGCATCCACTTCACCAAATTCGGTAGAGATATTATTCGATATTTCTAAAAAGTGGAAAGTAGAAATGTCCTGTTCGCCCGAACCACCTTTGTATGCATCGTCGGAGCGTACAGTACCATATGGCCACAAGCTGAGTGGTTTGTCATAATGGTCGTTTCCTAATGCCGAGTATGCTGCTGTCAGCGCATCCTCGTAAGCTGTTTGTACGTTTTCTGTGGTCAGAATTCCTGTTGGTTCTTCATTCAGAAAATTTGTACATGCCGAAAAGCAAATTGTTAGCAGGCCAATCAGACCTGTATTGAAGTATTTTGTCATCTTTGTTGATTTTTTAAAAAGTTAGATTTAATCCAATTGTACTTATCATCGGGATAGGATATCCGAATCCGGGACTTTCGGGGTCTACACCGGTAAATTTAGCTGAATGGATAGTGAACAAATTCTGTCCACTGATGTAGAACCGGAGTTTTTCGATCTTTATTTTCGATAAAGCTGATTTTGGCAATGTATAGCCTAGTTGAACATTTCTGACTTTCAGATACGAGCCATCTTCCACATAATAAGTCGAAAAGCGACCTTCGTTGTTCGAGTTGGTGTTTTGTAGCATCGGTATATCCGAATCAGGATTAGTCACAGGATGAAATGCATCGAGCACGCGTCTTCCTTTGTTTGAGTTCACATCATCCACACTCCAAAAATCAGTCTGATATTTTACAGTGTTTACAATATCAACTCCTTGTACTCCCTGAAAGAACATACTCATGTCAAAATTCTTGTATTCCAGATTAATATTCAACCCGTAAGAGAAATCAGGAAATGGATTTCCAATCCAGGTCTGATCCATGGCGTTAATTTCAGTTTTACCATCTTCTTCATATACATTTTTGTATCGGATTCGACCGACAGCTTTACCGTCCTGACCAACGTGATTATCCACTTCGTCTTGCGTTCTGAAAATACCATCGGCTACATATCCATAGAACGATCCGATAGGACGACCCAGAATATTGTCACCTTCGCGTCCGCCATACGAGTTCTGTACATCTTCGGGCAGATAGGTAACTTTGTTTCTGAAGCCTGAAATATTGGCTGTAATATCATATTTCAAACCAAAGCTTGTAGCGTTTCTGTAACCAAGTAACACTTCAAAACCTTTGTTTTCCATTGATGCTCCATTGCTCCAGCGATCGCCTCCTTCACCTACTACGGCCAGGTAAGCCGGACGAATCAGAATGTCTTTGGTTGATTTTATATAGTATTCGGCTGAACCATAAAGTTTGTTATCGAAAAACGCATAATCAACACCAATATTTGTCTGAGTTGTGGTTTCCCATTTCAGGTCATCATTGCCCGATTGTATTTTGCGGAATCCGGCAGGCAATGAACCCGAGCCATTTCCCGTAATGTCATACGCTGTACCATTTACAATACTCCAGGTGGGGTCGGCAACTCCATAATCGGGAACAAAAATTGTGTAGGTAGCATAATTGTCAATTTCCTGATTACCGGTTTGTCCCCATCCTGCGCGTAGTTTCAAATCGGAAACTATGGCTTTGGTACTTTCCATAAAATCTTCCTGTGATATTCTCCAACCCAACGAAACAGCCGGAAACGTTCCGAAACGGTTGTTCTTACCAAAACGTGATGAACCATCGTGACGAATTGTAGCCGAGGCAAGGTACTTATCAGCGTACACATAATTCGCTTTTCCGAAATATGAAAGCAACGAATATCCGGTTTCACCACCGCCCACCTGCGCTTTGCCTGTACTTACACCAGGCCACATATATTCAGGAGTTTCCACTGTAAATGCATTTTCGCCCGAAGTGTAAGCATTGAAACTTATATCGGATTGACGAAACATTTCCATACCCGCCAGCACATCAAAGCTGTGTTTATCTATGCTTTTTTTGTATGCAGCGGTATTTGTCCAGTTCCATTTCATGGAATGAGATTGTTCCAGATTTACACCACTGATCGTATTGCTTAAAAAGCCCGATTGATATGTACGCTGCATATATCTTTTAAAGAAATTGCCGTAGTCAATACCCATGCTTGTTCTGAAATGTAAATCTTTCACGGGTTCCAGATCGGCAAAAGCATTTCCAAAAGTACGCCAGTATCGGTAAGGATTGTCTTTATTGTAAGTGATCAGTCGAACAGGGTTCTGTCGATCGTTCATTCCTTTCGAGGGGCCACCCCAGCCTACTCCGTCAATTGTATGAACAGGCACCATAGGCAGGGCTTTCAGTGATAAATCGAGCACATCGCCCGGCGACTGAACTTCAGAAGTCCGGTTAAGTGTAAAGTTTTCGCCAATAGTCAGCAAGCCATTCAGCAATTTATAATCACTGTTTACACGTGCCGAAATGCGATCAAATTTCGAGAATTTAATTGTTCCTTCGTTTTCAAAATAGCCAAGCGAAAAGAAATATTTTCCTTTTTCAGTTCCATTACTTGCCGATAAATTATACGATTGTATTATTCCTGTCCGGGATACTTCATCGAACCAATCGGTATCGCTGGAATGCATTGTTTTTTTAGCATCCAGATACTTGGGTAAAAACAGATTGGTTAATACTGGTGTAGCACTTTCGGCATCATAGTTCCAGTCGAAACGATAACCGATATTATTGTTGTTGGGATCGCTACCACTGTTTATTGCAGCTTGCCACATAGCTTGTCCATATTCTTTAGAATTTAAAACATCTAAATGGTTGTTGTATGTGGTAGCAGTCACATAAGAATCAAAATCAACACGCATTTTTCCTGTTTTTCCCTGTTTGGTAGTAATGATAATTACACCATTACCAGCTCTCGATCCATAAATACTTGCCGCAGCAGCATCTTTTAAAACCTGAATACTTTCTATGTCATTGGAATTGAGTTCGTGCATTCCGCCTTTAGTAGGCACACCATCAATAATAAGAAGAGGGTCATTGTTGTTAAGTGTACCTATTCCCCTGATACGAATGCTTGCTGAACCGCTAGGATTACCATCGGCTGTAACGGTCATTCCCGCTACCCTACCCTGCAAAGATTTGATAGGATTATTTTCAGCCGATTTTTTGATATCATCAATATCAATAACCGAAACAGCTCCAGTTAAATCGGCCTTTTTTTGAGAAGTATAACCTGTTACAACAAGCTGCTCCAGCATTTTTGCCTCAGGCTCCATCACTATATTAATATTTGTTTTATTCTTTATAGTGACTTCAATAGTTTTCATACCTATCATTGAAAATACAAGCGCTGCGTTATCATTCACATTTTTAATGATATAGCTACCTTCAATATTAGTTATCGTTCCGTTATTAGAACCTTTAACTAAAACAGTTACCCCAATCAAAGGTTGGCCATCTTCAGAGGATGTAACCAAACCACTAATTGTTTTGGTTTGAGAAAAAGCCATTGATGTTATCGTAAGCATAATACACGATAGAATCAATCGCCGGAAATAATTGTACTTTTTATTCAGATTCATGATATTAGATTTATAATTTTATTGTAATAAGTAAAACAAAATGTTTTTGCTGTAAAGACTTAAAAAACACAATAAATGCATTTTAGGACGAAGTGAATAAGCTAAAGTTTCTGACTTTCATAATGCTATTAGTTTTAAATTGTTGATTTGATAATTTCATTCTGTGAGAATTGCTTGCCGGCAAAACAAAAATCACGTTACAAAAATATAGGGGAAAATAGTCAAATACTGTCAATTTTGTTACATCATCATATAATTTTGAGACAAATTTCATTTATTTTTTAAAGATATTTTTTTACCATAAATCGTAAAAAACAATGAATCAAATGATTTACTACAATTTATTGATGTAAAAATCATTATAAAGCATAGCAACGATGACGAGAGAGGGAAAAGCACATAAAAGTTAATTCTATGTGAATATAGGAAAGACTAACTATCAACATTTAACAACTCTAAAATTAGTGCAAGATGTAAACGTTTCTATAAGGAAACTCCCAACTTGCACAACATATAAATATTTAACAATATACTACCATAATATATATTAACATTCTACTGGTGACTTCAAAAAATTTCCTTGTCATCAAAAAAAAACCGTGTAAATAGCTGATAATTTAGAATTAACCAATATATTTGCATCACAAATCGACAATAGAGTGTTACAAAAAAAACATTCTACTTGTTGATTGTAACGCGTAAAGTTCTCCTTTCCCATTCCAATCATTCTATTAACAAAAAATACAATGAAAAAAGAATCTCCCGACGACAAAAACAACCGTCTCCGCAAAGAAAATGAGGAAAAGCGGCAAAAACTAAGTGAAGAATACGGAGCTGTCTTTGGCAGTATGACCGGAAACGCTGAATTGCCTCCTGAAATTGAAAGTCAGTTTCTTGATAACATTATGGCATTTGAGAACAGCTGGAAAGATGTTAAGCAGATAAGTTTGTATGAGTTTATTGAATCTCCTGCATATCGCAGGTTGGACGAGCTGAATGACACAGAAATTTCAACTGAGCTGGATCGGTTGCTTGAAGTAATGAATGAACATCAGGTAGGGCTTGATAGCATTTGTGAAGTGACAGACACGGAACTTTACCGCTTTATTACGGAAGAATTGTTTCAGCACGAAATTGATGACATGCATATACCCGGAATGATGACGAACTTCATTTATGAAGAATTTCATCCCAATCATGAACATGACATACGGCAACATTGTACTGAATTTATGCAAACCTATCTGGATAAAGCAAATGAGTATTATACAACTTTTTTATCGGGTGATGCAACCGAAAATGATTGGCACAAGCATTTCAGAGATGCATTTAGTTCATTTCATCTACAGAAATTCAGAATTACCGACTTGAGGTACGATCTGGAAGCTCATCGCGGCATGGTTGACTTTGAATGTGATTTTATTGCTAAAGTCGCTGGATCCCAAGAACAATTACAGTTCAAGGGAAATGGATCATTTCAAATAGTTTATCAATGGGATTTTTGGTGTGTTGATGCTGTTGAATTTCCTCAAAACAATAAATTATAACAATCAGAAAGCAATATGGGTCTTTCTATTCATTACTCGGGTCGGATAACCGACAAGAATAAACTACCTCAACTGATTGATGAGGTGGAAGAAATTGCCAGTGTTCATAATTGGAAATATAATATTTACGAACGGAGGTTTCCTGAAAATAAGATAACAAGTACAATAGATTCTATAAGCTCGTCAGGTCAGCACGATGGCAAACTCTATGGCATCGATTTTACTCCTGAAGGTAGCGAGCCTGTTTCCATTTGTTTTCTGAGTAACGGACGCATGAGCAGTATAATGCAATTGTTTTGCTGGGGCGAATTCAAAGAAGAAAAAACTATCGTTATATCCAGCGCTAATGTTACCGATCAGGGTGAGCTGGAAATCCAACAAAAAGAGGAAACACTTACGGCCGCTGATTACAACAAATTCCTCTGCATGTGCAGTACCAAAACACAATATGCAGGATCGGAAATGCATGCAATGATTATCGGTGTATTACGCTATGTCTCTAAACAATACCTATCTGATTTTAATTTAGTGGATGAATCACAGTTTTGGGAAACCAATGACAAGGTACTGCTGAAAGAAAATTTCGCGCGCAATACAGCTATCATCGAAGGATTTGGATGTGTATTAACAGAGAACCAGCGATTGGCAGATGAAGATTGGGATAGTTACATTCAACGAATTATCAAAGCGTTCAGATCAAAAGAAGGTCAATAACCAGAACTAAACAAAGCCCGTAAAATCAATGTTTTTTACGGGCTTTATTTATATAAGGCAAATTACTTTCCAAATAGTTTTTTCTGTAAGTCTGGTCGTTTCATTCGCTGAAAATCACGAATAATTTGTTGCTTATATTCAGGTTTATACCAGAAAAAGAACTTCCGTTGTTCCAGCTTTTCTTCTTTAGTTTTGGCTGTAAACACAGGTTCGAGCGTATAAGGATGATAACCCGAATAATAGATTTCGGTTGCCACTGTCATTGGTGTAGGTGTAAAATCCTGCACCTGTTCCAATTTGAAATCCAGCTTTTTAGTTTGTATGGCCAGGTCGGCCATATCTTCACCCTCACAGCCGGGATGACTGGAAATGAAGTAAGGAATCAGTTGCTGATTCAGTCCGGCTTCGCGATTGATCCTTTCGAACTGCGTTTTGAACTTGCCAAAATACTCAAACGATGGTTTGCGCATCAGGTTCAATACCTTATCCGAAGTATGTTCGGGAGCAATTTTGAGTCGTCCCGAAACATGATTGGTAATCAGTTCGCGAATATACTCAGCATGGCTTTTGTTGGCATCTTCATTTTTGGTGTCGCTCAAAAGTAAATCATAACGAATACCACTCCCCACAAAAGATTTTTTCACACCGGGAATACTGTCGACCGACCGGTATATATCGATAAGCCGACTGTGATCCGTATCCAGATTAAAACACACCTTAGGATATATGCACGAAGGTTTTTTGCATTTCTTGCAAATTTCAAGATCAATCCCCTTCAGTCCATACATATTGGCCGATGGACCGCCCAAATCGCTTATGTAGCCTTTAAATTCATTCATTTGGGTGATTTTCTGCACCTCGTTCAGTATCGACGCTTTCGAGCGGGAAACAATGTGCTTTCCCTGGTGCGCCGAAATAGTACAAAACGCACAACCGCCAAAACATCCACGGTGCATATTCACCGAGAATTTGATCATTTCGTAGGCCGGAATTTTTTTATCTTTATATTTTGGATGTGGCACCCTTGTGTAAGGCAAATCGAAGGAAGCATCCAGCTCTTTCTCGCTCAATGGAGCATAAGGAGGATTAACAATCACCCAACGGTTTCCTGTTTTTTGCAAAAGCCTGTCAGCCTCAAAACGGTTCGATTCCTGCTCTATGTGTTTGAAATTGGATGCATAAAGCTTCTTGTCAGTCAGGCAAGTTTCGTGAGCAACAAGTGTAAGGTCTTTCCATGGCGATGCAGGAATTTCTTTCGATAAAAAAGAACTCTGCGGAATATCAGTGAGTTCTGCAAATGTTTTCCCTTCCTTCAAGCGTTGTACCAATTCGCGCAAAGGTTTCTCTCCATTTCCGTAAATCAGCAAATCGGCCTTTGAGTCGACAAGTATGCTGGGCATCAATTTATTCGACCAATAATCGTAATGCGTAAACCTGCGCAGTGATGCTTCAATACCCCCAATCAGCAAAGGAACATCAGGATATAGTTTTTTTATAATGTTACAATAGGTAATAGTAGCATAATCAGGTCGCATATTTGGTCTCCCGTCCGGCGAATAAGCATCATCCGAACGCAAACGTTTATTGGCAGTATAATGATTTACCATCGAATCCATATTACCAGCCGACACAGCAAAAAACATACGTGGACGCCCCATTTTCTTAAAATCACGCAAATCATCGCGCCAGTTAGGCTGAGGCACCAAAGCAACTTTAAGTCCTTCGGCTTCGAGTATACGCCCGATAACAGCTGCACCAAAAGCCGGATGATCAATATAGGCATCGCCGGTGAAGAAGACAACATCTACTTCGTCCCAGTTACGTAATTCTACTTCTTTTTTTGTGGTTGGCAAAAAATCTGTAAGTTGATATATCATGTAGTTTTATTTAAAATTTAAAAATCAGATTGAAAAAACGCATAAAAATTTGGAATGCGTCGCCATACAATCTGCATTATTCAACAATCATTCAAGCAAATATGTTCGAACAAAATAGTTTCACCTAAGCTGAACATTTTTATTCTGATTTCTCCTGTACCTGCCCTTTTTTGGCTAGATCGGCCTCCACATCGGCTCGCGATTTACTACGCGTCACTATGTACACTCCCAGAAAAACTATGGAAGCTGCAATGGCTTTTGGTACTGTAAGCACATTTTGGCCGACTAAAATCATTATCGTCATTGCCACTATCGGTTGTACATAATTGTACATCGATTGTGTAGTTGGGCGAAGCAATTTTTGTCCCACAGGAATCAACAAATAAGGAACGACAGTAGCGAAAATCAACATAAATCCCAGCAAAAGCCAGTGATTGCTATCGAGAGTTTCCCAGCGCACAGCAGCCAGGTCGGGTCCGCTGAACGGAAGCGCAAGCACACTTGCAAACAGGAACATCCATTTCATCACCGTCACCGACGAGTAGCGCTTGGTCACATTTTTGGTGAGTACAAGAAAAGCTGAAAACGACAATGCACTCATAAAACAAAGCAAATCGCCCGTCATATTTCCCGAGAAATCAGCGCTTCCATGCGCTGACAAAACAAGATAAACAGCACCACTTGCTCCGGTAAACACGCCAAGGGCTTTCACCCAGGTCAGTGGCTCCTTCAGCACCATAGCCGACAGTATCATGGTGATAATCGGCACAGTAGTGGCTATTATGGAAGCATCAATAGTAGAAGTACGCGACAGTCCCTGAATAAAGAATATCTGATTTCCCAGCAAACCTAACAACGCACCTACAAACAACATCAAAAGGTCTTTATTGCTTACTTTTTCCGGTTTCATTATAGAGAGCGTCCAAAAGACTACTGCTCCGAATAAAAAACGTAAAACATTCATACCTATCGGAGTAAGCGTTCCATCCAATAATTCTTTTGAAACAGACAAATTGATTCCAAAAAAAATATTTACAAACAGTAAAGCAATATGACCTACTATCTTTTTATTTTGTTTCATTATATACATTCAAAAAATCCTGCAAAAGTACTTCAAAAAAACCATATAAGTAAACTCTATTATTTATGGCTTATTTTTAGCTTATTACGTATAATAGATTCGTTTCAGTACTAAACACCCGGGAGCTTAAATTGTTGATTTTACTTGGATCTTTAAACACAAATCTGACGAGCATAAAATAGCTTTCGGTCATAGTGTGTAATTTCAAAAAAATATGATTCAACAAATAGCTTTTATGTTATTTCAGCAAATCATGTATCTTATAAGGTGTTTGCGACAAATGTGGCCGTTATCTAACACAAAATGATACTAAAAAAAATGAACATAAAGATAACTTTGTAACCCTAAAATAAATCTTCGCCATACTCAAGTTTATTGTGTTGCATCTATACAATTAACAAATTACTCGTATAGAAAAAGCCGCGTGGCAGGCATTTACCGGAAATAATTCTGTTCGTTTCCCCTTATTCCGTTTTGTTGGAGATAGGCTATGTAATAATTATTAGAAAAAAAATACAAACGCATGAAATTTAAAGTTTTAGTTTTAATTGCAATCGCTTTGTTTGTTCAAACAACAGCAAGTGCAGAAAAGGGAAAAAGAAAATCTAAGCTACCTGCAGAAAGGGCTATTAATGTAGATTATAGCATGGAAAATGGTGCTATGAACACCATGTTCAAACAGTGTGTTGGAGCCGGTAGGGCTAATGAAGGTCTTCGAGCCGATTGGCAGCAACAATTGGCATTTGTGAAAAAGGAGTGCGATTTTAAATATATCCGTATGCACGGCCTGTTGACCGACGATATGGCTGTGTATACCGAGGATGAAAAAGGAAATTCGCAATACAATTACATGTACATTGATCCCTTGTTCGATTATCTTTTGAGCATTGGCATAAAACCATTTGTCGAATTAGGATTCATGCCAAATGCATTGGCAAGCGGCAGACAAACTATTTTTTGGTGGAAAGGAAATGTTACCCCACCGAAAGATTACAAAAAATGGGAAGATTTTATACGTAATCTTACACAGCATTTTACCGAACGTTATGGCGTTGAAGAAGTGAAAACCTGGTATTTCGAAGTTTGGAACGAACCAAATCTTACTCCCGGGTTTTGGACTGGTACACAAGAAGAGTATTTTAAATTATATAAATATTCCGTTCAAGCCGTTAAAAGTGTAAACACTGATTACAAAGTAGGTGGACCTGGAACTGCCGGTGCAGCATGGGAAAGAGAAATGATAGAATATTGTACGAATAATAATCTCCCGATTGATTTTATCAGTACGCACTCGTATGGTGTAAAACAAGGATTTTTGGATGAATTTGGTCAAGGTGGTACTGTGTTCAGTAAAGACCCAATGAGTGTAAGTGGCGATGTGCTACAATCGCGAAAAGAGATTGCTGAGTCTACTAAAAAGGACCTTGAACTGCATTATACAGAGTGGAGTTCATCTTACACTCCTTCCGATCCGCTTCACGACAGTTATCATGAAGCAGCGTATATTTTGGAAAAAATGAAGCAGATTGGCAATGCGGCTAATTCAATGTCGTATTGGGTATTCACTGATATTTTTGAAGAAGCCGGACCTCGTTTTACACCTTTTCACGGAGGATTTGGACTGCTTACCATTCA
>Ga0209373_10001296_pt1 | contig 30584 bp, 27 predicted proteins | sample Higcelweek5metaG_FD_187173 | JGI IMG/M metagenome (GOLD analysis project Ga0209373, IMG submission 187173) | Freshwater pond sediment microbial communities from the University of Edinburgh, under environmental carbon perturbations - High... | ecosystem: Environmental > Aquatic > Freshwater >... | reverse complement strand
TCTTGCCTACAACAATACCAAGAATCATTGCAAGCAGTATTTGAAAACTTAAATCACGGAGAATTTTTGTCAATTTGCCCTTTGAAATCATAATCATTTTTTATTTAAATGTCATTTATTTTATTCACATCTTCTTTTTTCCGAACGTCAATATCTTTAGGGTTTCCCTGTAAAAAACCGGTGAAGAGAAAAGGAAAAACAAGCCTACGAACACCGAAACAATAAAAATCGACCCAAAAACCACATAACTGTTTTCGCTCGAAAGCAAAGTGCCAAGCCAAAACAAAAAAGTACCAAAAAGCACAAATATAAAAGTTACCATATTTAAATAAGCCACCATATCGCCTAATTTACGTTCAAGTTTCGATTGCTGAACAATGGCAAGGCTTGGCACTTGAAAAAAACCACCCATAAACGCAATAGAAAAAACAACGACTGCATATAGGTAAAAATTCAGACTGAAAAAAGTCAAAACAAATAACAACAAACTCATACTGCCGATTCCAATCAAAATTAGTCCTTTCTTCGGTTCATTTCCAGATATTTTTCCCGCTACCCAACATCCCAACGCAATGCCAATAGCTGCCACCGCCATTATCAAACCAGTAGTTGTGTTCGATGCCTGATAAATATTTTTTGTATGAATCACTAAATTCATTTGAAGCATACCTCCAATCAACCAAAAAGAAGAAGCGCCAAAAACTGCCGGATTGAGTAAAGGATAATTAGCTGCAAAACGGTAGGAGTTCAGAAGAAAACCAATCGGATTCAACTGGCCGGTCTCATCTGTATTTTCGGGCTGCTCTACAGCTTTGATAGCTCGCGTGCTGAAATAACCAAGCAAAGCAACCCCTACGAACAGACTATAGATGAGCCACGGACGGGCAAAATCGGAAAGCAAGGATGCCGTTACTGTTCCAAGCAAAATTCCCAAAAAAGCCATTGTCTCGAAAACTCCGCTTCCATACGAAACACCTTCTTCACCTCCTATGTCCCGAATGAGGCTGTATTTAGAAGGAGAATATAAGCAACTCTGAATTCCCATCAACAAAACAGCAAAAACAGCCAACAATATCCATTGATAATAAAAGGCAATACATGCCGTTAACATAATCGGTAATTCAAGCAGTTTAAAAAACTGAAAAACTTTCTTCTTAGAATAAATCACTGACAATCGGCCAGCAACAGGCGAAAGTATAAGATAAGGAATTATAAGCGCCGCCGAGACAATCGAAATCAATTGCGACTGTGTTATCCAGGTGGGCATTGCCCACGCTACCGAGATAAATATTATGCAGTTTTTCAGAAGATTATCGTTAAAAACACCCAGAAAATTAGATATAAACAGAGCATTCCATTTATTTCTGAATATTGATTGCATCATATATTATTGTTGAATTTTGACAAAAGTAATTTTTTTTGTCAATTTAAGCAACAATTTCGATACTTTGATAAACTAAAACTGCTGGTTATACGTTTTAACTTAACACAAATTCACCTTGTTCTGTTTTAACGGTTCTATTGAAGATAATAAAGTAAACTAATCTCTATTTCAGTTAATTTTAATTAATTTGAGGTCTATCTTCTTAATTTTAATGTAACTTTGCAAAAGAATGAAACGATCAACCATCTACATATTAATTATTTCTATGATCCTGACTTTTGTCGGGCTCATTGTCATTCAGGCCCGATACGTCATGATCAATGCCGAAATGATAGAAAACCAATTCAGCGAAAGCGTACAACGAAGTCTTTTTCAAACCGTTATACTTGTTGAAGAAAACGAAGCGCTCGAATATCTGGGGCAAACCCTTGAAGGCTCGGAATATGGTGGACAGAAAAGAAACATGTTAACGTTCGACGAATCGAATCAAACGCTACAGACAAGTATCGACAGTGTAACCGATAAATTAAAGTTAACATCCGAAAAATTCAACCGCCCACAGATTCGACTTTCAACAGGACATGGCAAGGCAACAATAGAAGAAACATCGCGGTATTTACAGGAGCGTTTCAAACAAAACTTTTCGCGATCGAAAACGATTCTTGACCAGGCCGTTTTTCGCTGGCTGAAAGAATCGGACAACAAAGAAATAAGTGAACGTGTAAATTTTGTAGAGTTAAATTCTATTTTAGAAAAAGTACTTGTAAACAATGGAGTTAATCTGCCATTTTATTACGCAATAGCCAACAAAGATGGAAAAATTATTTACAAATGCAACAAAGACATTCATCAAAACCATCTGAATAAAAACAATAATGTTTACACCCAAAAACTTTTTCCGTCCGAAGACTCGAACAAAGGAGTTTATTTGCAGGTAACGTTCCCGACCAAGCAGAATTACATACTTAATTCTATGAATTTACTGCTTCCGTCGGTTTTACTGGTCTTACTAATATTTTGCATTTTCATTGTTGCTATCTTTATTATATTCAGACAGAAGCAACTCAACAACATGAAGAATGACTTTGTTAATAACATGACACACGAGCTGAAGACACCAATTTCAAGCATATCGTTGGCTTCGCAAATGCTGCAGGATCCAAGCGTAGGAAAAACGCCGCAGACACTGCAACACATTTCAAATGTAATACGCGACGAAACAAAACGTCTTAGCTTTATGGTGGAAAAAGTATTGCAGATATCGATTTTCGAAAAAGATAAATCGATGCTAAAGCTCAACGAAATGAAAATTAATGCCTTAATAAAAGATATTACTAACAATTTCTCACTAAAAGTAACAAGCAAAGGAGGTCAAATCACTTCAAAACTAAATGCAACCCACGATGTAGCTTTGATTGACGAAGTACATTTTACAAACATTATTTTCAACTTAATGGACAACGCTCTGAAATACTGCGACAAACCATTACTGCTGACTATAGAAACATGGAATGAAAAAGATAACTTATTAATAAGTATCGAGGACAACGGAATAGGAATTCACAAAGAGGACCTGAAACGGATTTTTGAAAAGTTCTATAGGGTATCTACAGGCAACCTGCACAATGTCAAAGGATTTGGGCTGGGATTGGCCTATGTAAAAAAAATAATTACCGAACACCGCGGAACTATTAAAGTAGAAAGCGAACCAAATATTGGAACAAAATTCACTATCACAATACCAACACTAAAAAATTACGAGTTATGACTGACGAAAAAGTAAAAATTTTATTATGCGAAGATGACGAGAATCTTGGCATGCTCCTTAGAGAGTATTTACAGACCAAGGGTTACGACGTTGACCTGCAACCTGATGGAGAAGCTGGTTTTAAGGCTTTCTCGCGCAACAAATACGATCTATGTATTTTTGATGTAATGATGCCTAAGAAAGATGGCTTTGCACTTGCAGCCGACGTTCGTTCAACCAACGCCGAAGTGCCTATCATTTTCCTTACTGCTAAATCAATGAAAGAAGACATTCTGCAAGGCTTCAAGCTGGGCGCCGATGACTATTTATCAAAACCATTCAGCATGGAAGAATTGCTTTATCGCATCGAATCTATTTTGCGCCGTGTCAAAGGCAAAAAAGCAAAAGACGTTGTTGTTTATAACATTGGCGGATTTGTATTCGATGCTCAGAAACAACTGCTTACATTCGACGGAGATTCAAAAAAACTGACCACCAAAGAGTCGGAATTGCTGAACCTTTTAGCAGCCAATGCAAACAATATTCTTGAACGTAACTTTGCGCTGAAAACAATTTGGGTGGACGACAACTACTTCAATGCTCGCAGCATGGATGTGTATATCACCAAATTACGCAAACTCTTAAAAGACGATCAGAATGTTGCGATTATCAACATTCATGGCAAAGGCTATAAACTGATTACTCCTCAGGTAAAAGAAGATTAAACTGCCGATCAGAAAAGAACAGACAGATAAAAAAAACCGCCCCAACAAGGCGGTTTTTTTGTGTTTATGTCATTTTGAGGTATTATCTGAATTTAGCCACAATTTCATCCTGCGAAAAAATAACCATTGTAGTTTTTCCATCGGGTGTATAATTTGGATTTTCGCAGGCAAAGAGCCGGTTGATCAGGTCACTCATTTCCTCGTTGGTTAAACTCTGACCCGACTTTATTGAAGAAGCTTCGGCAAGTGCCAATGCAATGTTTTCGCTCACTTCAGTTGCCGAGTTCAGCGCAGTGGTCCTGGCCTTTTCAATAAGCGTTTTAAGCAGCCCAACGACACTTTCAGTCCCCAACTGAGCAGGAACACCCGTCACATGCACCAACTCTCGATCGTCGACATTAAAATCGAATCCGGCAGCATTCAAATCGTCAAGTATTTGTTCGAAATATAAAGCGTCATCCTGATGTAACTCGAGAATTTCGGGAAACAGAATTTGTTGTGTACTCGCCTGTCGAACAAGCATCTGCTGCAGAAAAGATTCAAACAAAATCCGCACATGCGCTCTGTGCTGGTCAATCATCAGCATGCCCGATTTTACATTGGTAATTACGAACCTGTTCTTCAGTTGAAAATTGGTCGATTGAAATTCGGAGATTTCCTGCTGAAAAACATGATGCATATCCTGTTGGGTATTGGGCTCCGGAAGCACCTCTTCCTCCTCGAAGTGCGGCACAAGTTGAGCACCGGCAGTATCGCCTTCGAACCCACCATACAATTTCTCCCAATTAATTTCGGGGCGTTTATAGGAAGAACCTGAAAATGGATTGTAATTCGGATTAAAGCTTGTTTGCGGTGGACGTATGTTTTCTAAACTAATAGTCTGAACAGGCATTTCGGGAGCTCCTTCCTGATCAAAATCGATAGAAGGGACGATATTGAACTTTCCGAGCGCCTCCTTCACCGTGGCCGAAAGAATAGACCACAGAGCCTGTTCGTTTTCGAATTTTATTTCGGTTTTTGTAGGATGGATGTTAATATCGATGGTTTGCGTATCCACCTCGAAATAAATAAAATAATTGGGACCCTCGGTGGGCTGAATCATGTTATTATAGGCAAGCATAACAGCCTTATGAAAATAAGGATGCCGCATATAGCGTCCGTTCACAAAAAAATACTGATTTGCCGATTTTTGGGCAAATTCGGGCTTACCCACATAACCATGAATACTCACAAGATTGGTAGATGTTTCGATGGGAAGCAGCTGCTGCTGAAAACGCTTTTTAAGCGTTTTGCCAAATGTGTTTTCTATCCTCGCCTTCACATTCGAAACCGGCAGGTGAAAAATTTCCTCATCGCCATCGAAAAAAGAAAATTCAACTTGCGAATTAACCAATGCTATGCGATAAAACTCCTGAAGCAAATGCGATTTTTCAACATTATCGCTTTTAAGAAAGCGGCGGCGTGCCGGAACATTGAAAAAGAGATTTTTCACAAGAAAAGTGGTGCCTTTTTCGCACTGAATAGCTTCTTGCCTGAAAACCCTCGTGCCTGCGACTTCAATCACCACGCCTAACTCATCCTCCTCGCGGCGCGAACGCATTTCTACCTGCGCCACCGCAGCAATCGACGCCAATGCTTCGCCTCTGAAACCCATAGTACGAAGAGAGAATAAGTCGGCTGCATCTTTTATTTTCGATGTGGCATGGCGTTCGAAAGCCATTCGTGCATCTGTTTCGCTCATGCCTTTCCCGTTGTCGGTCACCTGAATCAGTGTGCGTCCGGCATCTTTCATCACTATTTGAATAAAATCGGCTCCTGCATCGATAGCATTTTCAACCAATTCTTTCAGCACAGAGGCCGGCCGTTGAATAACCTCGCCGGCAGCAATCTGGTTGGCAACTGCATCAGGTAAAAGATGAATTATATCACTCATTTATTTTCGAAAAAAAATTAATTTCACAACTTCAACCGAATGAAAACAGCTCAACAAAAAGAGAAATTGTGTGTTTTGGTATGAATTACAAAAAAATCAGAAGGATAATCCGTTAAGAAGCCTTCTGATTTTTTTTATTATTTGATAAGAAAATAAGTTATTGCAAGTAAAAGTGCAAGGATAATAAAAATCCTGACATTCGAACTTCTTGCCTGCTCCTTTCTCATACTTTTATTTTGATTTGCCATTTCACGAAAAGCTCCCCGTTTCAGAATTGTTGGCTTGTAAGTGCCATCCGCATTGGTTTTACTTTCATCCATCCTTTTCTCGCGTTCTTTGCTCGCTTCTTTTTTCGGGTCGTAATAAATGTAACGATGCTTGTATTCTTTTGGCTTATATAAATTAAATAATCCCATAACGTTGTATTGTTAAAATTCAAAAATGCTAACTAAACTGACCGTTCTGGTTGACATTCACATCGTTTACAAACTGTCGGATCCGTTGTTCATCTTCCAGTTTGCAAATCAACAGAACATTGTCCGATTCTGCCACAATGTATCCATCCAGGTCTTGAATTACCGCCAACTTATCGGGCGGAAGAGCCACTATATTATTTTTACTTTCGTAAAACATTGTTTTGCATTTCAATGTAACATTTGCATCAGTATCTTTTTGCGACATTTCGTACAACGAGCCCCAGGTACCAAGATCAGTCCATCCAAAATCGGAACACAGCACATGAACATTTGCCGCTTTTTCCATGATACCATAATCAATTGAAATATTAGGACAGGTGGCATACATTTCGTCGATAAACTTTTGTTCAGCAGCAGTATTGTATACATCCTTTCCACTATCAAACTTCAATGCCACCTCGGGCAACAAGTTGCGAAACGCATGATCAATGGTTTGAAGATTCCATAAAAATATACCTGAATTCCAAAAAAACTCACCTGTTTCGAAAAAGATTTGAGCCAATTCGGCATTTGGCTTTTCGGTAAATGTTTTTACCTTGCGCAGATTTGTGTCGCCTTCGTCAATCTGAATATAGCCATATCCTGTTTCGGGTCGGCTGGGCTTGATACCGAGCGTAAGTAAGCTGTCGTTATTTTCAACGAAATCGAGACCTATTTTTATTGCATCGATAAAATCTATTTCTTTCATTATTAGGTGATCAGAAGGAGCAACAACGATATTGGCTTTATCTGTCATTGATTTAATCCTGTTCACTGCATAAGCAATACAGGGAGCTGTATTTCTTCTGTTAGGCTCAAGCAACACCTGATCAGGCTTAATTTCGGGCAATTGCTCCAATATTAAATCCTTGTATAAGATATTGGATACTATAAGTATATTTTCAACAGGCATAAGTCGGCTAAACCGATCAAAAGTCATTTGTAAAAGAGAGCGACCTGTTCCAAAAAAATCGAGAAACTGCTTAGGACGGTTATTCCTGCTGAAAGGCCAGAAACGGCTTCCAATGCCACCAGCCATGATAATACAATAATTATTTTTCATAAATATATTTAAATTTGACCTTTTACAGCCTGTTCTGTTCTAAAAATCGCACTAAGATAGTGAGATTTTTCGTGACAATGAAATTATTTGCAATCGTTTATTTTAAATATTTGATAAATAAACGATTATCTACATTTTTCAATAGTAAAAAAAAATCAGCAAATAGGTGAGTGGAATACAAACGCATTGCAAGCAGGTGATTCGTTTGATTATTCTCTATCAATTCCATGCCAACGAATGTGCTGCTCGGATGAAGGTAATAAATTTGTTTGCTTTACCATGGATAAAAGAGAAGATATTTCTGAATAATAGGAGCAAACATAATCCCAAAAGCGCTTGTATAACTTAACTTACGGAATGATAATAAGGAGGTTGTTGTTTTCAAATTACTACTTTTTTCGTTATTTTGGCGCCGTTTTGTACAAATAAATACCGATAGCCAAAAACACAAAGTTGGGAAGCCAAACGGCAAGAAACGGAGAAAGTAATCCCCCAACGGAAAAAGTAGTAGAAAGCGTTGAAAATAAAATATACAACGCACTTAATGCAAGTCCTATACCAAGATGAAATCCCATTCCTCCACGCACTTTGCGCGACGACAGGGACACCCCGATAAGTGTCATTATAAAAGCAGCCAAGGGCATAGAATAACGCTTATAATATTCATCTTCGAACGTCTGTATATTCCCCACTCCTCTTGATTTCTGTCGCTGCAAATAATCTCTCAGCTCCATGTTGTTCAACTGAACGCTCTCTGCCGAGGTTATAAAAAACTCGCGCGGTTGCACTTTTATAATGGTGTCGAGGCTTGTTCCACTCGAAATTGTTTCGCGCATACCATTGAAATCGCGCTTCAAGTAATCGGTAATTGTCCAGTTGTAGGCCGAATCCCACGAAATGGTTTGAGCCGTCAATCGCGAAGCGAGTCTTTTATCATCAAATTTTTCGAGTGAAAAGCGATAACCTTTATTCTCAGCTATTTCGTAGCGCTCGATATACATAATTACGCCCGGTTCCACCTCCATTTGGACATTCCGTGCATAATCCGATTTCACTTTTTTGATATATTTATCTTCAAAATTAATCAATTTCTCGTTCGCCGGTGGGATAATATAACCTCCTAATACAAAAGCAATAGAACTAATTACCGCTGCCGAAATAAAATAAGGAACCATCAGCCTACGGAAACTTACCCCACTTGCCAGAATAGCGATTATCTCCGTATTCGAAGCCATTTTGGAAGTAAAAAAGATAACGGCTATGAATGTGAACAGCGGACTGAACATATTCATATAGAACGGAATGAAATTGAGATAATACTCGAAAACGATGGCCTGCAACGGAGCATTGTTATCAAAAAAATTATCTAATTTTTCGGTGAGGTCAAAAACAATAGCAATGCTAAGGATAAGTACAATTGAATAAAAGTACGTACCCAGAAACTTTTTGATGATATAAGTATCAATCCGCTTCAGTTTATATTTCTGAAAATCAATTTGCATTGCATTTAACCGGCTAACTCAAATGAATATATTATCGTAAAAAAATCACGTTATGTTGTTTAAAGTCGTCTTCCCACTTGTTCCACCATTGTTTTTTTCCAATGTGTAAAATCACCTTCGATGATGTGCTTTCGGGCTTCGCCCACCAGCCACAGGTAAAATGCAAGATTATGGATAGAAGCTATTTGCATAGCCAACAACTCTTTACTTACAAACAAATGTCGCAGATAAGCTTTCGTATAGCATTTATCCACGTACGAAGTTCCAAATTCGTCAAGAGGCGAAAAATCGTTTTTCCACTTTTCGTTTTTCATATTCATTATACCCTGCGATGTAAACAACATACCATTTCGGCCATTGCGCGTAGGCATAACACAGTCGAACATATCTACTCCGCGTTCAATTCCTTCGAGAATGTTCTGAGGCGTGCCTACTCCCATCAGATAACGTGGTTTATCTTTAGGCAGAATTTCGTTTACAATCTCTATCATCTCGTACATCTTTTCGGTCGGTTCACCCACTGCCAACCCGCCAATGGCATTCCCTTCACGGTTTTGCGAAGCAATAAATTCGGCCGAAGCACGACGCAAATCGGGATAAACACATCCCTGAACGATAGGAAAATAAGCTTGAGAATAATTATATTTTGGTTCAGTATTGTCGAAATGTCTGATCCCTCTATCGAGCCATCGGTGCGTCAACTCCATCGATTTTTTTGCATACTGATAATCGGCTGTCCCCGGAGTACATTCATCGAAAGCCATGATGATATCGGCGCCAATTATTCGTTGTATATCCACTGCTCTCTCGGGAGTGAACAAGTGTTTGCTGCCGTCGATGTGCGACCTGAAAGTGGCACCTTCCTCTTTTATTTTACGATTGTCGGAAAGAGAAAAAACCTGAAAACCACCACTATCGGTCAGAATTGGTTTATCCCAACCATTGAATTTATGTAAACCGCCGGCACGCTCAAGCGTATCGACGCCCGGCCGCAGATACAAATGATAGGTATTGCCCAAAATAATCTGAGCTTTGATATCCTCCTTTAATTCATGAAAATGAACGGCTTTGACCGATGCTACCGTACCTACAGGCATAAAAATAGGAGTTTCAATCACTCCATGATCAGTAGTTATTTTGCCGGCACGCGCATTCGAATTCGGGTCGGTATGTTGTAGTTCAAAATTCATTTTTTACAGCTATATGAAAAAAATTGTAGGTTGGTTAAGTATGATGAATTGAATTCTATTCTATCGTTAAGTTTATAAAGTTTTCGAGAATTTTCTGACCGACTTCACCCGATTTTTCGGGGTGGAACTGCACTGCATAAAAGTTATCCTTTTGTAACGCCGAACTATAGGTCTGAATATAGTTTGTTTTTGCCATCGCTCGCTCGCAGGACTCTACATAATAACTATGTACGAAATACATGTATGCATTTTCGTCGACCCCTTTCATTAAATCTGTTTTGAGATCGGTGATATTATTCCAGCCAATATGAGGAATTTTAAATCCTTCGGTAACAGGGAAAAGTTTTACTTTTTCGGAAAAAATGCCAAGGCAGGTAGTATTGTTTTCCTCCGACGAAGCACACATCAACTGCATGCCAAGACAAATACCCAAAACAGGTTGCGTAAGTGAGCAAATCAGCTTATCGAGGCCTTTTTCGGCCAGGTATTTCATTGCCGAGGAGGCTTCGCCCACACCGGGGAAAATAACCCTGTCGGCACTTCTGATTTCATCATGATTATCGGTTACAAGTGCACGAATTCCAATTCGTTCAAGTGCAAACATGACCGACCGGATATTTCCTGCATTGTATTTTATAATCACCACTTTCATCTCAACAGATTTTTAATTGGTTTTATACTATTTTGTTGGTGACAGTATCAGGAAAGACAACAGCAGGTTTAAATGTCCTGGCTTCATCCATTTCCATCATTGCATACGACATAATAATAACAACATCGCCAGGCTGAACAAGACGAGCCGCAGCTCCGTTGAGACAGATTACCCCCGAACCACGTTGGCCTGGAATTACATAGGTTTCGAATCGCTCACCATTGTTATTGTTAACAATACTTACTTTTTCGTTGGCTATGATATTTGCAGCATCCATTAAATCCATATCAATGGTTATGCTTCCTATATAGTTTAAATTCGCTTCGGTAACTGTTACTCTGTGAATTTTTGATTTTACTACGGTAACTAACATGATTACAAATTGTGTGTTTTTAAAAAGAATAAAAAATTAAACATTCGACGTGCCTATTCCGCTAGTTAATAGTCCGAACATTTCTACTTTAAACCGTTGGATACTTTATGTTGTCGATTAGACGAACCTCTCCGCAAAAAACAGCCACACAACCTACAGTTGGTCTCTCCCAGGTGGTTGCCGTTTGAAGATTTTCAACGTCCGCAATTTCGTAATACTCCACTTTAAGTCCTTCAACCTTATTCAGGCTGTCAGCGACCCAAATCATCAGCGCATCAGGGCTTAAATCAGGCACAAAGTTACGACTTTCGGACAAGACTTTTGATATATTTACAGCAATTTTCCGTTGTTCGGGCGTTAGGCGCTCATTGCGACTACTCATTGCCAACCCACCGGCCTCGCGAACAATAGGGCAATCCACAATTTCAACATTCATTTTCAGATGTTTGACCATGTAATGAATTATTGCTAATTGCTGAAAATCCTTCTCGCCGAAATAGGCTTTATCGGGGCAAACCATGTTAAAAAGTTTACTTACAATCTGTACTACGCCATTGAAATGGCCGGGACGAAATTTACCTTCCATCACTTTGTCAAGTCCTCCGAAATCAAATTCAAACGACTGTCTCATTTCTTCAATCGTATAGATATCAGTAGGCTGCGGCGCAAAAATCAGGTCACAGCCTGTAGCGGCAAGCCGCTGAGCATCGTTCTCCAGGTTGCGCGGATACTTTTCAAGATCCGTCAAATTATTGAATTGCGTTGGGTTGACGAAAATACTTACTACGTTGAAATCGTTTTCGCTTACCGATCGTTCAACTAGGGTAATATGACCATTGTGTAAAGCTCCCATGGTAGGGACAAATCCAATAGTACGTCCGTCACTTTTAACCGACTGTATTTCAGATTTCAACTCCTCTACATTCGAAATTATTTTCATTCTTTCTGTGAATTTTTATTCCGTAATCTTTCAAATCATCTTTAAAAAGCGCTGCAAAAGTACAAAAACTTATTTGTTTATGAGGTCTTTCGTCTTTGGTATCGTTGAATAAAAGGTTTTTGCAACATATGTTTATTGTTTTTTAGCTAATTGAATTACAAAGCTATAGTTTAATACAAAGCTATAAAAAACGCTAACAGACTTAGTTAAATTTCTCGAAAAACGCACCTCATACAAACTTAATTTACCCGACGAAAGTAACATTAATCTGTTGATAGAATGAATTGTAATGAATGGAGAAGCTAAACCGAAAAACACAATTTAAATATTTAGAATATAATTCCACTTAACATTTTGGTTATAAGTCTTGTGTATATCCGATTTTTTTTATATATCTTTGCATACCGAATGTATTTCAAGCTTCGAATATTTATTTGTATGAAAAAAGTGAACAAAGTATTGTATATTTCGCAGGAAATATACCCTTATTTACCTGAATCTGAAATTGCCAATATGGGGAGATATCTTCCACAAGCAGTCCAGGACAGGGGAAGAGAAACCCGAACTTTTATGCCGAAATTCGGAGCCGTTAATGAACGAAGAAACCAACTGCACGAAGTTATTCGTTTATCTGGCATGAATTTAATTATTGACGACACTGATCATCCATTAATTATTAAAGTAGCCTCGATACAAGCAGCCCGCATGCAGGTTTATTTTATCGACAACGATGACTATTTTCACAGAAAAGAAACTGTAGCCGATGAAAACGGAAACGAGTACGAAGACAATGACGAACGAACCATTTTCTTTGTACGGGGAGTAATGGAAACTGTAAAAAAACTCCGCTGGACTCCAGATGTAATTCATTGCCAAGGATGGATGACTGCTTTAGCGCCACTGTACATCAAAAAAGCATATAATCAGGATCCGTTTTTCAAACATTCGAAGGTGGTATATTCGGTTTTTAACGACGATTTCAAAAATCCATTCCGTAATTTATTTGCCGAACGATTGCTGCTTGAGGGCATAGAGAAAAAGCATGTATTTCAGGTAAAAGACAAAGTGATAGATTATGTAGCTTTATCTAAACTGGCCATCGACTTTTCGGATGGAGTGATTCAGTCGAGCAAGGAAATAAACCCTGGCATCACCGACTACATCAAAGAAAAGAATATCAAATACCTGCCTTATGTGGATGGAGAGGACTATGCCGATGATTATGTGAGATTTTACGATAGCCTGACTTGATATTAATTTTATTTTTCACAAAAAAAATCAACACAATTTCAATAACAATTATTTCATATCGTATGAAATTCAACTCGTCTCTCTTATTTCTTTTGATCTCACTCATTACGGTTTCTTGTACAGATACGCTCACCGAAATGGGATCTAAAATTCAACCCGAAGGTGACAAAATTATTGTCGACACTGCTACACTGAACATGAATTCAGAGAACGTTATTGTTCCGTTTATGTATTCGAGACCAGACTCACTGATGCTGGGTACTTTTGTTGATTACACCTATGGTACAACTTATGCCGATATTCTGACGCAACTACAACCGCCTGTAGATTTTTCATTTCCGGCTAATGCTGCTGCCGACTCGGCCAAATTAATAATGTACTATTATTCGTGGTTTGGCGACAAATACTCGCCTATGGAAGTGAATATTTACGAAATGAATAAAGGAAAAACCTTTAATTTTACAGACCTTTACAGATCGGATATAGACATAAACCAGTATTCTGATAAAAACGTAAAACTTGGAGGAAGAATATTTACCGTGAAAGATGCAGTAGTTACACGCCCCGATACTTTTGCCATTGAATTCCCGCTATCGCAAAATTTCGTTCAAAGATTCTCGCCAGAGTTAAAAAAGAAATACACCGATGATACGGTGAATGATTTTCATAAAACATTTAACGGCATTTATATTACAACCGATTTTGGTTCGGCCAGTATGTTGTACATACGCACCATTTTAATGCGCTATTATTTTCACTACACTTATACAACAAAAAAGACCGATGGCGTAACCGACTCGGTAGTTGTAGTAAAAACATACATGAACTATCCGGCCAACGAAGAAGTTCGTCAGATCAATCGCTTTCAGCATCCCGACGTTTCGAAGATAAAACAAAACTTCGATGCAACTCCTGAAATAAATGCTGTGTCGGCTCCGGCCAACATCTACACGAAACTAAATATGCCATTTGGCAAGCTGAAGGCGAAAACAAACATAAACGGAAAAAAACGGTTGATCAACAGAGCTGTTCTGAGAGTTGATATAGCCGAAATAGACGAAAGTAAATTAGCTCAACCTATTCCATCTTCTATGTTGTTGATCAAAGAATCGGAATACGAAGATTTCTTCAGCAAGAGAGAGCTTCCTACAGATTCTACCGCCATACTGACAAGTATTTCGTACGAAACAGATGAAGATACCGATGAAACGATTTATTATTATTCGTTTGACATGGCAAAGATGATCACCAAAGAGTTGAATAATGCAGATTCGGACGAAAACATAAACTTCATATTAGTTCCTGTTTCGTTGCTCTACGATGGCAACAGTACGATAATAGAAGTGAAACCACAAAACTTAATGAGAGCCGTCAAAATATGTTCGGGCACTCACTCAAAACGACCTATGAAGTTGAATGTCGTTTACAGTGGTTTCTAAGGATGATTTAAGCACGAGAAGATAAAAAAGCAGCAGCGAAAGTGAATCACTTTTCGCTGCTGCTTTTTTATGGTTTGTTTTTTTATTTTTGACGAATAAAAATCTGAATCGGAGTTCCTGTAAAATCATATTTTGCTCTGATTTTATTCTCAAGAAAACGACGGTAAGGCTCTTTTACATATTGCGGCAAATTGGCAAAAAATACAAATGTTGGAATGTAGGTATTTGGCAATTGGGTCACATATTTAATTCTTATAAATTTTCCTTTCAATGCTGGCGGTGGATAATTTTCAATGGCCGGCAAAAGATACTCGTTGAGTTTGGCAGTCGGTATTTTACGGAATTTATTTTCGTAAACTTCTACAGCAGTATCCACCACTTTCAAAATACGTTGTTTGGTAACTACCGAAGTGAAAATAATCGGGAAATCGACAAAAGGAGACAAACGCTCACGTATCTCTTTTTCTAATTTCTTGATATCATTCGCTTCCTTATTTTCAATCAAATCCCATTTGTTTACACAAACAACAAGTCCCTTTTTGTTTTTCTGAATCAGTGAAAATATATTTAGATCCTGACTTTCGAGTCCACGGGTAGCATCCAACATTAGAATACAAACATCCGAGTTTTCGATGGCACGAATTGACCGCACCACTGAGTAGTACTCCAAATCTTCATTTACTTTTGCTTTTTTGCGAATACCGGCAGTGTCGACAAGATAAAAATTGTGTCCGAACTTATTGAATTTGGTATAAATCGCATCGCGTGTCGTTCCTGCAATATCAGTTACAATCGTCCTCTCTTCGCCGACAAACGCGTTAACAATTGATGATTTCCCAGCATTCGGTCGTCCAACTACTGCAAAACGTGGCAACTCTTCGTCAATATCCTCATTGAAGTCGGGTTTAAAATAACTAAGTAATTTATCCAGAAAGTCACCTGTCCCCAGCCCATTGATGGCCGAAATAACTATCGGTTCGCCCAAACCAAGCTTATAAAACTCAGCAGCATTGTACTGCCAGTCAAAAGTGTCGGCTTTGTTCGACACCAACAAAACAGGTTTGGTGTGACCACGCAGAATCTGTGCCACTTCGAGATCATAATCCGTAATTCCATTCTGGATATCAACCATAAAAAGAATAACATCGGCTTCCTCTATGGCAAGTACCACATGTCGTTTGATCTCATCCTCGAAAACATCAGAGGAATTGACAACCCAACCTCCTGTATCGATGACCGAAAATTCACGTCCATCCCACTCGCATTTACCATACTGGCGGTCGCGGGTAGTTCCGGCTTCTTCATTCACTATGGCTCTACGCGTTTTGGTGAGCCTGTTAAATAAGGTCGATTTTCCCACGTTGGGGCGACCTACAATTGCAACAATATTTCCCATTGTTTTTTTGTATATCTATTAAGTTAGATATTTACATTCCATTTTTCTATTCATTGGAGGTTTTCTCAAATCCCCAAAGCGGGTGCAAATAATTCGGCCACAAAGGTACTGAAATTTGTTGGAAGGGAAAAATTTAGTAATCAGACGGTTTTGTTAAGTGGCAATTAGCCTTAAAAACAAACCTGATAGAATAAAAAAAGTCTTGCTGAAAAATCAGCAAGACTTAAAAAACGATTGCATTATGTTTAATAAACTTATGATAGTTTTACATTTACTGCATTTAATCCTTTTCTTCCTTCTTCGATATCAAAAGTCACTTCGTCGTTTTCCTTGATTTTATCAATCAATCCGGTAGAATGTACAAAATATTCTTTCGATGAATCTGAGTCTTTAATGAATCCAAAACCTTTTGATTCATTAAAAAATTTTACTGTTCCGTTACTCATTTAATTGTTTTTAAAAATTATTGGCGCAAGTTAGTCATTCTTTTTGAAATATATTATATTTTTTAAATAAAAAATATAATATATTATGTATTCTACTCAAACACAAACATCTACAAAAATGCTTTTTTGAACAAAGAAAGCATATTGCTGTCATTTTTCACTAAAAATGGTGTCAACGACCCGTTTCGTCGAAAAGCTTTGTATTGTGCTTTAAAACTTTTAGTATGAGATACAATACGAGAGATAACATTGTTGCTATCAGAATCCAGTCTACATCAATTTCAACTTTATTATTTTCGATAGAGTAGCCCAGGTTATGAAACACAAAGAGCAAAACAAAAATAGCAAGTAACCCGTTTTTTTCTTTTTTAATCACTTTTTTGATACTAAAATCATATTCGGGCCTTTTAAACGCTTTGAACGTTGGAATGAATGCAGGGGTGTGCGATGCCCAATCGGTATAAACCGTACCGAATTTACGACGTAAAAACTGTTCTTCGGCATACATAATCCGTTCGTAATAAACCCAGTAAATAAGAATAAACACAACTACAAACCATGCGTTTGCAATCAGCAATGCAGCGCCTAACCACATAAAAAAATTGCCCAAATAAAGCGGATGCCGCACACATGAATAAATGCCGCTGCTGTTCAGTTCGTCGGCCAACTGACCTTCTTTAGTATTTCGGCCCGAAGTATTTGCTGGCGTGTGTCCCACAGTGTAAATTCTTATCCCTAATCCCAAAAGTGAAACTGCCAAGCTACAATACTCAACAACACTATAAGGCACACAACTCCCATTGACACTATACAATTTATCAAAAACAAATACGAATATCCCTACAAATACGATAATCAGTGGTAGATTTCCACGATATTTAAACAAAAAATTTCCCTGTGATTCAAATTCTTCCTGTAATGCCATTTTGTTTGAAATGTTTTTTTTGTGTTATTATAAATTTCTGAAATTGATTTTGTCTTTTAATAAATTCACCAATTAATCGGACTTAAACCTTTGCTTGTAAGGTATTCATTGGCAGCAGAAAAATGACCACAGCCAATAAATCCACGATAAGCCGACAGGGGCGATGGATGTACCGACTTCAGCACCAAATGCTTTTGTCCATCAACCACAGCGCCTTTTTGCTGCGCATAGTTTCCCCACAGCATAAATACAACATGTTCCTTCTCCTCGGCCACTTTACGAATCACAGCATCAGTAAAAGTTTCCCATCCACGTCCCTGATGCGAACCGGCTAAGTGCGCCTGTACTGTAAGCGTAGCGTTAAGTAACAGCACGCCCTGGTCGGCCCAACGCTCCAAATTACCGCTTGTTGGCGTTGGTTTTCCCAAATCCCGTTCTATTTCTTTGAAAATATTGATCAGAGATGGTGGAAAATCGACACCTGTGTTTACCGAAAAACACAAGCCATGCGCCTGACCATCGTTATGATAAGGATCCTGACCGATGATTACTACTTTAACTTTGTCGAACGGACAATGATCGAAAGCACTGAATATCATATTTCCGGGAGGAAAAATCTTTTTAGTTTTGTATTCTTCCCTAACAAAATTTGTGAGTTGAGCGAAATATGGTTTTTCAAACTCATCCTGCAAAACCTTTTTCCACGAAGCATCAATTTTTACATCCATTTTGTTTGTTTTAACTATTTATTCCCAATTGACCAGGTATTAGTTTCATTATACTACAACCTTTCGTTCAGACTCATTCTGTTTTTCCAATCTTGAGCAATTAGTTTAATGCCTCTACAGCTGTCTTCAACTGTTCCATTGCCTGTGCCAGCACACTTCTCGAACAAGCCACATTTAGTCTTAAATGATTTTCGCCTCCGGGGCCAAAAATCGTCCCTTTATTCAGGCCCAAGCGTGCCTGAAGAGAGAAAAACCGATGCAGCTCGTCGGTTTCCATGCCTAAGTTTTCACAATCAAGCCAGACAAGAAACGATGCTTCCGGAATCATTGGAACAATTTGTGGAACATGTTTGCTTAGATATTCTGCAACAAAATCTATATTTTCCTTCACATAATCAAGCATCTGCAAACGCCACTCCTCTCCATTTTTGTAAGCTGCCACAGCACCGATATAAGCAAACAAATTACCCGAATTCATTTCTGATGCTTCGAGAAATTCAGCAAATTTGTGTCTCAAATCCGCATTGGGAATAATGTAGCCCGAGCTGATAAGGCCGGGCATATTGAATACTTTTGTAGGTGCCATAAATGTAACCGTATGATTTTCGGCCCATTCCGAAACGCAAGCCATAGGCGTATGCCGGGTATTTCCGGGTAACACCATGTCGGCATGTATTTCATCGGACACAATGGTTACATTGTGTTTTTCGCAAATGCCGGCAAACTGCTGCAACTCTTCGCGCGTCCACACCCTTCCTCCGGGATTGTGTGGGTTACAAAGTATGAAAAGTTTCGTTTTCGGATTGAATTTCTTCTCTAAATCGTCAAAATCCATTACAAATTTCCCATCCTTCTCAATCAACGGGTTATAGACCAAGGTACGGTTATTGTTTTTGACAACATTGAAAAAGGGATAATAAACAGGAGGTTGTACAATAATTTCATCTCCAACTTCGGTCAGACACTGCACTGCAAAAGAAAGTCCGGGAACAATACCAGGCAGAAATCCAATCCATTCACGTTTTACATTCCAGTTGTGATGAGTCGTAATCCATTGTTGCATCAGTGGATAAAAGTTAGTAGGTGGCATAGTGTAGCCTAAAACAGGATGTTCGAGCCGCTGACGCAAAGCATCTAAAATAAAATCGGGTGTCCGAAAATCCATATCGGCAACCCACAATGGCAAAACATCCTCTGTTCCAAAAAGGGCTTTACAACGTTCAAGTTTTACTGCGTTCGTATTTTTACGGTCGATTACTTCGTCGAAATTATATTGCATTTATCTTTTTATTATATGATTTATCTTTAAAATTAAAAAATGCTGATCAGGGCATTGTTGTCAACTCAACAATAGGATTTCCTATACATGCATTGGGAAGTGGAATATTCAACAAGCGTGAAAGCGTAGGGGCAATATCACTCATACGGTAAGGGGTGCTGATCACCTGTGGTTTTATATTTTTGCCATAAAAGCAAACCGGTGAATACGAAACGATAGAATTGGATTCGCCCACAGGGTTTAGCTTTTCGTCTACTTCGAGCCAGCCCGGCATTAGCGAGATGACAACATCACCAATACTGTTTTTATGAACCGAATTACGCAATCGGTTGATTTCAGAATCTGTACTTCCACCCATATTAAGCAGCTGATAAGCAGGATGTGCCGAATGAACCCCTTCAAATTCGTGCATAAAATCGGCAACGGTTTGCTGCATTTCTCTCAAACTAAGTTTTTTCTCCTCTATTTTTTGCCTGTTCAGAAAAATATTTTTTCCGTAATAGCCCGTAATCCACCTCTCTTGTCCATACAGCGCCATTAAATATGTATTTACCAGTGACATTGACCGGTTGGCACTAAAATATCCGGCAGGTATGTTGTTTTCGCCCAACTCAGAAGGAGAGTGTTGATCGGTCTGATTTCCGAACATAAAAAAGAGTGTTTTATCCACTCCTATTTTAGCTTCAATCTGCTTGATAAGTATCTGAATTTCTTTATCGAGTCTCAAATAAAGATCTTCCTTCTCAGCCGAATGAAGCGAAAACAGTTTTTCATTCGGCGTGCGTACCGTGAACTGAAGCATCAGCATATCGGGAACATCATCCACCCCTAATTGTTCTTGCTCAATAATTTTGTAGCCCAATTCGGCTACCAACCTATTAGCAGCCGGAGTATTTTTAAGTATAGTTGCCGATGTTTGTTTGCTTTTTTTATCGGTAGGTCGGTAACTGAAAGCTTCGATATTTTTATTTTTAGAAGCGGCCTGGTAAGTAGATATTGCATAGAGTGGCTGCCACGAGGTACCGATCACATTCCTGAACTCCCCATTCACATTCATGTCATCTGCTGCTCGATTGAGTCCTTCTCTATAATATCCTGTAGTTACCCATTTAAGAAAAACATCATCAATCCAAGCAACACTTCCAGCCGTGTGACCTCCCAACATTATCGCATCCTCGGGCTGAATGGCTACGGCATAACTTTTTGCTTTCCCGGGGAATGACATCATTAATTCATCCAACACTGTAGACGACAATAAATTATGTGCCGAAACCGTTTCAGTGGTCCCGATACCAATTTCCTGATCATCAGTAATTATTGACTGAACTTTATCACTAAGTCTGTTATAAAACCTATTCCCAACCACACCATTGTAAAATGGAATCGATCCGGTCACCACCGAAGCAATGTCAGCAGCATTTCCGGCCGAAACGATATTGTAACTTACATTATTAAGTTTAGCTCCCTGCTGAGTCAACAGTTTAAACCCACCCGGATCAAATGAATTCATCATCTTTTCCAAATGACTTTGCTGCAAACCATCAATCATAATGCCCACAACAAGTCGAGGACGCTCTGTTGTAGTGGACTGCGCACAAATACTCCCTACACAAAAGAGCGAAGTAACAGCCAGAAAAAGACTTTTAAAAAATAATTTCATTCAAAATTGTTAATCAAAAATTAGAGTACTCCTTTGGTGGAAGGTAATTCGTATTGATAAATATCTCGTTTAACTGCCATCTTGATTGATTTAGCCAAAGCTTTGAAAATTCCTTCTATTTTGTGATGCTCGTTATCGCCTTCGGCTTTAATGTTCAGGTTCATTCTGGCAGCGTCGCTCAACGATTTAAAAAAGTGAAGTATCATCTCTGTAGGCAAATCGCCAACATACTCGCGTTTAAATGTTGCATCGTAAACCAACCAGGGCCTGCCACCAAAATCAAGCGCTACCGAGCACAAACTATCGTCCATTGGCAGGCAGAATCCATACCGCTCAATTCCTCTTTTATCTCCTAAAGCTTTCGCAAAAGCCTCTCCAAGCGCCAATGCCGTATCTTCAATGGTGTGATGCTCATCTACTTCAAGGTCACCGTTCACCCGAATCGTTAAATCGCAACCCGAGTGCTTACCGATTTGTTCCAACATATGATCGAAAAACTTCAAACCGGTGCTGATACTGCATTTGCCGTTTCCATCCAAATTCAGCTCGACCAGAATATCTGTTTCTTTCGTTGATCTTTTCACCGTCACTTTTCTTTCGCCTGCAAACAAAAATTCAGTAATCCGGTCCCAACTTGTTGTTTGTAATGCACAATAATCAGTCAAGCCTTTGTCGGCCAACACGTTTTCATCGTTGCTCAAAAATATTGCTTTACAACCAAGGTTTTTAGCAAGTTCAACATCCGTAATTCTGTCGCCAATAACAAACGAACCGGACAAATCGTAAGCATCATCGAAATACGCTGTGAGCATTGCTGTTCCGGGCTTACGGGTAGGTAAATTCTCATCAGGAAAAGAAGTATCGATAAATATCTTATCAAATTCAATTCCTTCGCTTTTCAAAATCTGCAAAAATTTGGCCTGTACCACATCGAAATTTTCCTGAGGATACACATCGGTACCTAAACCATCCTGATTTGTAACTAACGCCCATTCGAAATCGAGTTTCGTTTTGATGAAAAACAAATTGCGAATCACAGCTGGTAGAAATTCAATCTGCTCCACACTGTCGACCTGAAAAGTAACAGGTGGCTCAATAATTATTGTTCCATCCCGATCAATAAAAAGAACTTTTCTTTTGTTTACAGCATTATATATTTCCATATCGAATTTTACTTTAGTAATTTATACTTATTGAGCTTACAAAAATAGTTCAATTTTATGTGAAACGAAAATACGGGAAGAAAGAAGGGTATAAATCTAAAAAATCGAACAAAGGATGGCAGTAATCAAAAATCTGTTCGTACTTTTGTACTTGATTTCTGAACGCATCTACAAATAGTTAAATTCAAATAAATCAACGATATACTTATGGAATGGTTTTTTTCGCTACTTAACGATGAGGGCATAGCCCATATTATTTTGCTTTATTCATTTGTAATTGCTATTGGCGTTATGTTGGGTAAAATTAAGATTTTTGGTATTTCGCTTGGAGTTACTTTTGTATTGTTTGTTGGGATACTTGTAGGTCATTTTGGATTTACCGTTAACGCTGAGGTATTACACTTTATCAGAGAGTTCGGGCTCATTCTGTTTATTTTCTCCATTGGCCTTCAGGTAGGTCCAGGATTTTTCTCTTCGTTCAAAAAAGGAGGAATGAAGCTGAATATGTTGGCAGCCTCAGTGGTGCTACTTGGAGCAGCCACTACAATAGGCTTATTTTACGTATTTGGCGGACGCATCCCAATGCCTATGTTTGTAGGCATTCTTTCGGGAGCCGTAACCAATACCCCCGGACTAGGTGCTGCACAAGAAGCACTGCGTCAGTTACACGAAGCCGGGCAAATACCTGAAGTACCACAAATTGCACTTGGCTATGCTGTAGCTTACCCACTCGGTGTAATGGGAATCATACTTTCGTTAATTTTCATAAGAATCATTTTCAAAATAAACTTTGAGAATGAAACAAAAAAATTAACCGCAAATAGTGGTTCAGGCACCGACACTACCAAAATTGTTTCTATCGAAATACAATCGAAAGCCATCAACCGAAAAAACCTGTCGCAGATCAAAAAATTAATCGGACGTCAGTTCGTGGTTTCGCGCTTGTTAAGCGAAGGAAATTACTCTATCCCCAACGGAAAAACAGTACTTAAAAATGGTGATTTCATTCTCGTGGTAACTTCCGAAACCGATGCAGGTGCTATTGTCGACATTATGGGTGAAGAAATTGAGTACGACTGGAAAGAATCTGAAAACGAAATGATTTCACGTCGTATTGTAATTACACGTGGCGTCATCAACGGAAAAACGCTTGGTTCGCTTAAACTCAGATCGGTAAATGTGAACTGTACCCGTGTGATCCGCGCCGGCTTCGATTTGCTTGCCAACTCGGAACTTGTACTTCAGGTAGGCGACCGTGTAGTGGTGGTGGGAACTCCTGAAGCCATCAAACGCGTAGAAGACATGCTCGGGAATACCTTAAAGCGACTCGACGAACCGCATATCATTACAATTTTTGTCGGAATATTTTTAGGTATCATTTTCGGAAGCATTCCGGTTTTTATACCCGGAATGCCAATGCCTGTGAAATTAGGACTGGCAGGTGGACCTTTGGTGGTTGCCATTTTGCTGGGTCGATTCGGTTCGAAGCTGAAACTCATTACTTATACCACTCAAAGTGCCAACCTTATGTTGCGCGAAATAGGAATTACACTTTTCCTTGCCAGTGTCGGTTTGGCTTCGGGAGGACAGTTTGTAAAGACTGTGGTTTCGAGCAACGGGCTGCTATGGGTTTTATGTGGGTTTATTATCACCACTTTACCTTTACTTGTTGTGGGCTTTGTGGGTCGTAAATTCATGAAAGTAAATTACTTTACACTCATGGGGCTTCTCTCGGGAAGTATGACCGACCCTCCTGCCCTGGCCTATTCGAATGCCACAGCCGGAAACGACGCCCCTTCTATTTCATATTCTACAGTTTACCCATTGACAATGTTCCTGAGGGTGATTTTGGCACAGATACTGATTTTGGCGTTTGTATAAATACACAATATATCCCCTGAAAAGCCCTGAAGATAATAATTCAGGGCTTTTTTTGTGAAACAATCTTGAAATCTGCAATTTAGTCTGAAAAAGAGTTTGTATTTTTGTAATGTATTACAGGCAATAAACCAAACGCTTCACCATCAAATCTCATATTGCTATGGAAAGTAATGTCATTGCATCCGGGGAAATTATCATAGAAAATCGCATTTTTAATCTGCGTGGCATGCAGGTAATGATCGACAGAGACCTTGCTGAACTTTATGGAATAGAAACCAAAGTTTTAAATCAAGCTGTAAAACGCAATATTGAGCGTTTCCCATCTCAATTCAGACTACAACTAACTGACATTGAACTCTCTGAACTGGTCACAATTTGTGACCGGTTCGAAAAACTGAAACACTCTTCAAGTCTGCCTTATGCTTTTACCGAACAGGGAGTTGCTATGCTTTCCGCTGTTTTAAAGAGCGGAACAGCCGTAAAAGTCAGTATTCAAATCATACAAACTTATGTCGAAATGCGTAAATTCATAAGCAACAATGCTTTGATATTCGAACGTTTAGATAAACTTGAAAAAGCAAAGATAGAAACCGACCAGAAGTTTGAACATATATTTAAAGCACTTGAGAACAAAGACATAAAACCAGACAAAGGCATTTTCTTTGACGGACAGATATTCGATGCCTATACCTTTGTAGCAGATTTAGTACGTCAAGCCGAAAAATCAATTGTACTGATTGACAATTATGTAGATGACACCATACTTACTTTATTTTCAAAGAGAAAAGCCGGAACTGAGTTTAAAATTTACACACATCAAATCAGCAAACAATTGGCTTTGGATATTAAAAAATTCAATACACAACATGAAGTTGTTGAAGTATTTGAGCTTAAATTAGCACACGACCGATTTTTAATTATTGACAATACCGAGCTCTATCACATTGGCGCATCACTCAAAGATTTAGGTAAAAAATGGTTTGCCTTTTCGAAAATGAACACGGAAGTATTACCTTTGCTGCGCAAAATTCAAGAATACAGTTAAATGCTCTACCCTTCAGATATTGAACAAAAAATAGCTTTCGCCACCATTCGCCAGTTACTTAAAGCTAAATGCGTGAGCACTTTGGGAGAAGAAAAAGTCAACAAAATAACTTTTTCGACCGAACATGCCATTGTAACAAAGTTACTCAGCCAGACCGACGAAATGCTGCGCATACTCACAACAGAGGCCGATGAATTACCCATTGGCAATTTTTACGATGTGCGTCCGGCATTGTCGCGCATCAGAATTGAAGGTTTATATCTGGACGAAGTCGAGGTCTTCGATCTTCGCCGCGCCCTGGAAGCCGTACAGCTCTTAATTTCATTCCTCACAAAACGGGAATCCGAAATTTATCCTTACCTGCATGAGCTGATTCAGGGAGTCGAAACATTTCCACTTATTATCAATAGAATTGATAGTGTTCTGAATAAATTTGGAAAAATAAAAGACAATGCTTCGCCCGAACTGGCACGCATTCGCAAAGAGATATTTCAGGTACAGGGCTCAATTTCCCGAACGCTGAATTCTATACTTCGCCAGGCGCAAGTCGATGGTTATGTGGAGAAAGATGTTGCACCTACCATGCGCGAAGGCAGGTTGGTAATTCCGGTTTCGCCTGCTTTTAAACGCAAAGTGAATGGAATTGTACACGACGAATCGGCCACCGGAAAAACTGTTTTTATTGAACCGACACAAGTAGTGGAAGCCAACAACCGCCTGCGCGAACTTGAAGGCGAAGAACGAAGAGAAATTATACGTATTTTGGTGGAATTTACAAATTTTATTCGGCCACATACTCAATCCATTGTGGCTTCACAGTATTTTCTTGGCGAAATTGATTTTCTGCGGGCAAAAGCACTTTTTGCCATCGAAATTAAAGCCATCAAACCTCGTATCGACAATTGTTGCCAGTTGGAGTGGACCAAAGCAATTCACCCTATATTATATTTATCACTTAAAAAACAAGGAAAAGAAATTGTCCCTCTGGATATTACCCTAAACGAAAAACAAAGGATACTGATCATTTCAGGACCCAATGCCGGAGGAAAATCGGTGTGTTTAAAAACTGTTGTTTTGCTTCAATACATGATGCAATGCGGACTGCTGATTCCGGTTCACGACAGCAGTAGAGCCGGAATTTTCGAACGGCTATTTATTGATATCGGCGACGAACAATCCATCGAAAACGATTTATCTACTTATAGTTCGCATTTGCTGAACATGAAATTTTTCATTAAAAACAGCAATCCCAACACCCTGCTGCTGATTGATGAATTTGGTACAGGCACCGAACCTTTGATTGGTGGCGCTATCGCCGAAGCATCGCTCGAACGTTTTAACAAGAACATGGCTTTCGGAGTTATCACAACTCACTATACGAATTTAAAGCATTATGCTGAGGACACTCCGGGAGTTATAAACGGAGCCATGCTTTACGATCGACAACATTTGCAACCACTGTTTGAGCTGAGCATTGGCAACCCCGGAAGTTCATTTGCCATTGAAATAGCCCGAAAAATAGGTCTACCTGAAGACTTAATTGCCGAAGCTGCCGCAAAAGTAGGCGCAGAACACCTTGACTACGACAAACATTTACAGGACATTGTACGGGACAAGCGATATTGGGAAAACAAACGCCAGCAAATTCGTCAGAAAGAAAAGAAACTGGAGGAAACGCTTGAAAAATACGAAACCGAGCTCAACAACATCGATCGCCAAAGAAAAGAAATTACATCGAAAGCGAAAGATGAAGCCAATAATTTATTGTCGGCTGCTAATGCAAAAATAGAAGCCACCATCCGTCAGATAAAAGAAGTACAGGCCGAAAAAGAAAAAACGAAGGAAATAAGGAAAGAACTGGACGATTTCAAGAAAAAAGTAAATCCTTCAAATCAAACACAAAGCGACCCGAAGAGGCCAAAATCAAAACTATTGATTCGTAAAGAAAGTAATCAAAGTTCCGCTTTGGGAAATTCAGCGAGCTTGGTTGTAGGAGCCAATGTCCGGTTGAAAGGACAAACAGCAACGGGCAAAATTATAGAAATTCAGGACAAACAGGCCATTGTTGCTTTTGGGCAGATGAAATCTACCGTAAAACTGACAAAATTAGAACCTATCAGTAATACACAATTAAAAAAAGAAGCCCGGAAATACGAAAATTTGGGGACCACATCGTCCGATGACGTTCGGCAACGAAAACTCACTTTCAGCTCCGATATTGATGTGCGGGGTATGCGAGGCGACGAAGCCTTACAAGCTGTTATGTATTATATCGACGATGCTATTATGGTAGGTGTATCCGAAGTTCGCATTTTACATGGCACAGGCACCGGTGCATTGCGTCAAATGATCCGACAATATTTGCCTACGATTCAAGGCGTACGCTCTTTCCGCGATGAACATGTTCAGTTGGGTGGTTCGGGAATCACTATTGTTGAGTTTGAGTGAAAACCCAAAAGCAATCAGGAGTTTACAAAGGATTGTAGCTTTTATCAATCCTTCGTTTTGTTCTGATACGTACAAACATCAGCAATACATTGTGAAATTGGAGTGAATTTCAGCCCAATAGCATTACTAATTTTGGCCGACGAATAATACGCTCTATTCGTTGCAGACTTGGCTATACCTCTGTCGATCACAGGTTCGAACCCGAACATTTTTCCGGCAATTTCAACTACAGCACCAGCCATCCAGATAACATTTTTCCCAATAGGAATGAATGGCCGTCGTTTGCCAAATCCATCAGCCATCCATGATAAAACTTCCTTGTTCGAACAATTTTCGCTCACCAAAATAAATCTTTCACCGGAAATATCGCTCTTTGTCAATTCAATCATCGCTCTTACAACATCCCTTACATCAACATAACCACTTCCACCGGCCGTATAAAAAGGAAGTCCTTTACGAACGACTGAAAAAATCTGTGAACTTCCGGTACTTGTCCCTGACACACCCAAAATAACTCCCGGATTTACAATCACAGCCTTTAATCCTTTCTCTATTCCTCTCCACACTTCGGCTTCGGAATAAAACTTACTGCGTGAGTAAGCCGATCGGTTCTCATCATCAACCCAACGAAGGTTTTCGGTAACCATACTTTCATCGCCAGCAGATCCGCAAGCCGCTATTGAACTCACAAAACAAAGCTTTCCGATTCCTTTTTCCAAAGCTGTATTTACAACATTTCGCGTACCGTTCACATTGGTGCTGATCATCGTATCACTGCCATTGCCTACGGAAACAACAGCAGCACAATGATATACTATTGTGATAGCATCAAAAGCCTCATCGAGCGATTTTGGATCTAACACATCGGCCGTTCTCCAGTCTATTCTCCGAAGAAAAAGATCGGGATCGGTGCTATAAAAATTAAAAATCGATCTCAATGATCGCAGGTCACTTGTAGTGCGCTTAATCGCCACTACTTTTTCATTCTCCTGCAATAAATGCCACAATAAATGTCCGCCCACCAATCCGGTTGCGCCTGTTACTAAAATCATTTCTTTTTGATTTTGAAATTTGAGGGTCAAAAATACGGAAAGAAAACTGTATTTTTGCAAATAATTATTCAGATAAATAAATCAAAAACACCAGTTGCGACCGATTTTCGTTTTTTTTACGAAGCCGGATACATGGAATTGAAATTAGCATCAATGCAAAATATATGTGTTTATTGTGCTTCGAGTACACAGGTAAAACCTATTTTCTTTGAGGTAGCCGACCGTTTGGGCAAAATACTTGCCAACGAAAACATCCAACTAATTTATGGCGGCGGCTCCATGGGATTGATGGGACAAGTAGCCGATAGTACGCTGAATGCCGGAGGAAAAGTAACCGGTGTAATTCCCGAATTTATGTGCGCAGAAAAATGGAATCATGCAGGCCTTACTGAATTGATAACTACAGCCACCATGCACGAACGCAAAGAAAAAATGGCAATACTGGCCGACGCAGCTGTTGCACTGCCGGGAGGATGTGGAACGCTCGAAGAATTGCTGGAAGTTATTACATGGAAACAACTGGGCATTTTTACAAAGCCTATCATCATAGTAAATGTCAACGGATATTACGATCCGCTCATCGAAATGCTTCACCGGGCGATAGACGAAAACTTTATGCGCGACCTTCATCGCGATATATGGAAGGTAGTAGCAACTGCCGAGGAAGTACTTCCCGCCATCAAATCAGCTCCGGTTTGGAATAAAAACATACGAAAATTTGCAGCCATCTAACCTGATTTATGCCACTAACCGACTCGATACATTTAACAACAGACACCACGGCAGCAGTTGCTGATTCATTGATAAAAAATGATTCCATACAACTGAATACTGATACTGTAACCTTAACCGATACGATAAAGGTCGTTACAGGTTTTGAAGGTACGCCTCATCCTTCACTTCCGGGGTCTGAGGATTGGGTTTTTGTATCGCTGTTGATTTTGTTTGTATTTTTAGTTTTAGCTGTGGCCAAATCTTCGGAATGGATGCGCGAGTCAGTTCGCACGTTTTTCCATACCAAAGAACGGTCGGTATATTCAAATAAAAACACAAATCTTCAGTTTCAGACAAAACTACTGCTTACGATGTTTTTTACAGGAGTTTTTTCTTTGTATGCTTTCTCGTTGCTTTTTGGAGCTGAAAATGGATTTCAATTGCTGATTTATATAAAATTCTTTGCAGTTACATTGGCATTTCTTAGTTTGAAAAGTATTGTTACAATGATTCTGGGCTATGTATTTTTGGACAAAGCAGCACTTAAACAAGCACGCGAAAGCTACTTTCACGTACTCTCGTTTCTGGGAATAACCTTGTATCCAATATTGGCTATCCAGATTTATATTTTACCAACACTAAAAACGTATACACATTATGTAGCACTAGCCCTATGCGCAATAGCTGCTATATTAATCATAATTAAACTATTTCAAATATTTTTCCACAAAAGTATCGTATCTTTTTATTTAATGTTGTATCTTTGCACCCTCGAAATTTTGCCTTTAATATTATTGTTTCAGGTATATCGATTATTAATATAGAGTGTTTAATTATTAAAGTCATTTGCTTTGAAAATTAAGAAGATACTGGTTTCACAACCTCAACCAACCACTGAGAAATCACCTTATTTCGATATAAGTGATAAATATAATGTAAAGATTGACTTCCGTCCTTTTATAAAGGTTGAAGCTGTAAATGCCAAAGAGTTTCGTACTCAACGCATTTCAATTTTGGACTACACTGCTATCATTTTCAACGCCCGTCATGGTATTGATCATTTCTTTCGTTTGTGCGAAGAAATGCGAATAACGGTTCCCGAAACAATGAAATACTTTTGTGTTTCCGAATCGGTAGCCGTTTATTTACAACACTATATTCACTACAGGAAACGGAAAGTTTTTTATGGTGCT
>Ga0209373_10001295_pt1 | contig 30621 bp, 19 predicted proteins | sample Higcelweek5metaG_FD_187173 | JGI IMG/M metagenome (GOLD analysis project Ga0209373, IMG submission 187173) | Freshwater pond sediment microbial communities from the University of Edinburgh, under environmental carbon perturbations - High... | ecosystem: Environmental > Aquatic > Freshwater >... | reverse complement strand
AAATTAATACCGTTACTACAGCCGTTCCATTTTTGACCATCACTCCTGACTCCAGGGCGGGTGGCATGGGTGACACAGGCGTTGCCACCTCTCCTGACGCAAACTCCATGCACTGGAACCCGGCTAAATATGCTTTTGCAGATAAGGAAATGGGATTGGCAGTTTCCTATACCCCCTGGTTAAGAAAGCTCATCCCTGATATCAACCTCGCTTACCTTTCAGGATATAAACGCCTCGACAAACACCAGGTACTGGCATTTTCCTTATGCTACTTTGCATTGGGAGATATCACCTTTACGGATATTGTCGGGAACACTACCCAGCAGTTTAATCCGAATGAATTTTCAGTTGATGGCGCTTATGCCCGTTCTTTCTCCGACAGATTCTCCGGAAGTATCGCCTTCAGGTTCATCTATTCAAACCTGACCGGAGGCTATTATGTTAATGGGATCGAATCTCACCCGGGTATGGCCGGCTCAGCTGACCTATCGGTTTATTACCGGAATAAAGACCTGAGAATCAGCGATTATGACGCAACGCTCTCTTTCGGAGCCAACATTTCCAACATCGGATCAAAAATCTCCTATACCTCCAATTCTGATAAAGACTTTATTCCGATCAACCTCAAACTCGGAACTGCTTTCACCATCGATTTCGATGATTACAACAGTCTGACCGCTGCCTTCGATGTGAATAAACTTTTGGTTCCCTCGCCTCCGTTGTACTATACGGATTCAGTGGACCTTGAAGGAGACCCGGTTATTGAAGCCGGATTTGATCCGAACGTGTCAGTTCCTGTTGGTATCATGCACTCCTTTTACGATGCTCCGGGAGGTCTTTCAGAAGAACTCAAAGAGATTACCTATTCAGTCGGTCTGGAATACTGGTATGCAAAACAATTCGCCATCAGAGGCGGGTATTTCTATGAAGCCGCTACCAAGGGTAACCGTAAATATTTTACAGTAGGTGTGGGATTGAGAATGAATGTTTTCGGTCTGGATTTCGCTTACCTGGTTCCAATTTTTCAGAACAATCCGCTGGCCAACACACTAAGATTCAGCCTGTTGTTTGATTTTGCCGGATTAAACGCAAAAAAATAATGCAAAGGATCGGCTTCGGTTATGACGTCCACCAGCTGGTGGAAAACCGCAAGCTCATCCTCGGCGGAATTGAAATTCCCTTTTCAAAAGGTACACTTGGCCATTCTGACGGCGATGCATTAATCCATGCCGTTTGTGATGCTTTGCTTGGATCCCTTGCCTTACGCGACATCGGATTTCATTTCCCCGATTCCTCTCCGGATTATAAGAATATCGACAGCAAGATTCTACTCCGGAAAACCGTAAAAATGATCAGAACCGAGGGTTGGGAAATCGGCAATATCGATACCACTATATGTCTCGAAAAGCCGAAACTGAAGGATTTCATTGTCAAGATGCAGAATTCACTGGCTGATACCATGAACATTGAACCCGGCCAGGTATCTGTAAAAGCCACCACCACTGAAAGTATGGGTTTTGTCGGAGCCGGCGAAGGTGTTGCCGTGTACGCCGTAGCCATGGTGACCAAACCGGAAGCCTTGTAGCGGAGGATCATTTATCCTCCGCAATTTGATTTTACCGGGCAAACTCAGCCGTTAAGTGATCAACATCCCCTCCGCCGTCATCAACCGTATAGGTCATGTAAATCAGGTCGTAGTTATCATTGATCGTCCCGGAGCCCTTAATAACAAAACCATTTACAGTTTGTTCCGGAATGGAAATGGAGGAGCCTGAAACTGTGGCATAAACCTCGGTTGAGCTGCCCAGATCATAAATATTTTCAATGTAATATTTCGATAGGTTTTCCGCATCCTGCTTAATGACGACATCGAAAATACTGGTTCCCTTCGTGCTTTTCAGAAATATCTCACTGGTTTCGGTGCAATGCCATACTCCGGCAAGGTTCGGATTTATCTCTTCGAGAACACATCCGGCAAAGAACAGGCAGATGGCAAGTACAAAAAAAGTATTCTTTACAATTTTAATCATTATCATCTATTTGATTAATAGGTTATTGAGTAATTCATCATCGACCAGATTGGGCACAGTAACCCTCAATGAGGGATCTGAATTGACGGCACGGCTTATCGCCGACATGGCAGCAGGATTTCTGGCCCAGCTTCTCCTGGCAATCCCGTTATTGACATCCCAGTGCAGCATCATTTTCAGGTGCCTGTCAGAATCATCTGTTCCATCCAAAACCATCCCGAAACCACCATTGATCACTTCACCCCAGCCTACTCCTCCGCCGTTATGCAGTGACACCCAGGTTGCGCCCCTGAAGCTGTCGCCGATCACATTCTGAACAGCCATATCAGCCGTGAACGCCGATCCGTCATAAATGTTTGAGGTTTCCCTGAATGGTGAATCGGTACCGGAAACATCGTGGTGGTCGCGTCCGATCACTACCGGAGCGCTCAGCTCTCCTGATGCAATCGCTCTGTTAAAGGCCTCCGCAATCTTTATCCGGCCAACGGCATCCGCATAAAGTATTCTGGCCTGCGATCCGACTACCAGTTTATTGGCTCCTGCCTGTTTTATCCAATGGAGGTTATCTGCCATCTGATTTTTGATTTCCTCCGGTGACTCTGCCATCAAAGTTTCCAGAACATTAGCAGCAATCCGGTCGGTTTTATCCAGATCTTCAGGATCGTTTGAACAGCACACCCATCTGAACGGACCAAATCCGTAATCAAAATAGAGAGGCCCCATGATGTCCTGAACATACGAAGGATATCGGAACAATCCACCGGCAGTCATCACATCGGCTCCTGCCCTGCCCGATTCGAGCAAAAAGGCGTTTCCGTAATCCCAGAAATACATACCGCCTTTGGTCAGCGAATTGATCGCTTGTACCTGCCTCCTCAATGATTCCTGAACCAGCGATTTAAACATCGAAGGGTCGTCAGCCATAAGCTTGTTGGCTTGTTCGAAACCAATACCGGCAGGATAGTAACCTCCTGCCCAGGGATTATGCAAAGAGGTCTGATCAGAGCCCAGGTCAATGTCAACTTCCTTTTCGGCCAATGCTTCCCACAAATCCACTACGTTTCCCTGGTAAGCCAGTGAAAGGGCCTCTTTCGACTGTTTAGCCCGGTTCATTCTGACCAGCAACTTGTCAATATCTGAATAAACTTCATCCACCCAGCCCTGTTGATGCCTTACCTGAGTGGCTTTTGGATTAACTTCCGCTACCAGACAGATCCCTCCGGCGATCACCGCGGCTTTTGGCTGAGCACCCGACATACCGCCCAAACCCGAGGTCACAAACACCTTGCCTCTCAGGTCGTTCGACGGGAATTTCGCCTTGATCCGTCCGGCATTCAGTAACGTTATGGTGGTACCATGAACAATCCCCTGCGGGCCAATGTACATATAGGAACCTGCCGTCATCTGACCATATTGCGAGACCCCCAGCGCATTCATCCGCTCCCAGTCGTCAGGTGCCGAGTAATTCGGGATGACCATCCCGTTGGTGACTACCACCCGCGGAGCCTCTTTATGCGACGGAAAAACCCCCATGGGATGACCCGAGTACATAACCAGGGTCTGTTCATCCGTCATACCAGCTAAATACTTCATGGTCAGCCTGTACTGTGCCCAGTTTTGAAAAACAGCTCCGTTGCCTCCATAGGTAATGAGCTCATCGGGATGTTGTGCTACCCGGATATCCAGATTGTTGCTGATCATCATCATGATCGCGGCAGCCTGCTTTGAACGATGCGGATAATCGTTAACAGGCCTGGCAAAAATTTCATAATCCGGACGAAACCGGTACATATATATCCGGCCATACCTCAATAATTCATCCATGAACTCCGGGGCAAGCACCGCATGATGCCTGGGCTCAAAATAGCGTAACGCATTCCTGACTGCCAGTTTCTTCTCATCCGGAGTCAGGATATTTTTTCGATTGGGTGCATGGTTAATAAGGGTACTCAATGGCTTCGGTGCAGGTAACACCTCGGGAATACCCTCCAGAATTGACTTTTTAAACTCAGGCCCGGTCATACTTTTTCTTTCAAAAGTAAGATTTCTTTCGTTGCCTGCTGCCTGATGCTTACTACCTGCTGCAGGCTTTTATCCACCTTTCAACCAACCTACCCTGACCGGTATTCACCTCAATCAGGTATATTCCCTCATCCAACGTACTGGTATCAAGTGAAAAAGGTTCAGAATCGCGAATGAAAAGATTATTCTTTACCAGAACCTGTCTGCCTTGCAGATCGATTACCCTGACCTTTGACTTTCCGGCCGGTAATCCATCTGTCTGGATATACAGTCGATCTGATGCCGGATTCGGATACACCTGCAACCGACATCCACTTAGGACTATAGTATTTTGATCTCCGATACTGCTGACAATATCAGGCTTCAAAAGTTTAATATCCGTATAGAGCCGGTATTCGCCCGGCTGAAAACTGATTTTGCCATTCACATCCGAAACATTCACCGAATCGCCTGACCAATACTCATACCACCAGCCGGTATGCTGAAAATGAGGATCAGCAGATGCTACCCTGATCCCGTAATTTCCCAGAACCGTCACATTCATCGAAGCATGATTCAGGTGTATTCTTTTAATCGTATCCGTAAACGCAATCTGGTAATCTGTCGAAACAAAAGCATCCTGACTGGTTTTCAAATTGTTGAGTGCCGCATAAATCTGATTCAGCCTCTTCCTTCTGACATCACTCAGATAATCCCAGCGAATCGGCTTGGCTCCTACCCTGCTATTGTAATTGATCGTGTAATCGTACCCAAGTTCTCCGAACATCCAGATCATTTTCGGGCCCGGTACCGGAATAAAAAAGTTGGCATCGAGTTCCATCCGTCTCAAAGCAGTAGTGGTATCCTTGATTTGGTACTGAGGATTGGTCATATTCCCCCAGTAATAACACTCATACATGAGTCGCTCCTCATCGTGACTCTCCATATAACCCACCAGGTTAGGAACGGTCCAGGTACGTTTCTGCCAGGATATCGAGGAAAAGTCAGATTTGCTCTCCAAAAAATAGCCTGAAGAGGCTTTCCGGTAATTGTAATTGCTGTTGCCCCAGATCATCATTCCATAGCTGCTCAACTCCTTTTCCTCGCTGTTATCGGCAAAATGTTCCAGAATTACATAGGCTGATGAATTGACTCGGCGGATCTGGTCATACATCCTTTTCAGAAGCCTGATACGACTGGCATCGTAAGCTCCTCCATCACCAACCGTATTGGTGAAGCCCTTGGTAAAATCGAACCTGAACCCGTCGACATTGAATTCTGTGAGCCAATAAGAATTCACACTATCCACAAATCGTTGTGTATAAACACTTTCGTGATTAAAATCATACCCCCATGAATAGGTAGTATTCGGAGATTGAACATTATACCAGGGATTATTGGCAGCCGGCCGGCTGTTTTGTTCATCCCAGTATAACCTCACCAGCGGCGACTGACCGTATGAATGGTTCAAAACCAGATCGAGGATTACCGCAATTCCCTTTTCGTGGCAGGCATCAATAAACTTTTTCAGGTCGCTTTCAGGCCCATAGTATTTATCGGGTGCAAAATAGAAAGAGGGATTATATCCCCAACTGTCGTTGCCTTCAAATTCAGTCACCGGCATCAGTTCGATTGCATTAATTCCCAGTTTTTTCAAATAGTTCAACGTATCAATCATACAGGAGTAGGTATGACGATTCGTAAAATCTCTCACTAATAGTTCATAGATTACCAGTTTGGCAGGATCGGGAGTATTGAAATCAGGAACCTTCCATTCGTAAGGAATTTGATTGGTTTGTAAAACAGAGGCAATCTGAGTGGTTTTTCCCGCCGGATAAGAGATCAGTCCCGGGTAAACAGATGAACTGATATATTGGTCGTTCCAGGGATCAGAAACCTTGTTCGAATAGGGATCGGCTATAAGTATCTCGCCATCAACCAGATATTGAAAAACAGACTCCTGTCCGGGAATCAGGTTTTCAATTTTCAGCCAGAACCGCTTCTGATCAGGTGTTCGGTGCATGAGAAATGCAGGGTCGATTTTCCAATCGGTAAAATCGCCGATCACAAAAACGTGGTCTTTTTCCGGAGCAAAAAGAACCAGTATGGCACTTTGTGCATCGGGATAATTTATCCCATCCTTTACACCATATGGCAATTCCTGAGTAAAATCATCACCCTTTACATAAAATTGAAAACTATCGCGCACCTGCTGATTTCCCAGATAAGCCACTATATCGACCTCATGCAAGCCGGCGCTGTCCGATACTATTGAATAGCTAAATTCACGGGTCAGCGTATTGGCCAGTCGGATGCCATCTTTATAAAGCAAGATCGAATCGGAACCTGAAGTCGCAGCCCGTACCGGGATCGACTGTTGCGGATCCACCATAAGGAACTTCGATGAGGGTTCCAGAAGAACCAGGTTCAGCCCGGGTACATAAACGTTTTGAAAAATATCCAGTCCACCGGTATCCTTGCCCTGTCGGGATCCGTCCTGACTTCTGAACACGAAGGCCAGTTTCAGTATTTTAACGTTCGCCGGAACTCCGTAAAAGCTGCGGATATTGGGTTTAATTTTGAATTCCCACAAATCATTTCCCAGAGAAGTAAGTTTTGCCTTGTCGAGATTCTGGCTCCAGGAAGCAATCACATATAGCCAATCGGATTCGGTTGAACTCTGGCTGGTGATCACTCCGGTATGCGCATAAACCGAACCACTAAACCCGGCCAGTCCGCGATTCCCCTCATTAGCATTGAAAATGATGGAAACAGAATCGGAGTCGGTCGGGAAAACCGGGTCACAGGTAATCACCTGACCATTCAGGCACCACACGCCGGGGAGCAGGCATGCCAGACACAGAAAAACAGATTTGCGGATAAACATAAATCGGAGGATATTAAAAAGCCCGGCTTTTGGACCGGGCTTTTCATTCAACAATTATCACTAATTAACTAAAATCTTTTCGGTACGCCGGTTTCCATCTTTTGCTACAAAGTTAAGGAAATACATCCCCTTCTGAAGATCATTTGTGGAAATTTCAACACTTGAACCGGGATTCATCACCGTTTTCACTTCCTGTCCCAACATATTGCTGATCATGATTTTATCAACTGACTCAATATTCATGACAGTCAGTATATCAGAAACGGGATTCGGGAAGAAAAGAATGGAATTCAAACGCAGGTCAGGTACACCAGCCGAAACATCATAAAAATGATGAACCGTCTGATATCCATACAAAGTGGTGTATTCACGGTTAGGTCCTCCACCCGGATATTCTGAATTATCCCATGAACCATCGATGCGGAACTTATATCCATACAGGGTTTCAGGTTTTACCGTTTCAATCTTGATTCCAAAAACATTACTTCCCAGACTGGTCAGGTGGGCAGATCCGCTCCATCCGGTGAAAGCCCCGGCAACATCAACATAATTGGTTGGGTCGACAAAAGTACCTGCATTAACCGCCTTGGTCATGTCAACAGTGAAATTCAGTGCCGTGTTGTACGCCAGGACAAGTTCCTGAGCACCGGCTTTCGGTTTAAACGACCGGTTGTAAATTCCTGCAGGAAATTCAGCATTATCCCAGTCAGAATTAAGCCTGAACTTAAATTCATAGTTCGTACCGGCCACCAGACTATCAACCTCGATCGAATAGATGTTGGTATCATCAGTCACAGCCAAATGGTAAGTACCGGCAGCAGGCCCCCAACCGTTAAAGGAACCGGCAACATCGATATAATCGGTGCCCGGAACAAATATTTCGTGGGCAATCGGATAGGTCATATCCAATTTAAAGGTGATCGTGCTCGGTATCACAATCGGATCATCATTCCACCAGTCGTTAAAGGTATTCGGTCCACCCATGGCAGTAAAAGAGCGTGGATCGGCAGTTTCAGGGGTTGCAGTATTGATGCGGTAGTGATAGGTATAAGTGGAGTCTTTGATAATACCGGCCTCCACTTTTATATAATAGATCGAGTCAGAATTGAACTCGGCATCCAGGTCAATCATATCGAATGTACCTACCTCATCCAAAACCAGGTAAACCTTGTCAACGCCGGCGGTAAACTCTTCTGCTTCAATGATTTTCTTCATATTAACATAAAAGTTACCAACCGGGTCAGTGGTAGTGTAAGCCAGTGGAATCTGGAAATCGATGCAGGCTCCGTCGCCGGTATCCTTTCCTTCACTATCCCAACCCGTGCCATTATTAAATACACAGGAGATCCCGATAAAGACTCCATCTTCTTCAGTAACGCCAAAATAGGTTGCAGGAATGAAAGTCATCGAATAGGTATCATCACCGTTGGAGGTCAGTTTAGTGGTAAACCCGCCGCCTGGTGTTCCATTGTAGTCAACACCCGGGGCTCCCCAGCTGTTCCAGGTGGTTCCGAGTTTTTTGATTGCACCGTGCATGGCAACCTGAGTAAGACCTATCAGATTGGTCTTTCCATCGGGAGTACAAGCCAGTTTGGCATCAAAGGTCAGTTTGATCTGATCAAAAGCGGTGGCCCCTTCAGGCTCAATCTTAATAGCGGCCGGCATTGCCTGTGCAAATGTGGAAACCGCAGTTCCAAACATTAATGACGCAAAAGTCAAAAAGAGTAGCAGTTTTTTCATGATATCAAATTTACGTTAGTGTTTTAGAGTTGTTATTCTCTCAAATTTACGCAAAATTGGTTTGGATTTCCATGATTCCCTGATATTTACCCTCAAATTGAGGCTGCCATGGGAGATATAAAAGGCCGGAATTTGACATTTCAATCGTTTGAAACGATGGTGAAAACTTTCAGTATTTTTTTCTGAAAGGATGAATTTTCGCACTCTAACTGAGCCCTTTTTGTCTCCTTAAAAGAGGAATGACGATTCAGAAAAGTGGGAAAATAGTCGGGCTGTATAATTTTCGCAAAATACCTCCGGAATTTTTCGTCACAATTGCAGGATCAGGCAAAATGAGTGCGATTCCGGTAAAAAACTTTCTATCTTTATAGAATTCAAACGATTTCCTGAAAACCTGACATGCTAAAAAGGTTAGTGACTATAAAAGATATTGCCGAAGAATTAGGGATTGCACCTTCAACCGTTTCAAAAGCCCTGAAGAATCATCCTGCTATCAGCAAAGAAACACGCGCCAGCGTTAACGAATTAGCTAAACGACTGAACTACAAGCCTAACGCCATTGCATTAAGCCTTCGTAACAGTAAAAGTCAGACGTTAGGGCTGGTGGTTCCCCAGATTGTTCATTTCTTTTTCTCTTCAGTGATATCGGGAATTGAAGACCTGGCCTACGATGCGGGATACAATGTCATGATATTCCAGTCAAATGAGTCCTATAATCGTGAAGTCATTGGCATTCAGGCACTTTTGTCGAGTCAGGTTGAAGGTATATTGATTTCCCTTTCGAAGGAGACCCGCAATTGTGACCATCTCCAGAATGCCCTCGACATGGGAATCCCACTGGTGATGTTCGATCGGGTTTCAAAAGACATTGACACGGACCAGGTGATCGTTGATGATTATCATGGAGCCTATCAAGCCGTTAATCACCTGATCCATATGGGTTGCCACCGGATTGCCCATTTGAGCGGGCCTCCCGGACTGGCTATCGCAGACAACCGCAAATCCGGATATGTTCAGGCGCTTCTTGATAATCACCTCGAATTAGACCGCGACCTGATCATGTGTTGCGACAACTTCAAGCAGGCACGCATCCGGACAAAACAACTCATGAATATTCCCAATCCGCCCGATGCATTTTTCTGCGTGAACGACCTGACTGCCGTTGGGGTTGTAAAATCACTGCACGAGTTAGGTATTGCAATTCCTGAAAGGGTATCGGTTATCGGATTCAGTAATGAAGATATCTCGCAAGTATCCCACCCTGCCCTGAGTACCGTTGATCAGCACGGATATCAGATGGGCCAGACCGCTATTCAGCTTCTCCTCGACCGGCTCATGGCTACAGGTTCAAACCTCCCGTTTGTTCATCATCAAATAAAAACCGAATTGGTCCTTCGTGACTCAACCAGAATTACCGGCGTACGAGGTTTTGTATAAAGTTTAAAATCTCCTGCAATCGTTTGAAATTTGATCGATACAGCTTTAATAGGTTGTATTTCAGGCTTTTTTGAAACAACCCGTTTGTTTTATTCCGAAATATTTCCCCAAATTTGATTGTGAAAGTAACAACCTAAACACTTGCAATTATGTCAAAAACTTTACGAAAATTTTTCCTGTTTATGGCACTGTTGATTTGGGCATGTAATGGCTTCGCCCAGAACGTGACCATCACGGGACAGGTTACCGATGATCAGAAGAGTCCGATTATCGGTGCATCTGTTGTGTTATTGGGCACAACGGTCGGTAATGCTACCGATATTGATGGTAATTACCAGATCAATAAGGCCCCGTCAGGGAAATTCACGATTAAGGCTTCCAGCCTTGGTTTTAAATCTGTGACCAAAGAAATCACACTGGAAAACAACCAGACCATCACGGTCAATTTTATTCTGGCTTCCGACGTCATGAACATGGAAGAGATGGTGATTGTCGGATATGGTACCAACCGCAAGAGGAATATTACCAGTTCAATTTCCAGCATCAAAGCAGCCGAACTTGCCAATATTTCAGTCCCTTCCTTTGAAGCTGCACTTCAGGGGCGCTCTGCAGGAGTTCAGGTTACCTCCGATAACGGGCTGGCCGGTGCTCCGGTTACCCTCCGTATCCGTGGTACCTCTTCTCTGTCAGCCAGTAGCCAGCCATTATATGTGGTTGATGGTGTTCCGATGATAACCGGTAGTTATGGAGCTTCGGGCTTTGCCGACGGAACAAACTCACTCTCGTTAATCAATCCGGCAGATATTGAATCCATTGAGGTTCTTAAAGATGCTTCTGCAGCTGCAATCTACGGTTCCCGATCGGCCAACGGCGTCGTACTGATCACTACCAAAAGCGGCGTGGAAGGAAAATCCGAAATCAATGTCGGTTATTATGCCGGGGTTACCGATGTCACCCATCGCCTTGATCTCCTTTCTGGTTCAGAATACCTCCGGATGGCCAAAACGGCCTGGGCAAACACTCCCGGAAAGGATACTTCAAATAATTATGAAGCATTCTATGCAGCTCTTCCTTTTGGAATCACCCGGGGAATGGCAGATTCCACCAACACCGACTGGCTCGATGAAATGCTGCGCCCGGGCGCCGTTCAGGAAGCCAATTTCAATATCCGCGGCGGCAACCAGAAGACAACCTATTATGTCGGGCTTACCTACCGTGACGACAAGGGGGTCATCATCAACAACGCGTTTACCCGCACCTCCGGACATGTCGACATCCTGCATAAGGCAACCGACAAATTTACTGTTGGAGCTAAAATGATCTGGACCAATACCATGAACCATCGTGTTCAAACCGGTTGGGCCGGGGGGTTGGGTACCGCGCAGTCGCGCAGTTTGCCAATCATGCCCGTCAGAAATGCTGACGGAACTTTCTTCGCCGCGCGGAGTGGCACAAACCCGATCGCTTATGAAAACAACACTGAGTATGTACAGGATGCCACCTCAATTATGGCAAATGTCTTTGGCGATTACAAAATCACCAAATGGCTGAAGTTCCGTACTGAGTATGCGCTGACTGATATGTTCCAAAGAGAATCACGCTGGATTGGCACTATTACTCAGGAGACCGATTGGGCACAGGACCGCCGTGTTAACGTAAACAACTGGTACACCAACAACTATCTGAGCTTCGATAAAACATTCTCCGATGTACATGCTGTCACCGCAATGATTGGAACATCAGCCGAAAAAAGTTATCAGCGCGATGTGGAATACTCTGCCGAAGAATTGGCAAACCCCACACTGCACAATCCTGGCAGCGGAACTAAAAAAGCCGGAACTGCCTATGAAGGCGGATTCTCATTCCTGTCTTACTTTTTCCGTACCAATTACGCTTACAACGACAAATACCTCCTTTCGATGAGCATCCGCAGGGATGGTTCATCACGTTTCGGCCCCGATAACCGCTTCGGATGGTTCCCTGCAGCATCCATGGGATGGATCATCAGTGACGAGTCATTCATGAAAGGCGTTCCGGTACTCTCATTCCTGAAACTCAGAGGATCAGTCGGTATGACCGGAAATGCCTCGATAGGCAATTATTCCTATTTCGGTTCCTACTATTCCACGCAGTATAATGGTGAATCAGGTATTGGCACCGGAAATATCGCTAACCCCGATCTGGGTTGGGAAAAAGTTACGCAGATTGACTTCGGTTTGGATTGGGGTATTCTGGGAGGAAGAATTTCAGGAGGTTTTGACTGGTACAAAAAGCTGACCACAGATATGCTGCTTAATGTAAACATTCCGGAGACCAGCGGTTCCTCCACAGTAACACGCAATGTAGGATCGATGATGAACCGAGGTATCGAGTTTTTCATTTCCACCAACAACCTGACCGGTGCATTGACCTGGAAAACCGAATTGAACCTCGCCCGCAACTATAATGAAATCCTCGATATTAATGACCAGATCATTGCCGGCGAAACTTATGGCAACAACTTCGCTCAGGAGGGTTACCCGATCGGAGCCTGGAGACTCGTTCAGTGGGCAGGCATCGATCCCCTCACGGGCGACGAACTGTTTATCAATCAGGAAACCGGTGAAAAGACCAATGAATACAACTATGCACGCGATGCTATTGTAACCGGGAACCCATACCCCGCTTTCTTCGGTGGCATGAACAACCTCCTAACCTGGAAAAACTTCGATATGAATATCATGTTTACCTGGGCTGTCGGACAGGAAGTTTACCGCGATGATGCCAAATTCCTGGAAGGCGGATTTGATGGTAACTGGAATCAGACCACCAAGATTCTCGATGCCTGGACACCTGAAAACACGGATACTGATGTGCAAAAGCTGACCTGGCAACCCGACAACAGGAATTACAATACGACCCGTTACCTGGAAGATGCTTCGTATCTGAGATTGAAAGACCTGACCATCGGCTATAACCTGCCTGCCAGTTTTACCAGCAAAATCAAAGTGAAAAATGTAAGGTTGTATTTTAAAGGCCAGAACATCTGGACACTGACCAATTTCACCGGCTGGGATCCTGAAGTCAACCGTGATGCATCCGGGAATACCACACAAGGTGTAACTTACCTGAGCCCTCCTCAGATTAAAACCATCATGTTTGGTATCAATGTCACTATCTAACCCCTTATACCTGCAATTATGAAAACAATAAAATATATAAGCACAATCCTTGTTGTTTGCGGGGTTCTTTCCTCCTGTGAAAAGATGCTGGAAATGGAACCTAAAATGGATCTCTCCGATAAAACCGCACTGACTTCAACCGCCGGCTTGCAATCAGCTCTGATCGGGGCCTACGACAGACTTCAGGGTGGTGACCTGTATGGTGGAAGAATCTGGGTTTCAGGCGACATGCTTGCCGACAACGTGAAAATTTCCGGTGAACAAAATACTGTTTACGAGGAACTCCAGATGATTAACAAAACCATGTCTGCCGATAACCGCATTACCACCAGCTTCTGGTCCAATGCCTATTTCACCATTAATCTGGTCAATAATGTGATCAAAGAAATCCCGAATGTTGCTGACAAAGATATCGCCTCCAATAAAGACCGTCTCGAAGGTGAAGCATTGTTTGTCAGGGCATTGCTTTATTTCGATATGGTTCGTTATCTGGGAAATCCGGTCACCGGACTCGGAGTGCCTTACCTTAAAGAACCCACCGGGATAACGGTTAATCCGGCACGGGATAATATTGAAACGTGTTATCAAAATATCATCGCCGATCTCGAAAAGGCTATCACACTGCTACCGGCCACCAACAGCGACCGGGCAACCAAATGGGCTGCCTATGCACTCCTTGCCCGGGTTCGTTTTTATCATGGTGATTATGCCGAATCTATTATTGCCTGCACCGAAGTCATTGAAAAGGGAGGATTTACCCTTGAGCCGCTGATTATTAACAATTATTCAGCGACAAAGTCTGGCGAGGCCATCTTCTCCATTATGAGTACCACGGCTGATGCTTCATGCGGAACCTTGAACGGATACTACCGGTACAAATCATCGGGCAAGTTTTCACCTTCCAACGACTATATCCAGGTTCTGGCTTCAGAAAAGAGTTCAGGCGACAACCGTGTCATGCAGTTGTATGAAAATATCGAAGGCAAATTCTTTACCAAGAAGTTTGATGACCGCTATATGAATGTTCCAATTCTTCGCCTCACCGAAATGTACCTTACCCGGGCCGAATGCCGGGTGATGATCAATGCAGCGGATCTGGCTGCTATTGACGATCTGAATGTAATCCGTGCAAGAGCCGGATTAACCAATGCAAAAAAGGCCACCTTGAGCGCCATATATTTGCAGCGAATCAAAGAGCTTGCTTTTGAAGGGGACCATTTCCATAACATGAAAAGGTTGCAGAAAGACATCGCCGGATTGCCCTGGAACGATATAAAATTAGTGTTTAAGGTTCCTCAGCGGGAACTGGATGTCAATCCCAACATGATACAAAACGAATAATATGGTCAGTAAGCCTAGGCTGAGTTTTTGGCAAATCTGGAACATGAGTTTCGGATTTCTGGGAATACAAATGGGTTTTGCCTTGCAAAATGCCAATGTGAGCAGGATATTTGAAACATTGGGAGCCAAAATCGAGGATATCCCGATACTTTGGATCGCCGCTCCGCTCACCGGATTGATCGTTCAGCCGATTATCGGACATTACAGCGATAAAACCTGGACAAAACTGGGCCGCAGACGCCCCTATTTCCTCACGGGTGCCATACTGGCTTCCATCGCCTTGATTATCATGCCGAACTCTTCAGTATTATGGATGGCGGCAGGTATGCTCTGGATCATGGATGCTTCAATAAACATTTCGATGGAACCTTTCAGGGCTTTTGTTGGAGACAATGTATCCTCGGAACAAAGGACACTCGGATTCGCCATGCAGAGCTTTTTTATCGGAACAGGCGCGGTGGTGGCTTCCGTGTTGCCCTACATCTTTACAAACTGGTTTGGTATCGCAAATACTGCCCCCGAAGGCGTTATCCCTCCATCCGTCAGATGGGCGTTTTACGTCGGCGCCGTATTCTTCATTGGGACAGTATTATGGACGGTAATCAGATCAAAAGAGTATTCCCCTGAAGAGATGGCCAGATTTGGCAAGGAGGGGGAATCCGGATCTGAAGCCACTCCTGCGGCAATCCGGATTCCGGCCCCCAGATTTTACCGGAACGGAATCATCTGGACTTTAATCGGGCTGGCGATCATCTTATTGATCTATTTCCTGAAACTTGAAAAGGAATTGTATATACTTGGCGGAGGTCTGACCGTTTTTGGCGTGCTGCTATTGTTCTCAGGAATATTTATCAGAAAAGAATCAGTAAACGGATTAACCGAAATCATGACTGACCTTTTTCTGATGCCAAAAACCATGGGGCAATTGGCCATAGTGCAATTCTTCACCTGGCTGGCGCTGTTTTCCATGTGGATATATACCACATCTGCCGTGACCAGCACCGTTTTTGGAGCTACTGACACTACCTCGCCTTCCTATAATGAAGGAGCAAACTGGGTTGGAGTGTTATTTGGCGTTTACAGCGGTTTTGCTGCCGTTTTCGCTTTTCTTCTGCCTGTTGTAGCCAGATACACCTCCCGTAAAATCACTCATGCTATTTCATTGGTTATTGGAGGAATAAGCCTCTGCAGCATTTTTCTGATCAAAGACCAAAATCTGCTGATACTCCCATTCGTTGGGATCGGTCTGGCCTGGGCCAGCATCCTGTCGATGCCTTATGCGATCCTTACCGGATCGTTGCCGGCAAAAAAAATGGGAACCTATATGGGCATATTCAACTTCTTTATAGTGATTCCTCAGATTCTTGCAGCTACCCTGCTTGGCTTCCTGACCAGGACCGCTTTCGGCGGTCACGCGATCTATTCGCTGGTATTCGGAGGCATATCGATGATTATTGCTGCAATAACCGTGATATTTGTGACCGATAAGGATGATTAATATTTTGTGGAAGGAATGATTAAAGCATGCATTTTTGACCTCGACGGAGTTGTGGTTGACACCGCCCGTTACCATTATCTGGCCTGGAAAAGGCTTGCCAGCGGGCTGGGATTCGATTTCACAGAAGTCCATAACGAAAGATTAAAAGGAGTGAGCCGCATAGCTTCCCTCAACATTATGCTGGAAGTCGGAGGCCTGACATTACCGGAAGATGAAAAACAGAAACTGGCCTCACAAAAGAACGAATGGTATCTGGCATACATTCAAAAAATGACACCCGCCGACATCTTGCCCGGAGTCAATGAGTTCCTGCGTCTGACTAAGTCTGCAGGCATGAAGATTGCCCTGGGCACAGCCAGCAAAAATGCCGGTACCATACTGGCCAGGATAGGATTATCAGAAACATTCGACACGATAGTCGATGGGAACCGGGTTACCAATGCGAAACCGGATCCTGAAGTTTTTCTTCTGGCAGCTCATGATTTGAAAACCGATCCCAAAAACTGCGTGGTTTTTGAAGACGCAATCGCTGGAGTTGAGGCTGCCCGTAACGGAGGAATGAAATGTATCGGAGTCGGACAACCGGATGTTCTCTCTGAAGCCGATAAGGTTATCCCGGGTTTTGTAGGAGTTACTTTAGATCTGATTGAATTTTAAATAAACCTGTCATGCGCAAATACGTTCTTGAAGACGAATGGCTCATCATCGAAGAGGGATTTAACCGGGAGAACCATTCAAGGTCGGAGTCCCTGTTCAGTCTCGGGAACGGACACATGGGCATGAGGGCCAATTTTGAAGAAACCTACACGGGTCCTTCACTCCGCGGAACCTATCTGGCCGGTATCTATTACCCCGATAAAACCCGCGTCGGCTGGTGGAAAAACGGTTATCCCGAATACTTCGCCAAAGTGCTTAATGCACCCAACTGGATCGGGATGAAGTTCAGTTTTGATGGGCAGGATCTGAATATCGACCACATGAAAGTCGAGACCTTCAAACGGGTGCTGAACATGAAGGAAGGTATCCTGACCCGCGAATTCACCGCATCCTGGCCCGATGGTAAAAAAATCAGGGTTGAAACCGAACGGTTTCTCTCGATGAACAGAAGAGAGATCGGCGCTATCCGGTATGATCTCACCCCCCTGAATTTCTCTGGAAACCTGGAAGCTGAACTGTTTATCGACGGAGATGTCAAAAACGAGGATGCCAATTATGGTGAAAAATTCTGGACCCCTGTAAATCAATCACATGCAGGTGACTATTGTTATCTTACCAGCCGGACAAAAAAGAGTGGCTTTGAAATCTGCATGGCCATGTACTCCGACTGTTTCCCTCCGGAAAATAATGAGCAGGCAAATCCCGAGCTGATCATCAGCCAGCAATATGTTGCAAACCATTACCGGTTTGCAGTTAAACAAGGAAACCGTGTCCGGTTCACCAAGATAGCCGCTGTAACCACATCGCGCGATTATTCTGCAGATCAGTTGGCATCCAGGGCTTGCAACGTTCTGGAACTGGCAGTCATTGAAGGATATGACAAGCTTAAAAAGGAACAGGTTGAATGCTGGCAAAAGAAATGGGAAAGCAGTGACATCGAAATTAAAGGAGATATCTCTGCCCAACAAGGCATCCGGTTCAACATTTTTCATCTGAATCAGACCTATACTGGTTATGATCCGCTGCTGAATATCGGGCCCAAAGGTTTTACCGGTGAAAAATATGGTGGCAGCACTTATTGGGATACGGAAGCCTATTGCCTTCCTTTCTATCTGAGTACCACCCATAAGGAAGTTGCCCGAAACCTGCTGATTTACAGATACCGGCACCTTGGTAAAGCGATCGAAAACGCAAAAAAACTGGGATTCACTGATGGTGCCGCCCTATACCCGATGGTAACCATAAACGGCGAGGAGTGCCACAATGAATGGGAAATAACATTCGAAGAAATTCATCGGAATGGTGCAATTGCCTATGCCATTTATAATTACATGCGCCATACGGGTGATGACCACTATCTGGCCGAATACGGGCTTGAAGTGTTAATCGGCATCTCCCGTTTCTGGTCGCAGCGTTTTACTTACTCCGATCCGAAACAAAGGTTCGTCATGCTGGGTGTTACGGGTCCGAATGAATATGAAAACAACGTAAACAACAACTGGTATACCAACTACATAGCCTCCTGGACGCTTGAATTTACAATCAGATGCATGGACCTCGTCATGAAAAAATATCCTGATGACTGGATCCGGATAAAAGAAATGACAAAATTCGGAATGACTGCTGAAACCAACCGCTGGTCAACCATTCTGAACCAGGTCTATCTTCCGGAAGATCCGGAACTGGGCATATTTCTTCAGCAGGAAGGGTATCTCGATAAAGAGCAGATCATGGCTGCCGACCTTCGGCCCGAAGAACGACCCGTAAACCAGCATTGGTCATGGGACAGGATACTTCGCTCCTGTTTGATCAAGCAGGCAGATGTATTGCAGGGGTTATACTTTTTCGAGGATCATTTCCCGCTGGATACTATTCGGCGGAATTTCGACTTCTATGAGCCGAGAACGGTACATGAATCTTCGCTTTCTCCTTGTGTTCACGCCATACTGGCTTCCAAACTGGGTTATGTGGATACGGCCTATCAGATGTATCTCAGAACAAGCCGGCTCGATCTGGATGATTATAATCATGAAGTTCATCAAGGTTGCCATATCACGAGTATGGCAGGCACCTGGCTGGCCATTGTCGAAGGCTTTGGCGGCATGCGGGTCATTAACGATCAGCTTCATTTCAATCCGCTGCTTCCGGTCAAATGGGAATCGTTGTCGTTTACCATACTTTTCAGAGACAAGTCACTGAGTATTACCATCGATCTGCACAACATCAGTATAAAGGTTCAGGGAGACTCAGAAATGGATATCTTTGTCAGAAACAACAGTTATCCGCTTAAACCCGGAGTTGAGCTCAGGGTGCAGCTGACGGCTCTATGAATGGTAAATTTTTCGCCGTATTTCTAATGGGATTGTTCTGGCCGGTTCTGGTACTGACTGGTCAGACGGGTTATTCTTTCATTAATCCGGAATCCGGCAAATTTGTTCTTCCTTTTGTACTCTCCCAAAACTTAATTGTATTACCTGCCGGGATCAATAATACCGATGATCTTCAGATGGTATTGGATTCCGGGATCCACAGCACGATTATCTCCGCCCTGGATGATCAGGATACCATCGAGATGCGCGCTGCCCGTAAAATCAACATTGGGGGATTGGGAGGCGGCACTGCGCTGGAAGCCTATTTTTCGCAAGGAAACCAGTTAACTATCGGGCTTCCCGGAGACACACTGAGAGGGGTGAGAGGCAGCAATGCGGATGTATACCTGCTGACTGCAGATCATTTTGAACTGGCCCGGCAACTGGGTGTTCCGGTTAACGGATTGATCGGATCAGACTGGTTTGAGAATTTCATCATCGGTGTTGATCATGTGAGAAAAGTGATCACGTTTTACGATCGCAAGAAGTTCCTTTTCAAAAAGAAAACCCGATCCTTTTCAAAGATTCCGATTGAGATTGTTGATGGAAAAGCCTTTATGAAGATTAAAATGGTACAGGACAACCATTCGGTGATCACGGTCAGATTACTCATTGACACCGGCGCAAGCTTGTCTTTCTGGATTGCCCCGATCGCAGATTCTGCCATCCTTATTCCGCCAAAAACGGTCAGATCCATGCTCGGGCAAGGCTTAAACGGAACCATATCAGGTGTTAACGGAAGAGTAAAGACAGCAGAGCTCGGGCCATTTGTTTTTAAAAACCCGCTCGTGTCTTATCCTGATTCTGCCTCCATATCCGGAATTAAATTGAATTCACAGAGGCATGGCAGCATTGGAAATGATATACTGCGGCGTTTTACCGTCATCTATGATTTTCAGGGATCGGCCGTTTACCTGAAACCTAACCGGTGGTTTAATTCTCCGTTTTCATACAACCGGAGTGGAATGGATGTTGAAAAGATAAATCCGAAAGTCCCGATATATACCATATTCAGTGTCATTCCAGGATCTCCGGCTCACCTGGCAGGATTAAAACCCGGTGATCTGATCGAATATATTAATAATACACCGGCATTAGGAATGAGTCTCGACGATATTAACAGCGTTCTTTACGGGGATTCGGGGAATGTGGTAACAATCAGAGCAGATCGTAACGGAGAGAAACTAAGGATCAGGTTTCATCTGGATGAAAAAATATAACCGGCCCGGATTGACAGACGACATGATTTTACTTGCTAACTATTTTTATTTCAACCTATTAACAATGGTTAAAAAAAAATCATAGCCATTGAATACAACGAATAAAATTACTACTACCTTTGTAGCGATTTTTAAAGCGTATTTTTAATTATCTTAATATCAATAAAATCTTTAACGGAGGATTTAAAATGAAAATTAAATTGTTATCAGGTCTTGCAATCGTGGGTATGGCTTTAGTTATGACTAGCTGCCAGAAATATCCACAAGTTGAAATTGATGCTGCAAATGCTGCTATCGAAGCTGCAAAACAGGCTCAGGCCAATTTGTATGTTTCTTCAGAATTCAACGCTCTTCAGGATTCTTTGAACACTGTATTAGCTGCAGTTGAAAAAGAGAAATCAAAACTCTTCAAAAACTACAAAGACGAAGTTGCTAAATTAACCGCTACTTCAGAAATGGCAAAAACCGTTGCCGCTAACGCAGTTGCAAAGAAAGAACAGATGAAACAGGAAACTGCTTCTACTCTTACTGAACTGACCACTCTGATGGATCAGAACAAAGAGATGCTTGCTAAAGCTCCAAAAGGAAAAGAAGGCAAAGCTGCTATGGAAGCTATCCAGGCTGATCTGACCACCATTGAAACTCAGGTTGCTGAAGTAAACACCAAATTAGCCAGCGATGACATCATCAACGCTTTGAACCAGGCTAAATCTCTGAAAGACAAAGCTACCAGCATCAACACTGAGCTGACCGAAGTTATGTCAAAAACAAAAAAGAAATAGTCTCCTTTATTAAGGAATAACTTGAATCTTTGAAACCCCGGAATCATCTCATGGTTCCGGGGTTTTTTAAATCACCTTGAAGTATGGCCCGACGACTCAAAAAGAAAGTCAAGAAATTTTTACTGGTATTCCTGGTTTTGCCCCTGTGTATTATAGGAATATTTGTATTTGGAACACCCAAATCACCTGAACCTGAATTGAACAAGGCCAGGATAGCCATCGCTCAAGCACGTAAAACCATTGAAAAGGATTTCATTCCTCCATCCCTGACTGAAGCAGAGAGCCTGTATGACTCGGCCATGCGCATTTGGAGGTCTGAAAATGAAAGATTTATCCTTAGCCGGGATTATTCAAAACCCAAGACATTAGCAATCCGGGCAGAACAACAAGCAATTGTCAGTCCGAAAATCGCCAATCAGAGCACCACCGATTTTCTCGAAATTCTTGAAAAAGACATTGCAGAGGTAAAGCGCGACACGGCAAAAATCGAAGAGCTGTACAGTCGGCTTCCGCTACCAACCACCATCAATAAAAGATATGCCAGAGGCGTGATTCTGCTTACAGAAGCAGTACTAAACTTCGGTCAAAAAAATTACAAGGAGTGCCGAAGCAAGCTTGATCTTGCCAAGTTTGACCTGTCAGAAGTCAAACGATATACCGAAGCACTCCTGAACGGGTACTTTGCCAATCTCCCGATGTGGAAAAGATGGTACGACCAAACCATCAGGGAATCTGCCCGAAATCAATCTTATGCGATAATTGTTGATAAATTTGCAGGTAAATGCTACATCTATCTTGCCGGGCAACTGAAAAAAACTTATGATGCCGAACTGGGCAAGAATTGGATCGGAAACAAACGTTATTCGGGAGATAAAGCAACTCCCGAAGGAAGATATAGAGTAACCAAGAAGAAAGACAGCGGTCAAACCAGATATGGAAAAGCACTTTTGCTCAACTACCCCAATGATGAAGACAGGCGAAGGTTTCAGAATGAAATCCAGAACAAAACGCTGCCAAGGCGTGCCAACATCGGCGGCCTGATCGAGATTCACGGGGGCGGAGGTAAAGGAGTCAACTGGACTGACGGCTGCATTGCTTTTGCCGACAGGGATATGGAATCGATATACCGAACTATCCCGGTTGGCTGTCCGGTTACCATACTGGGTTCGTTACAATCGTTGTTTGAGGTAACTAATAATGCAAAACCATGACAACTACTGAGTTCATTCTTGATGATTCTGAATTGCGCCAGGTGACACCTGAACCCCGGCCTGACAAGAAGCCTCCGAAAGAGCACCATAGAAGTATCTGGAAAACCATTCTTGTTGTTTTTCTGAGCTTCGTGGGATTGATTGTCTTTTGTGCATTGGCGTTGTATACTCTTTTTATCATCATACCACAAGGGCCTGAAATTGCATTGTCCAGGAGTCTGGGTAAAGACACTACCCTGAACCATGAAAAAATTGCCGTTGATGAAGCAAAGGTTCTGAAAAGCATTACAGCACTTGAGAAAAAAATAGACAAGCTCTCCTCTGAAGGGCCATACCTGATTGTCAACACTACCGAAAACAGGTTTTATCTGTATGATAAAAATGTACTTATCCGGGAAGGCAGATGCTCCACCGGAAAAAACACCAAACTTATTGATGAAAAACGGAATCAGGAATTTAAATTTAAAACCCCTCGCGGAGTTCGGAAAGTGATTAGTAAACAGGAACACCCGGTTTGGGCAAAACCCAATTGGGCCTTTATTGAAGAGGGACTACCGATTCCTCCGGCCGGGCACGAATCGCGTTTTGACGCTTACACCCTTGGCGATTACAAACTGGTTATAGGTGATGGATATATGGTTCACGGCACATTATGGAAAAGAAGAATGGGGCTGAATGTAACACACGGCTGCGTACGACTGCTCGATGATGACCTTAAAGCGGTTTATACCACCTTAGGCATCGGATCAAAAGTTATCATTTACTAAAATCTATCGCTTTGAAAGCACTGAAAATATCATCCATAGTATTCGTTCTGGTCATTACCGGAGTCCTTGCATTCCTGATGATTTCAGCCATGAAGGCTCCGGATACCTTTATGCAGGATTTCAGGAATGAGACAGCAAAACTTGCTAAAAACAAAGACATTTTATCCTATCCTGACGAGCTTCTTGAGAAAAAAACCAGTCTGGATGCACGTCTTGCTATGTCAGACGATGATTCAATCGGCATAAGGATCAGTTTAAAAGACAAAGCTCTTTATCTCGAAATCCAAGGAATTGTTCTTCACAAAACACCGATCAAGGAGCTGAAAACCAGTAGTTTTTTTAAACACCTCAGCGCACAGGAGAGGTACGTTCTTTTTTCGAGACCGCTTGCCATACAAAAAGACGAATCTACCATTGAGAAAGACACCTGGATTATCACTTACGCTCCAAAAGACACTATTGAAGCAGCTGCTCGTGCGGAAATCATACCTGACACTATCCTCAAAGAACCAGTCATGTACAGGTTGTATCTTGAGCATGGAATCCGGATTCAGGTTACCGGAGAATTGGCCGATACGGTCGAGCAATTCTGGCCCCGGATGAAATTTGAATACGGCGACCGCATAAATTTCCTCAAGGCGCTTGCTAAAAATGTTACCAAGAAGACCCCTCTGCCTTATAATCCTACCGTTTCTATTCTGATTGACGCAAAGGAAGCTGAAGCCATTTACCGGGCAGTTCCAAAGAACGGATTTGTAATTCTTGAGTTATAACCGGATTTTTTCTGCCCCTGCGGAAGTACCGTTTTGGGTTTTGGAAAGTATGTGTGCCTTTCCGAAATTAGACTTATTTTAGTCTTATATTGGATTCGGTTTTCTCACTAAATCAGAATGATTATGAAACGGACATCATTTGCCTTTGCACTGATTACCTTATTGATAATCAGCACGTCATGCCAACCCAAACAGGTTGTTCCGGTTCAACAGGGTCCCGCTACCTCTGTAGTACATCCTGAGTGGATTAAATCTGCGGTGCTTTATGAAGTCAATATTCGCCAATACACTCCCGAAGGTACGCTGAATGCCTTTGCTGAGAAGCTTCCGAAACTGAAGGAGCTCGGCGTTGACATACTCTGGCTGATGCCTGTTAACCCGATCGGAGAGGTGAACCGGAAGGGCCCCCTCGGTTCCTATTACAGCGTCAGGGATTACAGAGGAATCAACCCCGAATTCGGAACCATGGAAGATTTCAAAGCCCTGGTGAAGAAAACGCATGAGCTTGGCATGTACCTCATTATCGATTGGGTACCCAATCATTCCTCGTGGGACAACCCGCTGGTCACCGAACATCCCGATTGGTACGCCAAAGACAGTCTGGGTAAAATGTTCTCCCCCTGGGACTGGACCGATGTGGTTAAATTTGATTACAACCAGAAGCCTTTGCGTGAGTATATGATTGAGACCATGAAATACTGGCTTACCGAAACAAAGCTCGATGGGTTCAGATACGATGTAGCCCATCAGGTTCCGGTGGATTTCTGGAATGAAGTAAGACCTGCTCTCCAATCGGTAAAACCCGACGTTCTTATGCTGGCTGAAGCTGAACAGCGCCCGCTGCATGAAAAAGCCATGGATATGTCGTATGGCTGGGAGCTTCACCACATCATGAATCAGGTTGCCCAGGGCAAACAAAACGTTTCTCACATTGACGAGTACTTTGATCGTGCAGCCCGTGATTTTAACACCAATGATATCAGGATCTACTTTACCTCCAACCACGATGAAAACTCCTGGAACGGAACCGAATGGGAACGAATGGGTAAAGCCACCAATCTGATGACTGTTTTTACCTATACGATCCCGGGAATGCCGCTCGTGTACAGCGGCCAGGAATCGGGCTCGACCAAAAGGCTCAAATTCTTTGAAAAGGATCCCATCGATTGGAGCGATATGAGCTTTGCCACGCTATATCAGCAATTGGATCAGCTCAAGCATGATAACCCCGCACTCTGGAACCCGGGATTTGGGGGCAATTATACCCGGCTGAAAACCGGCAATGATAATCAGGTTCTGGCTTTCAAAAGGGAAACCGGCACCAATTCGGTGGTCGTATTGCTCAATATGAGCGCCCAACCCGTTCAGGTTCGGCTTTCGCCTGATGCCGTAACCGGGAAATATTCGCAATGGCCTGCCGGCACCCAAACAAAACCCTCAAAGGCACCTGTTGACCTTGGACCATGGGCATATATCATCTATACAAAAAAATAATCAATATGCCCAATATCATAACTGTAACCCTATTCATATTGATTTCCCTTTCTTCTGTTTGTCAGGTTTTGAGCGCACAGGAAACTGTCCCGCCCCTACCATCAACACGGGTTTATTATTCGGTATTTGTTCAATCATTTTGCGACAGCAATGGTGACGGAATCGGAGATATTCCGGGATTGACATCCAAACTTGATTATCTGAAAGATCTTGGAATTCAGGGTCTATGGCTTCTTCCGGTTCATCCTTCCCCATCCTACCATAAATATGATGTAACCGACTACTATTCCATCCATCCGGATTATGGCACACTCGATGATTATATGACCCTGGTTAAGGAAGCCCATAAACGAAACATGGTCATCCTTCTTGATCTGGTCATCAATCATACTTCCAACCGGATCAGCTGGTTTCAGGAAGCATCAAAAGAACCCTCCAACCCGTATCGGGATTTTTATGTATGGTCTGATAAAAAAGCCGATTTCGAAGCAGAACCCTTTCACTGGCACGCGGTAAGAGATGCACAGGGCAAACAAAAATCAGGGCCGAAATATTATGGATTCTTTTGGTGGGAGATGCCTGACCTGAATTTTGACAGTCAGAAAGTCAGGCAGGAAATGCACAAAATCGCCTCTTTCTGGCTGAAAGATATCGGGATCGACGGTTTCAGACTGGATGCAGCCAAATACATTTTTCCCGAAAACGAAACGGAGAAAAATGTACAGTGGTGGAACGAATTCAGGCAGGAAGCACTGAAAATCAATGATCAGGTAATCATGGTTGGTGAAGTCTGGGGCCCTGCAAAAGAGATCGCTCCCTATCTGAAAAAGGGCATGACAGCCTGCTTCAATTTCCAGCTGGCCGACAGTATCAGGATCAGCCTCAAAGAAGAAAAGGACCACTATGTACTCCAAACCTGGTGGCAGATCCGTGACACTTATGTACAGGCAAATCCTTCGTATTCTGATGCGATTTTCCTCTCGAATCATGATATCAACAGGATCATGACCGATATCGGGAACAAAACAGCGAAAGCAAAAGTGGCCGCGGCGCTACTTCTGACCCTCCCGGGTAATCCATTCATCTATTACGGAGAAGAGATCGGTATGCTGGGTGAAAAACCAGATGAATATATTCGTGAACCTTTTTTATGGAACATGGAAGGGGTAGACAAAGGGCAGACTCACTGGGAAATTCCATATTCCAGTACTTCGCAGACGGTGAAACCGCTGAAGTACCAATTGGAAGATCCCACATCGCTCTATTATTTTTATAAGCATCTGATCTCCGTCAGGAATAATTCAAGCGCGCTTGGCAAAGGTTTCTTCGAGCCATTTATTCAGAACAACAGGAAAGTAATCGCCTTTTACCGTGGATATGGCAACGACCAGAAGCTGATTCTCATCAATCTGAGTAAGGATATTCAGCGCATCGACAGCCCATCGGCAATAACGGAATACAAGCAACTTACAGGAACTCATGATATTTTCAAATCGGGTGGCGGAGCAATTTACCTCCAGCCGTATGCCGTTTTTATCCTGAGCAAGACATCTTAACCTTTTATAAACAATCAGAATGAGTGGATTTTTCGGCGCAATTGCCAAACACGATGTAGTTTCAGAAGTTTACTATGGTACGGATTATCATTCCCACCTGGGTACCAAAAGAGGGGGAATGGCCTTCTTCAACGACGCAAACAACACTTTTACCCGGTCGATTCACAGCCTGGAGAACAGCTATTTCAGGAACAAGTTTGAGGACGAACTGCATCGGTTTGCCGGTAAAAGCGGCATCGGAATCATCAGTGATACCGACAGCCAGCCGATACTGCTGAATACCCGTCTGGGAATGTTTACCCTGGTGACCACAAGCCGTATTACCAACCTCGATGAATTAACCGCCCGGTTTCTTGCAAAAGGCGAGCAATTCATGGAAAACTCCCAGGGCTTCACCAATCATACTGAGCTGATTGCCAAATTAATATGTGAAGAAAACGATTTCATCTCAGGCATCGAAAATGTTCAGCGCCAGATAAAAGGATCATGCTCGATCTTATTACTGACCAAGGATTACTTATTGGCAGCACGCGACAAACTTGGCCGTACCCCGATCATCATCGGGAAAGGCGACGAGGGGTTTTGTGCAGCTTCTGAGAGCTGCTCATTCTCCAATATCGGATATGACACCCATTATAATGTTGGTCCGGGAGAGATCGTCAGAATGACAGCGGATCAGATGGAATCTGTGCTTCCTGCAAAATCAGAGATGCAGATTTGCTCATTCCTGTGGGTATATTACGGCTATCCGCCATCCCATTATGAAGGGATCAATGTAGATGAATCCAGATACCGGTGCGGAGCTGCACTGGCGCGCCGCGACTCGGTTGACGTGGATTTCGTCAGCGGGATTCCTGATTCAGGCATCGGGCATGCAATCGGCTACAGCAATGAAAAGCATATCCCCTATAAAAGAGCTTATGCCAAATACACCCCAACCTGGCCGCGCAGCTTTATGCCCCAGGACCAGTCGACCCGCGACCTGGTCGCCAAGATGAAACTGATCCCCAACAAAGATCTGGTCAAAGGCAAAAAAATTGTATTTCTGGATGATTCCATAGTCAGAGGCACCCAGTTAAGGGACAACACCCGCGATTTGCATGCCTGCGGAGCTGAAGCCGTGCACATGAGAATAGCCTGCCCTCCCCTGACATTTCCCTGCATGTTCCTGAATTTCTCCCAATCCAGAAGTACGCTGGAACTGGCTACGCGTAAAGCAATCGCCAAACTCGATGGAGACGAAAGCAGCTTTGCGGATTATGTCGATCCGTCATCCGACCGCTATCACGCAATGGTAAAACAGATCGCCAAAGACCTGGGACTGGATTCACTGATGTATCAGGATATGCCCGACCTTGTTGAGGCGATTGGCATTCCGAAAGAAAAACTATGCACCCATTGCTGGGACGGTTCTAGCAGGTTTTAATCCAGTTTCGTGCATTAACGAAGGCTTCGAGCCAGGGCGCAGTTTCATCATTTTTACGGTCTGCCGGGTAATGTGGCCATTGCCATGGAAGGAATGCCCTTTCCAGATGTGGCATCATCACCAGATGACGGCCATCCTCTGAACAGAGTGAAGCAATGTCATCAGGAGATCCGTTTGGATTACCCGGATATCCTGAATAGGAGTAGCGGGCCGGTGCCTGATAGGTGTTTAAAGGTTCAGAGAAGACGAATTTGCCTTCAGCATGAGCTACCCAAACACCCAACCGGCTGCCTGACAAGCTCTTCAGCATAACCGACTCATTAGGAAGTATCGTAAGATTCAGAAAGGAGGATTCAAATTTTCCGGATGCATTGAGATGCATTTTAGGATGCGCCTTACGATCCGGATAGACCAGATCGAGTTCCATCATCACCTGGCAACCATTGCAAATACCCAGGCTCAGGGTATCTTTTCTGGCATAGAACTTTTCGAGCGCCTTTCTGGCTTTCGGATTAAAGAGGAAAGCACCTGCCCAGCCCTTTGCCGAACCCAGCACATCGGAATTGGAAAATCCGCCCACAAAAACAATCATATTGACGTCGTCGAGCGTTTCCCTGCCCGATATCAGGTCGGTCATGTGAACATCCTTCACATCCATGCCGGCCAGATACATCGCATAAGCCATCTCCCTGTCGCCATTGACTCCCTTTTCCCGAATAATTGCAGAGCGAATGCCGGATGGTTTTCTTCGTTTCGGATCGATACCCATATCGGCGAACTTTCCCGAAAAATGAGCCGGAAAAGTAAATTCCAGGGGTTGGGTCTTATAATTCTGAAAACGGTTGTAAGCCATCTCTACTCCACACTGATTGCGGTCGAGCAGATAGGAAGTATGGTACCACAGATTCCTCAGTTTATCAATGTCAAGCAGGTAATTTACCGACTTGCCCTGGATACGGAGCGTCCGTGTACGGTCGGGCTGTCCGATCCTGCAATAACGCAAGTTGTTGTCAGTCAATATTTTCTCAACCCGATCGGTCTCTTTTACCTGAATAACAATTGCAGGTTGTTCGGAGAGCAGCAACCTGACCGGATCGAGGTTGGCAAATCCATCGAGATTGATCGTCAAACCACCGGAAACATTACCGAAACACATTTCGAGCAAACAAGTTGCCATACCGCCAGCCGAAACATCATGTCCGGCCACGATCAGCTCTTGTTGTATCAGGGATTGAATAGTGTTGAAGGCTTTGCTGAAATAATCAGCCGGTGCACAATCCGGATTATCCTGTCCGATTTTATTCATCACCTGTGCAAAGCTGCTTCCACCCAGATTGAAAGAACCGTCAGAGAAATCAACATAGATAAGATGGGTGTTTGCATCCCGGGTAAGCACCTGAGGTACCACTTTCCGGATATTCGTTACCTCGCCAACAGCCGATACGATAACCGTTCCGGGAGATATAACAACCTGTCCATCAGGATATTTCTGGGTCATTGACATCGAATCCTTACCGGTTGGAACATTGATTCCAAGGCCAATGCAAAAATCGCTTAATCCTTTTACCGCCTGATAAAGCCGGGCATTCTCACCCGGATTTTTAGCCGGCCACATCCAGTTAGCCGATAAGGAAACAGATTTTATCCCGTCAACCAGAGGAGCCCAGATCAGGTTCGTGAGGGCCTCTCCAACGGCTATTCTCGATCCTGCTTCCGGAGATATCATGGCAACAACCGGAGAGTGACCGAGCGAAGTTGCAATGCCGCTCTTTCCCTGATAATCGAGGCAAACAACGGCAAGGTCGTTCAATGGAAGCTGGATCTCTCCGGCAGTTTGCTGAACTGCCCCGCGGCCGGTTACCGATCGGTCAACTTTATTGGTCAGCCAATCTTTACAGGCTACTCCCTCTATCTGAATAACCTTTTCGAGGTACGCTTCGAATTTTGAAGAATCATACTGAAGTGGTTCAAACCTTTGATTTGTTGTATCGTCGGTCAGCACGGTTTTAGGTGGGTTGCCGAAGAAATCATCCAGAGCAAGATCAATGGGTTTTTCATTCGTTTTGCGGTCGACAAAAAGCAACCGGTGATCGCCGGTGATCTTCCCGACCTCGTACATGGGTGCCCTTTCACGGGAAGCCACCATACGGAGACTTTCCACATCATTTGGTGCCAAAACCAATCCCATTCTTTCCTGCGATTCATTGCCAATAATTTCTCTGGCAGATAAGGTTGGGTCTCCAACCGGAAGTTTATCGAGATATACTTCGC